>Ga0206978_1001_pt1 | contig 69888 bp, 64 predicted proteins | sample Alteio_BWMinCont_21_FD_153477 | JGI IMG/M metagenome (GOLD analysis project Ga0206978, IMG submission 153477) | Enriched cells from forest soil in Barre Woods Harvard Forest LTER site, Petersham, Massachusetts, United States -... | ecosystem: Environmental > Terrestrial > Soil > Temperate forest >...
GACTGTTAGTTTTGACAATTTCCAGGGCCGCCCACTGATATAGGCTGCTCGCCAGAACGCGTGCGTCAGGTTGAAGTTAAGCGTTCCGGTTTGATCGGAACCGCGCTCGCAAAGACTCTATGTCGCTCAAGAGTCGAGACATAGCTTGGAAAACCGACGTGACAGGTTGGATCGTGGCTGCAATTCCACTTTCGGCCCAAAAAGAATGGAGCAAACATGCGCAGGAAGAACCGATCCATAAGAAATTCCTCAGCGGCCTGGATTCTTGTAGCGATGGTGCTGGCCGTATTGTTCGTTGCAGTTACGCGGTCGAAGACCAATGGGACACACCCGCGAACGACGGACACGGTTATGGCAGCAGCCCCTCCTGTGCCCGCAACTCCAGTCGAAACTAATCCCGAACGCAACGCCTATTTCGGGCAAACGCATATACACACGAGTTGGTCGCCGGATGCCTACATATTCGGGAACACCGTTACTGGACCTGCGGAGTCCTACGAGTACGCGACAGGCCACCCAATCAAACATCCGGCTGGCTATATGGTGAAGATCAAGACGCCGCTAGACTTTCAAGGTGTGACCGACCATGCGGAATACGTTGGGGTGATGCGCTTGGCGAATGACCCCAGTTCGTCGATCAGTAAGCTCCCGATTGCTCAGAAATTGCAGGTTCACAGTCAAGAGGATGCAACGAAAGTTTTCCAGTGGCTCGCCGCGAGCCTCGGTAAGAATGAACCCATCAAGGAACTGCTCACTCCCGAAATCACTCACAGCGTCTGGGAGCAAACCATCGCCATCGCCGACCAATACAACAAACCTGGCAAGTTTACCGCGCTCGTTGCTTACGAGTGGACCTCGATGCCAGACAATCAGAACTTGCACCGTAACGTCTTCTTCCGGGATTCGAAGCATGTCCCGGTCGCGCCATACTCTTCCATTGATTCAGTACATCCCGAGGACTTGTGGGCTTGGATGGACGCACAGCGCAAAGCTGGCAATGAATTGTTGGCCATCTCGCATAACGCCAACCTAAGCAATGGTCTCATGTTCCCTACGGAGGTGGACAGCAAGGGGCGTCCTATCGACGCCGCTTGGGCAGCAGAGCGCGTGAACAACGAGCCACTGACGGAAATCAAGCAGGTGAAAGGCACCTCGGAAACGACTCCTGGACTCTCCCCGACGGACGAGTTCGCCAGTTTCGAGCTCATGGACTACCTAATCGGACTCGATAACAGCAAGTCCAATCCGCACGGCAGCTACACTCGCGAAGCCTACAAGAACGGTTTGACCATGCAGGACACGCGCGGTTACAACCCCTATAAGTTCGGCGTTGTGGGCGCGGGTGATGCTCATAATACGGCTGCCTCTTACAGCCAATCTAATTACTTCGGCGACCATGCGATGATAGATCCCACCCCGGAGGCTCGGCTGTCCGGCAAGGTGGTTGCTGGTATGACTGTCATAGAAACCGGTACCTCCGGACTGGCTGGCGTGTGGGCAGAGTCGAACACGAGGGAGTCGATCTTCGATGCCATGAAGCGCAAGGAAACCTACGGTACTTCTGGTGTCTACATTAAAGTGCGGCTCTTCGGTGGCTGGGACTACCCGAACGACGTGTTGGAAAAGAAAGAGTGGGTCAAGACCGGTTATGCAAAAGGCGTTCCTATGGGAGGTGACCTACCGCCAAGGAAGGGGAAGGCACCGACGTTTATCGTTTGGGCCGTGAAAGATCCAGTGGACGGTAATCTCGACCGCATTCAGATCGTCAAAGGCTGGAGCAAAGCTGGCCAGAGTTTCGAAAAAATCTACGATGTCGTCTGGTCCGGAGATCGCAAGCTCGATCCGGCGACCGGGAAGGTCCCGGCAGTTGGAAACACGGTTGACGTCAAAAACGCGAGCTATACGAATACTATCGGAGCGGTGGAGCTGAAGAAGGTCTGGACAGATCCCGACTTTGATCCCAAGCTGCATGCGTTCTACTACGCCCGTGTGATTCAGATTCCGACTCCGCGCTGGAGCACCTTTGATGCGAAGAAGTTAGGAGTGGCACCTCCGACAACGGTACCCTCTTCGATTCAAGAACGCGCGTGGACCTCACCGATTTGGTACACGCCAATCTCCGAAGCGAGTGCCAATGTTCAGTCTGAAGCGACCATAGCCACTCTTCTGAAAAAAGGAGCTCAAGCCCTCAATGACGAGCAACTGAAGGCCTTGCTCATCGGCAAGTCCATCTCACTGCGGAATGAAGTCACAGGCGAACTGTTCACGGTTGAATATCAACCGAATGGCAAGTATTTGGTCCGGCCTGCGATGGGGAAGGCTCCAAAGCAGACAAGTGAGTTTGGTGACTTGATGCTCAGCGCCCAGCAGGAAGGAGCTTTGGGATACTCCATTGTAAACGGTAAGATCATCAACACATTGGGAGACGCGACGCTCCAACTCGCAGTATATAAACAAGGCAACAAATACATCGCCGCTCGCAGCAGCGAGTTCGGCTACGCGAACTACCAGATCATTCCGCAGGTACTCGACCCAGTTGAAAACGCGAAGGGCCAACCATCAAGAGAGTCAGACATCCTGGCCCGCAGGAATTGACGCGGGTGACGGCCGACTCGCGGACGATTAACGCTGTTATCGGACTGAGTCGAAAGTTCATGCCGGACCGAAGTCGAGAGTCAGGAACATCAAAGGCCGAAATTGAGTCTTTCTATAGCCACGCTTGACGATACGCAGCCCAAGACGAAAAATCGCGGGCTGCGTGGTCATTTTGTGCCGATTCTTCGCAAGGCAGTTCGCGAACCCCTCGTACATTTCCTTATCATTGGCCTCGCACTCTTTGGGCTTTACTCGTGGATAGAGCGAGGCCGCGCGAGCACCGGAAACTATCAGATCGCCTTGACTCTGGATGATTTGAGGCAGCTGGACATGTCGTTTGTGTCTCAGTGGCACAAGCAGCCAACGCCGGAGGAATTTCGCGGACTGGTAGAAAGTTTTGTTCGGCAAGAGGTGTTGTACCGCGAAGGACTGGCGATGGGGCTCGATAAAGATGACACCATCGTGAAGCGGCGCATGGTGCAGAAAATGGAGTTTCTGTCGGAAGATGTAGCGTCGGCGCACGAGCCAAGCACCGATGAGTTGAAAGCCTGGTACGCCAACAATTCTCAGAAGTTCGAACTGGCAGACCGCGCTACATTTCGCCATTTGTTTTTTGGATTTGATCGCCGCGGGCAAAATGCGCAGGCCGATGCTCTTGCCGCGCTGAATAAAATCGCGGGTAAGCCAGAAGATATTCCTCTCGGCAAAAAAATGGCTGACCCTTTTATGTTCCAGGATTATTACGGCGATCGCGCGCCCGATCAACTGGCCAAGGAGTTCGGACCAACGTTCGCCATTGGACTGTACAAGTTGAAGCCTAAAATGTGGCAAGGTCCCATCGAATCGGGCTACGGATGGCACCTGGTATGGATCGAATCGATTACGCCTGGACGAATTCCCGCGTTTGAGGAAGTTGAGCCGGACGTGAAGACCGCCTGGCTAGCAGACCAGAAGGCCATCGAATGGCAAAAAGCCTACGCCAAGATGCGGGAGAAATATGAGGTCTTAACTCCTCAGCCGCCGCCGGAAGCAACTCCGTCAAAGAACGGCTCGGCGTCGGCGCCATGAAGGCATCGCGACATTTCTGCGTGGCGTTGCTGATGATCGCCGTCACGGCGTTCGTACCGTCCTGCACGGCCCACGAGACGCGCCCTGCGTATTTAGAGATTAAGGAAATTTCTCCTGACCATTACGATGTTATTTGGCGCACTCCGGTGAACGCCGGCATGCGTTTGCCGATCGTGCTGCAGCTGCCAGCGGACGCGAAAAACATCTCTGCACCGACCACGCAGGAACTCACGGATTCGCTCCTGGAGCGGCGTTCGATTGTGGTTCTGGGAGGCTTGGGCGGAAAACGCGTCGATTTTGTCGGTTTGCAGGGCACCATCACGGACGTCTTAGTGCGCGTGCAACTCCTGGACGGCCGAAGTTGGTCGACCATCGTGCGGCCGTCGCAAGCGTGGATCGACATTACTCCGAACCAGGGGCGGCTGGGTGTTGCCGGAACATATATAGGGCACGGCATTCGCCACATATTATTTGGACCCGACCATCTTCTCTTTGTGCTGGGGTTACTGCTGATCGTGAAAAATCGGTGGATGCTGCTGAAAACGATCACGGCATTCACAGTAGCGCACAGCATCACATTAGCGATTGCGACGCTAGGTTACGCAAACGCGCCAACCCTGCCGCTCAACGCCGCGATCGCGTTGAGCATCTTGTTCTTGGGACCGGAGATAGTAAAAGGGTGGCGGGGCGAATTGAGTTTCACGATCCGCCATCCATGGGTAGTCGCGTTTGCGTTCGGGTTATTGCACGGATTCGGATTTGCAAGTGCATTGACCAGTGCGGGATTGCCATCGAATGAATTGCCGTGGGCGCTTTTGAGTTTCAACGTAGGTGTCGAGATCGGGCAGGTGGGCTTTGTAATTTTGATTTTGTTGCTGGAGCGTGCATTTCGCATACTCGAAATTCGCTGGCCTCGCGTGGTGGAGGCTCTGCCGGGTTACACCGTAGGCTCGCTCGGAGCATTTTGGACTATCCAGCGCGTTGCGATGATGATCGGCGTAATCCGATGACTTCTGCGCTCCGCCGCGCACATCTCAGAAGCCTGGCGATGCTGGCTTTGACCATCCAGTTCTCTCAAGTGGCGGAGGCCCACATCAGAAAGGGCGAAGCGAGCGGATTTCTTTCTGGAGTGCGTCACCCAATTTCTGGTCTCGATCACGTGTTGGCCATGATTGCGGTCGGTTTGTGGGGCGCGCAGCTTGGCCTGCCCGCGATTTGGGTTTTGCCTGTGGCGTTTCCTATGGTGATGGCGCTCGGCGGCATGATGGGGCTTCTGGGAATTCCGCTTCCCGGCACGGAATATGGCATAGCCGCGTCGATGATTCTGCTGGGCGGGGTAGTGTTGTTTGAACTCAAGCCGCCGCTGTGGGCGGCAGCCTTGCTGGTTTCGTTCTTCGCAATTTTCCATGGACATGCTCACGGCACTGAGCTGCCGCCGGGCCAGGACGGGTTGTTGTACAGCATGGGATTTGTTTGCGCCACGGGCTGTTTACACGGTGTCGGCGTTTCGATCGGGCTCGTGCACCGTTGGACGTGGGGACAATTGTTTCTGCGTTTGTCGGGCGGATTTATCTCTGCGATGGGAATGTATTTCCTCTGGAAGGCGCTCGTATGAAGCGAAAGTGTCTATTCGCGCTGGCGACGATGCTTGCGGTTTTCTTTCTCTGCCCATCGCCTGCGTCGGCGCACTTGAATTCCACGGGGATGGGTCCGATGTATGACGGACTGCTGCACTTTTTCTTGAGCCCGGAGGACATTGTGCCGGTTGTAGCGCTTGCTCTGCTCGCGGGGCTGCGCGGTCCGGAGTATGGAAGGCGGGCGCTCTTGCTGCTTCCGGCGATTTGGTTTGTGGGCTGTTTTCTGGGAACAATGTTTCAGTGGGCCGTGTCCTGGCCCGTGGCCGCGATTTCGTTTTTGGTTTTTGGCGGATTGGTAGCTGCAAATGCGCAATTGTCATTACGCATGATGACTGTGCTCGCCGGTTCATTAGGATTGGTCCACGGGTGGATGAATGGCGCGGGAGTGCCATGGTCGCTCTCGCTAGTCGGGGCCTATGCGGGATTGGTGGCAGGAGTTTTTGTAGTTGTGGCCCTTGTATCCGCGTTCGTGATTAAGCTGCGGCCGCCATGGACGAGGATCGCGGTGCGCGTCGCCGGAAGCTGGATTGTTGCCACCGGATTGTTGCTGCTCGGATGGGCAGCGCGGCGCGGGTGACCATGGAAAGTCGAAGCTGGCGGGTGGTGTCCGTGTGGTTGCTTCATTCGCGCGCTTGCGAAAAATCTAATAAGCCTCTCTGAGTCCTTGCCTTTGCGTTAATCGCGGCCACAAGCTTATTCTCAGTGATTTTCATGCGTAAATGGGCATCCATCGCAAGCTTCGTGCGATTCATCTCTATTCCAGTGCAAATCCTGATCCACTCAGTGAAGTTCGCGTGCGACAAAAACAGATCTCTGAAAAGTACAAATTGCGCGGGAATGAGCTTCGTAAAAACCGAAAAGTACTTATTTGATTAGGATTTCATTCGCGGAGCTAGCACGTTAATCAGGAGACGCTTTTTTGTCACTGGGCAGTTCATCGACCAATACCAGGGCGATTGGCGCTAATTGCTGAGGCAGGTTTTCATTGCAGTAGGAAAGGAGTTGCTGAATCAGGCGTTCTTTGAAGATATTCTGTCCTGGCACATTTGTGAATTTTGCTAACTCCTCGCCACTTGTAGATAATTGCGGCCACTTTATGAGTTTCCCTGTCTCAGACCCATCGTCCATCTTGGAGAGAAATGCATCATAGCTTCCACTCGAATGGCAACTCGCCCAGCTTAACTCCACTCTATAACCATTCTCTTTCCCAGCCGAAAACAATTCCTCGGGCTCAATCCCGGAAGTGGTTGCGACTTCCAACTCTCTTTTCAGTTCGCCCGCTGTCCCTATGGCGTTCGCGCTTAAAACTCGCTCCCGCGCCATTCCATCTTTCTCCACCCGTGCATTGCGGATACCAGTGACCGCGACTCTATCTGGCTGATTATCTTTGAGCATTCGTCGAATATCTTTGATTCCTTCTTCGTTCACGGTCCAATCCCGCCACTCCACATCGATCCTCTCGTTTTGGTTGCCGCCCGCGTGAAGTACTACATCGTATCGAAATCGAGTCAGTTCATTGTCGGAGTGCCCTCGCTTGAGACGGATTTCCGCTCCCGAGAGCTTTTGGTTTCGATTAGCAAATGCCAGAAAGAAGGCTGGAGATATAACTAGTTGTTCCTGCTGCTTCACGCGTCGATCAATGCGCTCACGCAGTTCCGCGAGCGATAACTCGGGTGGCGCCTGGTACATTTCTACCGACGTCGCATATAGCTCCAGCAATGGCAGGCTCCGGACGTCGCCGATAAAGAGGTTCCCGCCCGGTCGTAACGCTCGTAACGCTCCCTCCATAACTCTGATGAGGTAGGAAACGTTTGGAAAATGTTGCGTGACGGAGTTTATTACTATGGTGTCGAACGAACCATCGACGATACTGTCAAAATTATCGGCCGAACGTTCCAACAGTTCGACGCTGTCCCACGATCCACCTATTTGGTTCATTTGCTTGCGAAGCTTTCCCAAGACCGCTGGCGCAAAATCCGTTGCCACGTATCGTTTACATTTTGGCGCGATGCGAAGCAAGAGTAGTCCGGTGCCACAGCCGATTTCCAGGATCTCTTGCGGTCTAAGGGATGAAATATGCGCTACAGTGCTTTCGACCCAATCGAGCATCTCGCGCGCAGGTATCGGCTGTCTTGTATAACTACTGTTCCAGCCAGCTATGTTGAAGCCGAGTTCAGCCGTCGCCGCTTCTTTCCCCATCTGCATCAAATCAAATGTTTTCCTCCACTTCTGAATGCGTTTCCGCTCTTCATCTAGGTCGGTAAGTGCCGCCCCCAAGTATTCATTCCGGGGCACAACGTATGCGGTTAGGTGGCCATGTGTGGAGTCTTCGCACAATACCTTTGCCGCGAGCACGCCAGGGTGTTGCCCCAAGAGGGCTTCTACTTTGTCAAATTGACTTGGTTTCTCAGCTTCCGAAGACATAGCTTGGTTGGTCTCCTAGCGCTACTGTATCTAGCTATTTTTCCTTCAATGTCTGTGCTGAGCGAATAGTAGAATCGATTGAATCGACACTATCCACCATGGTTTGGTCGAATCCTATTTCTGCGAAATCGACGCCGAACTTTTCTTCGAGCATCACGACGATTTCAACGGCGTCAACAGAATCAAGGCGTCCGCTGATGAGCAACGAACTGTCGTCCGAAAGCGGCTTGTCATCGCTTTTTTGCGCGAGTAAATTCCGGACGAATTGACGAATTGCTATTTTATTGTCCATATCCCATCCCCTAGAAGTTTAGAAAAAATAGATGCCCGAAGAACCGGAAGTGTTCGACAAGCGGGTACTTGTGTTCCGTTGAGCCGAATACATCGAGAAGGCAGTAAAAAAGAATGACGGAAATAGCAGGAAGAAGCTCAGAGCGTAGGAACCCAGCGTACACTTTCGTTCGTTGACGTAAGGTCGAGATGGTAATAGCAGTCGCAAGAAGAAAGCAGTAGAAGAAATAAACTTGAAAGGAAACCAGGCCGTTCCAAAGTCCGTAAGTTCTGGCGAAATCTAAACTCGCCGTGAAATGGTAAAACGCATTTCCAAAGCCAGCGGCAGCAAAAATCGCAGCGGCCAACCGCAATGATGGGCTTTTCTTAAAATATCTCATAAAAGTCGGATAGAAGAAAAAGTCGACCAGTAGCTCCTTAAAGTAATAGTAGTAGCGGTTGAAGAACTCTGCGACAGTCACTGAAGAGAGCGGGCGATATGTATTTCGCAAGGCGTTGAATCCCGCCATGCGACAGCACGCGATGATGCGATGTCCGGTGATGGAAATATTCATGAGTCCTGTGAAAAATGAGAAGATGAGACCGCTCCAGCAGCCATACCAAGGAAGAGGCTGACGCTGGACACTGAGCTTTAGAGCTTCGGCAAAAGTGGGAATTCCTAAGTGCCCATGGAAAAAAGAATTAGAACAGCGTAATCCGACAAGGATGAGAAGCGACCAGGTCAAGAGCTTGAGACCCTTCAATTGTGTGATCGCGAGTTGTTCCGCATCTTGGGCCTCAATCCTCCTTAGGTAGGAGGCACCTTTCGGGAAGGGTGTGTTCGAGGAACCCCAGAAGGGTGAATAGGTGCCAAGCTGAAGACCAAAATTATCGTGTTTGGGGGAACAGGCGTCGAGCAAGGAGTAGCCTATGAACCAAACGTAGGTGGCAAAGATGAAAAGGAATTGCCACACCAAAGTGTAGGCCCTTTCGTTATGAGGCAGAACTGTGCCCAACACTATGAAGCTCGAAAAGGTACAGAGTAAAAAGCATATCGGTCTTCTACCGTACAACGACCGAGGGAATAGCGTGGCGCACCAAAAAAACAGCCCTGCGAGAGCGAAAACTTGCATGAACGTAACGATGATTGAGAGGGGTACAGGGCCATGAATCCAGGGAATAAGAAAAGTGAATGCCAGGGTGAATATGGTGACGAGTAGGCGGCGTTTCGTAGGGATGAAGGTGACAACAAGAAGGCAAACTGTCAACGGCAGCCAGTCGCCGATGCAGGCCGACAAACCCAAGCCAAAAAGGGCCAATAAGACCAGTTTGCCGATGGGAGTCTGAGCAAACGAAACGACTTTTGGGTATGTTTCAATTCGTGGGATCAATCGAAACGACGCGAGCTTGCCGTCTCTGGAAACTAGACCCGATTCTGAGTTAACAGTAAGGTCCGTGCTCACTGCCTGTTTCCACCTAGAAGGGTGATCAATCCGCTGGGACTTTCTTTTCCATGATCTGTTGACGGTAACGAACCCGCGAAAGACGGCACATCAGATGAAACGGGGCAAGCAAGATGAATACTAATGCGAAGCGTGAACCGTCCATTGCATACCGTGTGCATGGGCCTTCCATGGAAGCCGCTGAAATCTCTCCCAGTCACATTCTCCAACATTCATTTTTTCATAGAATCAAAAAGTTTTTGAAACAACGAGTTGGACATGTCTCCGCTTTGCTAACAGATAGTTCGACGATCAAATACAGGACGAGTATCTTTCTTTTGGGCACAGTAGGTTCTCCCGCGCCATCCAACTATCGAGTTGCACTTGATCCATCTCTAGTGCCTGAAATCCTAAAAATCGAAGATGTAAACCATCGCAATTCCAATCCCAACGAGCCCTTCCGCCAACTGTTTGGCTATGCAATTTCGGCCAAAAGATACGCTCTTTACTCGCGAGTGGGAGATTCCATTCGAATTGAAAAAGCCAGCGGGCATGGCCTGGGTTACCTGTTTGCGCCCAAGGAACTAAGTAAAGGGGAGGAAGACGAAGAAACACCGCAATGGGTGTTCGAAGCCTGGGAATTCCTACTGAGAAAAGCATTAAAGCTACCTCCAAGCGATCCGAGCTGGTTAGATTTGCCAGCAATGATGCGAATGGTTGTTACCACTCCAAACGTATTCAAGCAGCGGAGGCCGGAATGGCTGGGCCCGTTTAATTTCTTTTTGTTCCCGATGCTTTCGGAGACATTTGGTGGATACCCAGCGGGTTTCGATAAATCCAACTTTGTCTTTATTGTGCCCTACGAATCCGACCGCAAGAAATGGGGTTCTCTTGGAGGCGTGAATCTCACAGACGGTGATTCTTATCAAATTTCTATGCGACCCACCCCATATCAAGACAGCGTAGTTCCCGAATCTTTTCGAATTCTGCTTCGCAAATACTTAGGCAAGCCGGAAGTGAAATCACTTGCACCAGATGGCACCACTTGCATCGCAACGACTCGCGGTCTCTTGCAAAGAGCAACAATTTTGGCTGGCAAACTGGTTCCAGTCGGCAAAGAAACGGATCGCCGCTGGGAACAGGGGGAAGACCCGAGCATGATTGATTCCGATATCTTCGTCTATGAAAAGCGCACGAAACTAGTGATTGCTGATCCTTCCGAGAGGAAGAAATTCGCAATTATCGGGTTGAGACGATTAGCTAGAGAATCGAAGCTGAGTCTGGCTCCGGTCGGAAAGGTAATCAAAGGTGAGGGGGTTCGTCCGCAGACTCTTTCGATCATTCGACAAACGGCAGCCAAGATACTGACCGAGTAATGGTACTTCACTTGTCCCGTAACGCGAATACACAGGCAAGTAGACGGTGGCAGTCGCGATTTCGGACAATGGGCCTTCTGACCCTGATTACTTCCGGCTTGCCCGTCAATCGCCAGGAACGCATACAAGTCTTACGCGTTCATCCGACGAAGCTTTAAAAGCTGTTTGTCACCTACATGCGCGTTGGACTATTCGTATCGCAAGGCGACCATTGGATCGACCCGCATCGCTCGCCGCGTGGGGATGTAACATGCTGCGACCGCTACAAAAAGCAACATGACCGACACGGTGATAAACGTTACCGGATCGCTCGCGCCGACTCCGTAGAGCAAAAGCGAGAAGCTGGAGAGCAACCTGGTGAGAATTAATGCGGCTACCACGCCGATGGCGAGGCCCGCTAGAGCCAGCCCGAGGCCTTGCCCTACGACCATCCGAAAAACATCTCGCTTCTCCGCACCAAGAGCCATGCGAATTCCAATCTCGTGCACGCGTTGCGTCACCGAATAGGAAATCACGCCGTAAATTCCGATGGACGCCAGTAGCAACGCCAACCCCGCAAACGTTCCCAACAGAATCATGGGAAATCGCTGCGCCGACATCGACTCCGAAACAAGTTGTTGCATTGTGTGGATGTTATAAACAGGTTGATCGCTGCCCGCTCCGTAGACCGCTGCTTTGATCGCGGGCATAACAGTTGCTGGTTCGAGCGGCGTGCGCACCACTATCGTCGTGCCGGGATAGTTCAGAGGTACCCATTGGTCCGGATCTTGGTAGAGCGGAAAATATGCCAGATTCTGAATGTAGGTACTGGAGTCGTCCAGAGCCCACTGTTTTACGTGGCCCACGACGCCGACAATCCGGCAAGGGCCCACAGGTGAAAATCCAGCTGATAGCGTCTGATCGAGCGGATCACGGTCTGAAAAATAGTTGGCGGCGAAAACGCTGTCGATGACCATTACGCACGGAGATTTGGTAGTGTCCTCGGAAGTGAAAAAGCGGCCCCGAAGCAACGGTATCCCCATCGTTCGGAGATAATCTGGACCCGTAAGGAACATCGCTAGCCGCGGGGCGCCCTGAAGCGAAGCGGGTTTCTGCGAGCCAATCCAGAAGGGCATGGTCCCACCCTGACCACTCAGCGGAACGGTATCAGTGAAATCCGCCGCCTGCACGCCGGGAATCTGCTGAATACGCTCGATCAACTGCTGATAGGCAATTCGAGTACTCGATGCTGTCTTTGTCAGGGAATGCGAAACTCCGACCTTAAAAGTGATGAGGTGCTGTGTGTCGAAGCCGGGATTGACATTCCATAAGTGGCGAATCGTTTGGAACAATAGGCCCGCGCCCACCAGCAACACCAGGGTCAAGGCCATTTGGACGATCACGAGACCGCTTTGAGCGCGATGATGCGCGCTCGTCGAGCCTCGTCCTCCCTCCTTAAGGGATCCCTGCGGATCAGCGTTCCAACTTTTCAGCGCGGGCGCGAGGCCAAACAGAATCCCAACCGCAATCGACGTGCCCAATGTAAAAAGTAGGACGGGAGCATTCACACCGATGTTTCCGCTGCGCGGCAAACTTTCCGGCACCGCCGCCAGCACGGACTTAACTCCGAACACTGCAATCAGAAGCCCCAAAACGGCACCAGCGAGCGAGAGAAGTACGCTTTCCGTAAGCAACTGCCGCACCATTCGCGCGCGACTCGCTCCGAGCGCCGAGCGAACAGCAAACTCCCGCGCGCGCGCCGCCGAGCGTGAAAGCAGGAGATTGGCAACATTTGCGCAGGCAATCAGCAGGACGAACCCCACGGCTCCCAACAACAGCAGGAGCACTTTGCCGGCGTCTCCAACGACAACCTGCTTTAGGGGTTCGATGTAAATTCCCAAATCTCGATTAGCATCGGGATAGAATTGATCCAGGCCATTCTGAATCGTACTCATCTCCGCCTGCCCCTGAGATATAGTCACCCCAGGGTTTAAGCGCGCGATGGAGAAAATACCGTCGTGCCCTGCGCGATCGTTGAGGATCAATGGATCGCTCCGGCCGAGCGGCGTATAAACGTCCGCATACTGATGTTCGAGACCAAATCGTGACGGGACAACTCCTACGACGGTGTAATCCACGCCATCTAAGGTTATGGATTTGCCGAGCACCTCCCGGCTGCCGTCGAACCGATCTCTCCACAAACGATTGCCAATGATAGCGACTGGCGTTCCGCCCTGACGGTCTTCCTCAGGCAAGAATTCACGCCCGAGCGTTAGCTCCGTTCCCAGAGCGCTGAAGAACCCCGAGGAGATTTCCTTGCCACTAAGATGTTCGGGCGCGCCGGGACCTGTGAGATCAACCCCCTTGTCCATGCCCGCCGCCATCTGCTGAAATGAGCGGGCACTGCGTTGCCAATCTCGAAAGTTAGGGTATGAAACCCACACTCGTGGAAAGCGCGGATTGTTTTCCCACACCATAACCAGACGATCCGGATGGAAGTACGGCAACGGAGCCATTAGGACGCCCTCAACCACGCTGAACATCGCGGTGTTGGCCCCAATACCGAGGGCGAGGGTGAGCACAGCAACCGCCGTAAAGCCCGGAGATTTGCGCAACATGCGCAGGCCGAAGCGCAAGTCTTGAATCAGAGTTCCCATGCTCGCTCGATCCCGCCCTTATCTAGAATGCAAGGCGGACCAATCGTAACGCAAAAAGGAAGCGGCAAGCCAACTCCTCCCACTGCACCGGACGGTTTGTCGTCAAACCGGAAGTTATGCGGAAAACGGAGTTCTCGGAGGTTTGCGACGCACGCCTTCAACTTGGACGATTAACGCGGTTTCCGGAAAAGTGTGAAATCCTAGTACGTCAGATGTCCGGTAACCCGTGCAAACCAGGAGTTTGGGGGTGTTTTCGTTTCCCTTGGGCCCGATTTTTTTTCAGGGTCCGCGAACATTTCTTGCGATTTCAACGAATAACCATATGAGGAGCCCGCGTGGCGGACGACCACGACCTTTGGGAACGGATCTGTAGCCGGGACGCGGACGCTTTCGAGGCGTTCTATCGCGACAATGCGAGGCGGCTGTGTGGCTATTTGCGGCAGATTGTTGGCAACGCCGAGACCGCCGAGGATGTGATGCAAGAGACGTTCTCGCAGATTTGGCGGACGCCCAACGGTTATCGGGCGGAGCTCGGTTCGCTGCGGGGATATCTCTTTGGGATTGGACGGAAGCGGGCGGCGGAATGGTGGAGAAAGCGGGAGCGAATTCCTGAGGAGCAACATGAGAATAGCGAAACGGAAGTTGTGGATTCCTCCGCACGCTTGTTGGCGATTGGAGATGCGTTCAGCCGCTTGGCCGAAGAGCAGCGGTCGCTCTTGTGGCTGCGAGAAGTGGAAGGGCAGTCGTACGCGGAACTTGCGGCGATTCTTCAGATTCCGGTGGGCACGGTGAAGTCAAGATTGTTCGCCGCCCGGGAGGCGTTGCGACGCATGTGGAACTCTTCCGGCAAGGCGGCGAGGAGCAAGCGATGAATTGCAAGGAAGCGGCAGAATGCGTCTCTGCTCTGTTTGATGGAGAACCGATGCCAGACGAGGCGGCGCGGCATCTCTCGGATTGCGAGGAATGCCGACTCCGGCTGAATGAGTATGTGCAGATGAGCGCGGAGCTGCGGAACATGGCGAGCGCTACTGCTCCGCAAACGGTTCCTGAAGCGCGATGGAGATTGGCGGAGCCAGTCGCCCCCACAAATTGGCTGAGGAAATGGAGAGGAACGATGCGAATTCCAAGATTTGCGTTTGCTCTGATGTTGGTCGCGATTTTTGGATTGTCAGGAGGTTTGGCGTTGGTAAAAGCGCGGTCTCAAGCGAGCGGCTCTGTGCTGTTGCTAAGCGCCAAGATTCCCGGAAAAGGCGTCATCTCCATCTGCACGGGGAAAGTGAGTCCGGAGCAGGACATGTGTAGCTTCGGACAGGTGGGCCTACCGGGAACATTGACTGCTTCCCTGCGCTTCATCAGTCGGGAGGGGAACCGTGTTCAAATTGGAGTCAGAGCGAAATACGAGCCTCCAGATAAAGAACCTGCGACGACCTTCGACGCAGAACTTAAGGGCGTTCCGCTTGAACCGTACTGGATGGAACCGGATAAGCCTCTCAACGTTTCCGTAGCGGGGTTCGGAACGATGGAAATTCTCGGTGAGCTCCGCGATCACGAACCAGCGTTGTTTCCAGGCGCGACGCTGGACCCTGGCCCAGATGAATTGCGGATTTGGAGCCCACTTATGATTCGAGACAGCCAAATCCTGGCAGATATGGCTGGCGCGTTCGTTGGGACACAGCCCCAAGAATCTGATTCGGGCGTTGTGTTCTACGTTCCTAAGGAAGGCCGGTTCGTCTTCGCCTTAATGCCGTTTGAGGGCGCTATTGAAGCCGATATCCAGATAAATCGGATTTATTTCGGACAGAGTGGGCATTCTTATGTGGTGGTTGTGAGCGGCCCGGTTGCCCGGGCAGAATACAAACACGTTTGGGTCCTTCATCAACCGGAATGGCGTCCGGCAAGTCCCGGTTTGTCAGCGGACGGCTCATTTGTGGGCCGGGTCAAGTTGTCTGATGTCCTAAGCAAGTAGACGGACGGAGAACCTGCTCGGAGGGAAGACCCTCGGTTTATATGCCAGCGGTAAAGTCCTGGTAAACGCATTATAAAAGGGCGCCCCTTTGGAGTAGGTTTTGATCGTTCGCATCATCGCCTACAAGGAGCACCCCATGAATGACGCTAAGTATATTGGGCTGGATGTTCATCAGGCAACGATCTCTGCGACGGTATTGGATTCCACCGGGAAGTTGGTTATGGAGTCCATTCTGGAAACGAAAGCAGAGACCATTCTGCAGTTCCTCGGCGGTCTGCGCGGCAGCTTGCATGTGACCTTCGAGGAAGGCACCTGTGCGGCTTGGTTGCATGACCTCCTCAAGCCCTGTATCGCACAGGTGTTGGTGTGTGATCCGCGGAAAAATGCGCTGCTCAAGATAGGAAACAAGAACGATCGCGTCGATTCGCGGAAGCTTGCCGAGTTGCTGCGCTCGAATCTTCTGCGGCCCGTCTTTCACGAAAACACCGGCCTGCGAACGATGAAGGAGCTAGCGCGCAGTTACATGACCATCACCAAAGATCTCACACGCGTGATGGTTCGTCTGAAAGCCATCTACCGAAGCTGGGCCATCCCCTGTGGCGGTCAGCAAGTGTACGCACCTCGCCATCGCGCTGCATGGCTCGAGAAAATCACCGAGGCCGGCGTGCGCCGTCGGGCCGAGATGTATTACCAGCAACTCGACGCATTGCTGCTTTTGCACCAGCAAGCGCGACGAGAGTTGCTGGCGGAAAGCAGAAAGCACGACGCCACGAAGTTGCTGCGGCAGATCCCCTCGATCGGTCCGATTCGTGCTGCTCTCTTGCTCGCGCTTCTGCAAACGCCGCACCGGTTTCGCACCAAGCGGCAGCTCTGGGCCTACAGTGGCCTGGCGTTGAAGACCAGCGTCAGTGGGGAGTATCGCTTCGTAGAAGGCCAGATCAAGCGCTCCAAGAAACTCCTGGCCATCCGCGGGCTCAACCAAAACCATAACCACGATCTGAAAAATATCTTTAAGGGCGCGGCCATGCGGGCCGCTGCGGTCGCCGGGCCTTTCCAGGACTTCTACGCTGCGCTCGTTGCCAAAGGGCTAAAACCACCGATGGCGCGCCTAACGCTGGCGCGGAAAATCGCGGCGATCGCTTTGCTGGTCTGGAAGAAAGGAGTGCGTTTCGACGCTGAACATCTGAAACAACAAGCAGCTTGAGTGTCTGTTGAGAACCCTTCCATCTCTGGATTACATCTCTAGCGGTGGTCCGTCGGTTCTTCAGGCGCTCTGGTTCGAGGGTGAGTATCCATAACCGCGTTGGGCCAGCGTGCTCCGGCACGAAGTCCCTTGGTAAACCATATGCCTCCTCGGACAACCAGAAAAAGCTATAGGCCTCGAGCCTCAGATAGAACCATGGTTGGCACCTTACAACCACACTGCTTGTTAACGTCAGAAGCCCAAGGACGTCGTCACGCCAACGAGATGAATCTGCAGAAAAGGGAAAATCACGGATACTCACTCCAACGCAAGGGCTGGATGGCACGAAGAATTTCTCCGCTCTCCCCAGTCGGGGGCGAAGTCTTTCTCTTGACATCCCCTTTTATAGAACGCGGTTATCGTAGCAAGTGAAATTTGGCCAAAACTACATGTCCGGTAATGCGACTACTCAGGAGTTGAAAGACTCGTAGTCGGTCCGAGAGCTATGGGAAGCGAATTGTCCTGAATACTTTCAGAGCTAATTCTCGTTGCGACTCGGTAAGCTCTTGCCCCCACAAACACAGCTTATCTGAGCCCACGACCTTTGAGAAATAGATGCCAGTCACCCCGTGACCTGACGCACGCGGGTAAACGATTTTTGATTTGTGGCCATCGACTTTTTCCTGAGTTACCACGTACTTCGGCTCAACGGCGTCGCCCAGGTCGCTGGAATATCGACCGTAGTCGAATTCGAGCACGATGCCATCACCAGAAAATTCTCCTACGTATGAATCCACGCCCTGCTTCTTATGGAACTTCCAACCAGAAGGGGCGCAAAGTGAGAATGCCCCAGCCTCAAGTTTAAGCCAGCCATCATCGAGCGTCTTTCTACATGCGGGAAGCCCGACGGCTAGCAACAGGGTCGCGTTCAAAACGAGCAAGGCAAGCTGATTCACTTTGAGTCGCCGCACCCGCATGTAAGCCATAGATTTTCCAGCTTGAAGATTACCACTCGGCAGTCGCACCTGGTTAACGCGTTGGTCTCAATAGGTCGATGCAACACCATCTGATATAAGTCTGCTCTCTAAGGTGGTGTTGCATGAGGCAAGGTAAACGGTTTGGGCTTTCTACGGTGCAGAAGAGCGAGCTGTGGCGCCGATGGAAGGCGGGACAGTCGCTGCATGAGATCGGGCGCGCCTTCGGCAAGGAGCATTCGTCCATTCGCTGTCTGGTGGCGCGTCACGGTGGGATTGTTCCGGCAGTCCGTGGGCGCTCACTGCGCGTACTCACAGCAGTTGAGCGAGAGGACATCTCACGCGGGCTCGCTTCCGGTGCATCGCTTCGTAAGATCGCCCAGCTTCTGGACCGCGCCGCGTCGACGGTGAGTCGGGAGGTCGCCCGCCACGGTGGCCGTCCTGAATATCGCGCCAATGAAGCGGATGGCCAAGCCTGGAAGTCGGCTTTGCGGCCGAAACCCTGCCTGCTTGCGATCCAGGAACAGCTGCGAGAGATGGTTGCGAGTAAACTGATTCTGGATTGGTCACCGGAACAGATTTCCGGATGGCTAACGACCGAGTATCCCAGTGACGAGAGCATGCGCGTGTCCCACGAAACGATTTACCGCAGCCTATTCATTCAAGCGCGCGGAGTGCTGAAGAAAGAGCTGATCGGGCACCTGCGAACCAAGCGCCGCATACGCCGCTCGCGGCACTCTCGTATCTTTAAAGACTCGCGCGGTCAAATCGCCGATGCCATCTCCATCAGGGAAAGACCCGCAGAAATCGAGGACCGTGCCATTCCCGGTCATTGGGAGGGCGATTTACTGAGTGGCTCAAAGAACAGTCACATCGTGACTTTAGTAGAGCGGCATTCGCGGTTTACAACGCTGCTCAAAGTGCCCAGCAAAGACACGGCGGTGGTGGTCGCGGCACTGACCAGGCATGCGCGTAAACTCCCAGCAGTGCTGCGCCGCTCGTTGACTTGGGATCGCGGACTGGAGATGGCCAAGCACAAGACCTTCACCATGGCCACGGATGTGAAAGTTTATTTCTGTGATCCGCAAAGCCCCTGGCAGCGCGGCTCGAACGAAAACACCAATGGTCTATTACGGCAGTATTTCCCCAAGAGAACCGACCTGTCGGGTTACACCCAAGCGGAGTTGGACGAAGTGGCGCTGCGATTAAACCAGCGTCCAAGAAAAACCTTAGGATTTCAAACTCCAGCCAGTAAACTTCAAGAAAGTGTTGCGTCGACCGGTTGAGCTGGCAGCTGTTACCGGACAAGTCAAGTTTGGGTATTTTGCCAAGAACTAGGAAACGTGGACTTTGACGCCAGAGAGTTGTCGGGATGCGAAATCCATTAGAACGATATGTGTCTTTTATAGACTTTCGCGCGAATCCGTGAAAATAGAATCTTCTTTCGTAAAAACAGATCCTATCGAAGTTTGAGATTAATAAAGATCCACTAAACCCTTCGTTTTCAGCGGGTTTAGCTCGCGAGAACGTTGCGCATACGAAAAATGACGAATATTATTTCGATTTCATGCAAACAGACTTACTTTCATCGCATCAGCATTCGAAAAAGCTACGAATACGTGTAAAGCGATCGCAGGGTGTATCACTTTTCCCCCGCCTGTAACTCTACCCGACAACGTGTGGAGGGGTATGCGTATACGCACGGAAAAAAGGGACCACCCCGCGCGTCGCTTCCTAACTTTGGCCGCTAATTTCGAAAGCCGAAATACGGGAGATCTATAGCCCACAGGCAAGCGTCCGGTTAGTGCGTTTATCGGACTCACGATTTGCCCACGCGTGCGAAATCCGAATGCGGTGAGCTAAGAAGAAAGCTCGATCTGATCCGCTCCTTCTGCTTTTACGTTCCGCCGAAGTGAATTGACATACCGTTCGATTTACATACAATGAACGCCGAGTGACCGTTGCTCTCGGCCCTGCTCCAGCACCACTCCTTCGGAGGTATATTTATGGCAGTTCGTCGGTTTGCGCTCGCGCTCCCGTTAGCGTTTTTCCTGATGTTTCCCACCAGCCTCTCGTCTCAAGCTACGCCTTCCACCACCGTAAGCGCGGGCACGAAGCTGGGAACTTTTATTCGCGACGCCATCGCCGCAGCCTTGCCAGAAGTCTCCAGCCTGGTGAAGACGCTTTTCCCTAAAACTGACAGCTCGAAAGAGAAGGACGATAAGCAGACCACATCGAAGGCTGACGTAAGTAAAGCTGCATCGGAGCAAGCAAATGCCGCAAAGGCAAAGTCAGACGCCGAACTCGTCAAGATTAAAGCGATCTCAGATGAATTAGGTGTCATAAGTAAATTCCTAGATAAAACTGTTCCCGCCTCTCAACAGGGAACGGAACTCCTCGCGCATCTCGATGGCGCAAAGTCCATACCGAATACATTCAGAAAACAGTGGGATAAGTATTACGACGACTACTTAACCAAAATATTCTCCAACGTAACGCCGACAGATTTGAGCAGCGTTGACGAAGGCTTGCAGCTGACTTTGAGCCAAGTTCGAAATCTGGGTAACACCCCGACGAGAGATCAGCTGGACGCTTCGATTGACGAAGGCGATCTTTCTGGGGTCAGAAGCCAACTGCGAGGCATATCAGCTCTGCTGAACTCCGTCGTCACAATCGGCGGGATCGAAATTGAAAGTCTTCATTCCAGCCTCGCTCCGCTCACCGCTGACCCAAACCAGAAGAAACAGGGCATTGGAGATCAAGAGAACCCGATCTTAACCCGTTTTAATAGCGCCCTAAATGCTGATGTTAGGACTTACAAACTGTCATTACCCGCAAAAAAGTCGCGGCCCTAGAAGCTAAAAGATTCTTAGGCGGGAGCAAAGAATCGGCGTGCTCCCACAGGTTTGTCAAAATGCGGATACTCATTCAGATGGTCGTTTTGATGCTGCTTTGCGCTTGCTACCCCTTCCAGCTTAGAGCGCAACAAGCTCCTCAATTGGTCGCAGGCCTGCCCGATCCCCCCCAAGGCGTAACACTGTGGAAGGCAAAGTCGCAAAATCAACTGCCGAGATTCTTTGAGCAGCTAGGAACAAACGTTCAACGACCGCCGAATGGCGATCCCCACTTGCTTCCTTGGGGCCGCAGTGTCGCTTTCTTGGTGGGAGTCGGCCCGTATAAAGACCACAGGATCGATACTTTGGGCGGTGTGACGCACTCACTTCAAAAGTTGAGGGATTACCTCCAAAACGAGGGTGGATTCGACGTCATTTACGAGATCGACGACACGGGCAATTCCCCCAACCCGGCGGGCAATCCGACTTCCGTGAAGCACATGATGAACAACGTTCTTTATCACTTAAATGCCGACGACAGGCTGCTCTTCTACTTCGCGGGGCATGGGACAAACGAAAACGGCGTTACCGGGTACATGGTCTTTCGGAACGCGTCGCCCGATGAAATTGATGAAAATTATCTCCCTACTACGGACATTCGCGAATGGAGTGCCCGGATCCACGCGCGGAGCATTCTCTTCATCCTAGATTCCTGTTCGGCGGGCTACGGATTCAGTCAGCATCAGCTAGTCAGGCCGGTTGACCCGCCCAACATTCTGCAGCTCGGCGAAAAGCCTAGTCGATATTTGTTGACTGCCGGAACCGGAGACCAACCGACTTTTGACACTGGAAAGGGAAAGCAGGAAATGACCGTCTTCGGCAGAGCCCTGACTGATGCCCTCCAGCAGTCCGTCCAGAAGCCGAGCCCGAATGTCATGTTCACTGTGGAGCATCTCCTAGCAGACATTCAGGACACAATTATTCAATTTCACAATTCCGAAGGCGAAACGCTCAAGCCGCAAATTTATCCCCTCGACAGCGCGGGCGATTTTCTTTTTCTAAATCCCGCTGCGAAGAGTTCCGTCGCGGGAACAGAAGTGATTAAGCAGCTTTATGAAGTGAACGCGTCGACTGTCGGAGTTCCGAAGATGTTGCAGCTGCGCAGTGCGGCGCAGACTCAGTTGACTATAGACCCTGTCGCTGCGTACACCTTGGCGTCCAAGGCGTACTCACTTAGCCCGGATGTACCGAATAAGAGATTAGTTTTTTCAGCGGCATCTAGCATTGGCATGTTTTATTCGGATCGAATTCGGGGCTACAAGGTCGAAGATCACCGAGGACGTTTCTTGTTGTTACGGGCCACGCATCCAGGCGAGAGTGGATTGAAGCAGTTCGCGGTATTTGACACGGAGACTCATTCGACACAGGAACTCGATCTGAGTGCCGAGAAAGCTTGGATTGCTCCAGTCGGCGATAGCTGGAGAGTCATCTCTATGAATGGTACGGGAGACGGTCCTGTGCAACTTCAGAACCTCGAATATCAACTCTGGAATAGTAGCGGCAAGCGTATTGGCGAACCTGTAAGTCAAGAAGGTAATGAAAGTTTCTTGACGTTTGTTGATAACAACCATGTATCCGTACCGGGCTACGATGCAGGCAGTGAAATCTTCTGGGATCTTTCAGCCGATGCCCGGAGTCTGACCGGTCCCGATATAGGCAATAAGTGCGTCACAAGTTTTCCACGCGGCTATAGTCCTCTCGCAATTCGAAAAGACGGCACTGCTGCTGTTAGTTGCGATGACGGCATCACGTTGATGAATCCGCAATCGCTAATTCAGATGCAATTTCTCACTCACGCCGACTTTAATCCGACCTCTACGACTGGCACTTGGTCGGCCGACGGTCTCTTCCTGGCGTTAACTGATTCGACTAAAAAAAGCCTTGGGATCTGGAGTCCGTCATTAAAAACCTTCCGCTGGCTAGGGCTATCATCTACTGATCGTCTGGAGTGGCAGATAGACGCGTACTGCTGGAGTCGTGACGGACACTCGATTGCTTACGCGGGCAGATCGAACGTGGGCAAGGACGTCGAAGTTCAAGTCAAGGACGCGAGCGCCGAAACGAGCACGGTTGTGTACCAAGGTGGCGTGCCGGTGACAGTTATGACTTTCGTGGACAACGATCGGCAGCTGGCTCTGGGCCTCGACGGGGGAAATATCAAACAATTCGACCTTAAAGGTCATCGCGTCCCCGTGCAGGCACGCCACCCTCATATCACGGACCTGTTTGCCGTCGATGATCGCCTTTATTCCGGAAGCGAAGATGAAGTTTTGATTTGGAGCGGGAAAGTAGCGCCGTCCGAGTATTGGAACTTTACCTCCTCGGAGGAGATTAAATATGACGGTCTGGGGGCCGCCGATCGGTCTTGGAACTGGCTTGCCGTGCCGTTTCGGGGAAAGGTCAAGACGGGCATCGAACTTAGGGAAATTCCAAGTGGCAAGTCGCGCCTTCTCGACTTTTCCAGGGAGGAAATCGAAGACGTCGCTTTTTCGGATGACAGTAAGTGGTTAGTTGTTGAGCAGATGAGTGCCGTAACGGTTATGAGTTTAACGGATACGCGTGCCTACCGGTTCGAAATTCAAGCGATCGACCTCGAATTCACTGGACTTAAGGTCGAGAAGGATGTCGTCGTGGCCTCAGCCGCGACGGCCGATGCCCTAGATGGCTCAGAATACACAATTAAAATGAGCGGGGAATACCCGAGCTTGTCAGGACGGACCCAGACTGGGCCCATAGTAGAATCAGGCTCGAGTGGCACGACCGCGGCGGCCATCAAAAACGACATCGACGGATGGTACGTTGGGTCTGCCTATTATTACCGCCACAGTATAATCAAGGCGATTCCTAACGTAGGATTTAGCTATTACGCAAAATGTAATTCGGAACAACAAACCTTCAGAGACTGTGATGTACAGTTTATTCCAACGGATGCTGATCGGGTGAGGGGTTTGTATGATGCGATTGTCTGGAGGCCGACTTCGGCAGAACTTGAGGGCTTGGTCGAATGAGGTTTCGTCCGAATTCGCGACACACGTGGCGTATAGATTCTTCGATAAAATCACTCTGTCCCTGCTCGGATCGTGAAATTTCTTTCCCGATTGGGTGATGGAGACCGCCACTTACATCGCGTTCAGCGCTTTGATCGCAACCACTGTAATCGCGACCTTCCAAGATCATTGATACGGTACTGCAGTGATCCCCGCCTCGAGGAACGCCGTTCAAGCAAACCAAACGACCACAGTCTGTTGAGATAAGTCCAGATTGCTCGGGAGGGAATGAATCTCAGCCGCTGTGAAACTTCATCTGGTGCTAGGCACTCGCGTTGGGCTGAAGTCGAAGCAAATAAAGACAGAACTTTCAATTTGAGCTCATTATATCGATTCATTTTTTATCGCTAAGAGCGTCTTTCGGAGTTATCAAAAGCTAGTTAGTTCGGTGAAGCTATGAAAACAGCACAAGTATCAAAGGCAACATGGGCCTTGTCCCAGAGTCCTGGTAAATCGTGCCAGCTCAACCGGTCGACGCAACGCTTTCTAATAGCCTGATCCAACAGCACTTCCCCGAGGGGACTTGCCAACTACATTGAATCGGAGATCGGGCTGCTGATTCTGTAAGACAACTTGTTTTCCTGGGCACCTCCGACCCATGGCAGTAATTTTGGCGCGCATAGTGCTGAGTCGTAACCTAGGCCGTTGGCGATACTACGAATCCAGTAACAGTCATCCGCCCGGGATCAGAAGTTAGAACTACGGAAGGTAATCCCTGTTCTGATGCCCTTCCTGCTGAAAACCTGCGCCTGGACCGCCCGCTTCTTCTGTCAAGGGTCTCCCGCTTCGCTCCGATAAACGCACACTGCACGCCCTTGACAGCGCGGACGGCCAGGCGCTTTGCCCCGCCAGGAAGGGCATTTGCTTTTAATGCACCGCTTTCTGCGGTGCCTCTAAGAAGCAAAAAACGAAACCAACGAAAGGAGTTTTTCCAATGCAACAACTCAGCAAACAACCTGCTTTCGAACTCGGCCAGATCGTCGCAACACCGGGCGCTTTGGCCGCGCTTAAGAAATCAGGTCAACAGCCGGGCGAGTTCCTCACGTGCCATGTCAACCGCGAGTGGGGCGATTTGTCCGACGACGACCGAAGGGAAAACGACTACAGCCTAGAGCACGGGTTCCGGCTCTTGAGCGCATACCGCACACACGCTGGCGACAAGTTGTGGATTATCACGGAATCGGACCGTTCAGTGACCACGCTTTTGCTACCCGAAGAGTATTAGGCCCACAGTCAAGCCAACTCGCAAACGGTCGCGGTAAAACCACAATTTCCCAAAACCCGAGAGGCCCGCGTTTCAATAGTGGCCTCTCGGTTTCTTTTTTGGTCTCTGAGTTTAGATTCCGCCCTTGTCCCAACCAGTTGGATTCTCGGAAGCTCTCCTCTTGACAACCAGAAGAAGAAGGGTATGCTCCTCTTGGAAGCCAAGGGGTAGAGAGGTTTTATGCCTGAGAAGCCAAGTGACCTCGTGCAAGGCACTCTAGATATGCTCATCCTAAAAACATTGGGGCTGGAGGCTACCCATGGATTCGGGATTTCCGTCCGAATCGAGCAGATGAGCAAAGGTGTTTTTCACCTCAATGCAGGCTCGTTATTTCTTGCGATTCAACGGTTAGAGAGGGGTGGGTTAATCGAAGGCGAATGGAAGCCAAGCGAGAACAACAGGCGAGCGAAGTACTACGTCCTGACGCAGAAGGGACGAAAGAGACTCAATAACGAAACGCGAGAATGGGGAAGGCAAGTGGCGGCGATCACCAGAATTTTAGAGGCATCCTGAGGGGTGTGCTGTGTCCTTGCTCCGAAATGTTGCACACGGGCTTCGATCGCTGTTCCGAGAGGAGCAGGTCAGCCAGGAGTTGGACGAGGAACTAATCGGTTTCTTGGAGATGGCGGCCGAACAAAAAATGAAGGAGGGCATGAGCCGCAAGGAAGCCCTTCGCGCAGTCCGGTTGGAGCGGGGAAGCCTGGAAGTTAGCAAGGAAATCATTCGCTCTGGCGCCTGGGAATCCTTTTTGGAGACGTGCTGGCAAGACTTGCGCTTCGGCTTGCGCATGCTGCGCAAGAATCTAGGCTTCACGGCCATCGCGGTCCTCACGCTCGGCCTGGGAATCGGGACCAATACCGCGATTTTCAGCATGGTCAATTCATTCCTCCTCCGCCCTCTGCCCGTGAAGAATCCGGAACAAATTACCGTAGTAGCCATGCAGCTCAAGAAGGGCGAACTGCAAACCGGCTTCTCTTATCCGGAATTCGAGGATCTTCAAAAACAATCCTCTTCGGTTTTTTCGGATGTGATCGCCATGAGCCTCAACGCTGGCGGCCTCACGCTCAACGGAAAAGCCGAACCGATCGTCGTCTACGACGTCAGCGGCAACTTCTTTGGCGCGCTCGGCGTGCGGCCGCTACTTGGACGCTTCATTCTTCCTGAGGAAGGCTCCGTCATCGCGGTGAATCCCGTCATCGTTCTCGGCTATTCTTTCTGGCAAACGCGCTTCGGTGGCGATCCAGGCATTGTCGGCAAAACCGTCCTCTATAATGGCCGCCCCGTCACCGTCATTGGCATCACGCCAAGGGAGTTTCACGGCGTAAGCGCGCTTCTCGACGTCCAAGGTTACTTGCCCCTTGGCATGCAACAAATAGATAGCTCCTACGAACAGGACATACCCACCAATCGTGGCTATCGCAATCTGGCCGTGTACGCGCGCTTGGCCAAAGGAGTCGCTCTGCCCACGGCGCAATCCGCTCTCGACGTCATCGGCGACCGCCTCGCAAAAGAAAATCCAAAAACCGAACAGGGCATGACGATCAGCGTCTTCCCAGAGCGCTTTTCGCGTCCGGGGCCCGACCCCAACCGACCCGTCCTGAAGGTCTCCGTGTTGTTTCTCGTCCTCGCCGCTCTTGTCTTGGTCCTCGCCTGCGTCAACATCGCCAACTTTCTGCTCGTGCGCGCCACCGCGCGCCAGCGCGAGATGGCCATTCGCACCGCCCTCGGCGGCACGCGCCTTCGCCTCATTCGTCAGTTGCTTACCGAAAGTGTGCTGCTCGCACTTTGCGGGGGAATCGCGGGCATTTTTTTTGGTCTGGCCGGCAGCAATGCTCTGAGTTCCATCAGCCATCTCGGCACGACGCTGCCTGTGCTTCTTGACTTTCATCTTGACTGGCGCGTCTTCGGTTACGCATTCGGCGCCGCGCTCGTTACGGGGTTGGTTGTTGGGATCGTTCCTGCGCTGCGTGGTTCACGCCGCGGCGTCATCGAAGCCATCCGCGATGGCGGCCGCACCGTCACCGGCAGCCGCAGCCATCTTCGCTCCGCCTTAGTCGTCGCCCAAGTCGGTGGTTCGCTCATGCTTCTCATCGTCGCGGGACTCATGATCCGCAGCCTGAATCACGCGCAGCGCTCCGATCTCGGTTTCGATCCTCGCCATGTCCTCAACCTCACGCTTGATCCAAACGAAATCGGTTACAACAAGCAACAGGGCTTGCAGTTTTATAACCTGCTCCTCGAGCGGATCGAGTCCACGCCCGGCGTCGAAGCTGTGGGGGTCGCTTTCTCGGTACCCATGGGCTATTACAACAATTCTGACTGGGTTGAAGTTCCTGGGTATGAAGTCCCGCACGGCGAGGCACAGCCGGTCGTCGGATGTAACGCCGTCACGCCCGGATATTTCCGCACCATGGGCATCGCGCTTCTTGAAGGCCGCGAGTTCACGAAAGCGGATGTCGAGAACTCTCCGTGGGTCGCGATTGTGAACGAAACCATGGCTCGCAAATTCTGGCCCAATCAGAGCGCCATCGGCCATGAATTTCGCGTCGCCAGCGACCACATCCATTCGCTTCGTGTCGTGGGCGTGGCGAAGAACAGCCGCACTCTCGGCATGGTAGGTCCGATTCGCGAGTACTTCTATCAACCTTTCGCTCAGGGATACACTTCGCTCGCAGTGCTCCAGGTGCGCACCACGTTTGCACCCGAAACGATGATCGCATCCATTCGTCAGCAGGTCGCCTCGCTCGCTCCATCGATGCCGGTGTTTGACGTGCACACCATGCTGCAAGCTCTCTACACGATCAACGGCTTTCTCTTGTTCCAGTTGGCCGCCGCTCTCGCGGGCATTTTGGGCGCTCTCGGGCTGATCCTCGCGCTCGTTGGCGTTTTCGGCGTCATCTCCTTCAGTGTCAGCCAGCGCACTAACGAAATCGGCATCCGCATGGCCATGGGCGCCGCGCGAGCGTCTATCCTGCGCATGATTCTTCGGCAAGGTGTCTGGATTATCTCTGCAGGACTTCTGTCAGGAATCGTGTTGGCTGTTGCCATTTCGCGCATGGTCGGCGATTTCGTCCCCGGCGTGAGCCCTTACGATCCTCTAACTTATATTTGCGTTACCGCGATCCTGGCCGCCGTGGCTCTCTTCGCTTGTTACCTCCCGGCGTGTCGCGCCACGCGGGTCGATCCAGTCATCGCGCTGCGTTACGAGTAGGTTCGCACCGTTTAACTGACTCCAGTCCGCTCCTGGCCCCGATTCTCATTGATTTCGACATATCCACTTTTTCTGCGCGCATTTTCTCGGGCACTGCTTCGGGCCAATTCCTGCGCCCGGCAGCTTCGCGTGTTCTGCTTTCCCGGTTCCTCCCGAACAGCACAGGTCCCTCCCATAAAGCACCCGCTCGCCTTGGGAGCAGCGGCCTCTCACTTCTGGGTGCCCCAGGAAAATGGGGCAAGAAAAAGGAGAAAATTCATGTCTTACCTCAACTCAGTGACGATCATCGGCTTCGTCGGTGCAGACCCGGAGCAGCGTCAAGCGCGGAACAACAACGGTTCGAAGTTCACCGTTCTTTCCGTCGCCACGCAGCGGTCGTGGAAGAACACCGACGACGAATGGGCGTCGAAGACCGAGTGGCATCGCGTTTGCGTTTTCCGCCCGCGGCTTGCCGAATACGTCGCGACGACGATCAAGAAAGGTTCGCACGTCCTCGTCGAGGGCAGCCTCGTCAGCACGACCTACGAGCGCGGAAACGGCAAAGGCAAGAAAGCCAAAATCAACAAGCAGACGTTCTGGTGCATTCGCGCCGATGTCGTGCGCAAGCTCGACCGCGGCGAACCCGAACCGGAAACAGTCAATTCCGGTTCTACCGCTTCGAGTGAAGCGCTCGACGCGTCCGATCCGGCTCCGTTCTAGGCGGTCTTCTTTGAAAAGGGCCTCAAAGATTGAGGCCCTTTTCGATTTTGTGTAGAAACCACGTCGGCACCGGAATACATCCCGAACTGTCGTCTGCTCGTACCCGGTACTATGGCCTTTCTTGCCTAACCGGTGATAAAACCTCTGCACAACATAGTGCATCGACATCGACACAGCCCAGCGGCGATGAACACAGAGGTATTAATCCGTGTGGATGCGCGTCTCAAAACACCGGCTGGCTGCTTTTCTCTTCATGTTTTTCGCCCTGGCCATCGCTGTTATTTCGCATAAATACATTTGGCTGTACGTAACGCGGACGCACAACCCTAGGCCGCAAGTAGCTGACTTATTGCGCGACCCCGCAATGTCGAGAGATCCCGAGATTTTGCTTACAGAGGCAAACCGCCTGGCGTGGCTTTTCAATTGGCCAAAGGCTGAGCCTCTCTATATCCGCGCAGAGGAACTATTCAAAGAGAAAGGCGATACTCGAAACGAAGTCTATTCACGAGTGGGTAGAATTCGGGCGCAATCAGAAACCATGTCTTGGGTTGACGTCTCTAAGATTCTTGGAAAAGAGCTAGACCTTCCAATTGCGAAGAGTGACCAAAAACTCAGACTGTGGTGTCTAGCGGCAAAGGGATACACGGACCTGGAGATCAATCCAGTATCGGCCAAGCGTGTGTGGACGGAAGCTCAAGGAATCGCCCATGCCTTGGGAGAACCGCAGTGGGAATCGCGAGCAGAAGGGGAGCTCGGGTTCGTCGCATTTCTGGAAGGCGATAGCCGACGCGCCGCGATAATGGTGGGCGACGCATTCCTATCTGCCAAGGCGAGCGGCGACACGGGTAACCAGGTCCGACTCCTTGAAATGATGGGAAATGGGTTTAATGAAGCGAGGCGTTATGGAGAGGCTCTTGCGTTTTTTGAAAGGGCGATAAAAACAAGCAGCTCCAACCTTGACGCAGGGTTTCCGTTCATGGCCTATGAAGGGGAGTCTCAGGCGCTAGCCGCGCAAGGCAAAATGCCGGAAGCCGTGGGCAAGCTAAATCGGGCTTTGATTATCGCGAGAGCAAATCAGAAGCGCGGGCATGAGGCCATGATCTTACTAAACCTCGGAGAACTCGCGCTTCAATCGGGAGATCGCCAAGGTGCACTGAATTCTCTTGAGCAGGCGGGTCAAATCGCGCAGAGGTACAACTTCTATCGGACCGAAAGCCAGGCCATGATTGATCTGGCGGGCCTCTATCGAGATGCCGGGGACCTCAAGTCAGCAGAAGAGCGGGCGACCTTGGGTGTCCAGGCCAGCAAGCGAGTCGGCGACAGATACTATCTGCCGAGAGACCTTACGATTCTGGCCGACTTTAAGGCCCAGCGTCGATCTACGGCAGAAGCTGAGGCACTCTATCAGAACGCCGAGGACATCATTGACGGAATGCTCGTCAACCTGCATGAGGCGTATTGGTCCAGTTCCCTCGCCGGCGCCATGAGCACGACGTATCTCCATCACTTCGAGCTAGAGGCGAGTGCCGGCAGTGTAGAACGGGCACTCAGCGTCCTGGAGCGAGTCAGGGGACGAACGGCAGCGGCGGTGCTCGAAAACAAGGTGTCCTTTAGCAAAAACGAACCCGAAGACGTGCGAGCCCTCGAAGATTCTGTCTCCGAGCTGCAACTTCGATTGATGCGCTCGGAAAGCCCTGAGGAACGGGCTGGGCTCCTCGACCAGTTGGTCGAGTACGAACGACGGCTCGAGTGGACGCGGACCGAACGTAGAGACTCAAAGCCCGGATGGTTTGAGAAGCCATCGTCCTTGAAAGAAATCCAAGGCAGCCTGCGGTCGGATGAGGTTGTGCTTGAATATGTGCTGAGTGAACCGAACTCGTATTGTGTCTGGCTTTCCAAGGAGCGCTCGGGCCTCCAGATTTTACCCGTTGGTCGGCGGCGAATCGAAGATTTGACACAGGAATACCTCAACGGAATAAGAGCGAAGCGCGATGACCTCGTTCTGGCAAAACAACTCTACGATTTCCTCTTGGGGTCGTTGCCGCCTGAAGCTGGCGCAGAACGTCTCATTGTCGTGCCGGACGGAATCTTGAATTTGTTACCCTTCGACACTCTGCGTGATTCAGAAGGCGCGCTTTTATTGAATAGGCGCACTGTCAGCTACGCACCAGCATCTACCGTTCTGACCGTTTTGCGGAATACGAAAAACGCGCGAAACCCGCCGCGTGTGTTCTTGGGGGTCGGAGATGTGCCCTATAAAGACCAGGGCGGGGTCTCGAACAAGATCGATAAGCCCACAGCGGTGAAGCAAAGGCTTCTGCGCGGATTCTCAGACGCACTCGGGACGCCTCTCCATGACCTGCCACAGACCCGCGAAGAAATCATCGAAGTGAGCAAGATCGTTGGCGGGGACGGAGTCGTGCTCCTCGGTTCGAACGCAACCGAGACCGCTTTCAAATCTGAGCTTTTGTCTGATTTCAAGATCGTTCATATTGCTGCGCATGGATTTTCGGATACTCAATTTCCAGAGCGATCGGGTTTGGTGCTCGGAGTTGACTCGAACTCACATGATGATGGCCTTCTGCAGGTCCGCGAGATCATCCGACTTCATTTTAATGCTGACCTCGTGACGCTCTCCGCGTGCAACACAGGCGTCGGAAAGCTCCAAGGGGAGGAAGGCATCACCAACTTGGTGGAAGCATTCCTTGTAAGCGGCGCTAAGGCTGTCGTCGCGAGCTTGTGGAGTGCGGACGACATCTATACGAGTGCTCTGATGGAGCGGTTTTACACCCACATTGCCGAGGGGCAGGACAAGGCCGCCGCGTTGCGCCACGCAAAGATTGATTTGCTGGCAAAATACGGTCGTCAGGTCCCACCTTACTATTGGGGAGCTTTTATCTTGGTCGGAGACGGCGGCTCTCCGATACCTCTGGGGGGCCAATGAGTCTCGACTCGCAAACGAAAGAGAAGATTTATGCACGTGTCTGTGAGCTTGTGACACGGAAGCACTTCGATCCCGGCATGAACGGTGTGAATTGGGATGAATTGTCCAAAGCCAGGAGAGACCAAATCCTGAGAAGCACCAGCGATGAAGAATTCGAGAAGCAGATGCAGGACCTCCTCGCCGAACTGAAGACCAGCCACACCGGTTTTCGCCACTCCAAGAGTGCGAAGATCCCCGGCCGCCACGCTATCGCCGCGACTTTCATGCGTTGCAAGTTTGATGCGGAACAGCGTTGGATGTTCCAAGACGTTCACGAAGGCGGCCCCGCACACGCCGCAGGGCTGCGTCCAGGCGACATTCTTCTTCAAGTCCGAAATAAGGAATTGATGCCGCCCGAACCACCGATCTTTCCGGTTGGCGAGGATTCCCAATTTGCAGTTCAGAAACCTGACGGCAAACGGGTTGAAGGCAACTTGATCGTCCCGTCGCCAAGGTCGAAAAGTCATCCGGTGATCGTCCCGAAGGCGGTTTTGTGTTCGCAGCTACCCGATGGGATCGGTTGGCTGAAGGTGACCATGTTTCCGGGAGCAGTCGGTATTGATCTTGCCAAAATGTTTGACACCGCCATCGCCCATCTTAAAGATTCAACCCGCTTGATTGTGGACCTTCGCGGAAACACCGGAGGCGGGATTGGTGGGTTGCGGCTGATGAGTTATTTGACTCCCGGAAAGAAGGAAGTCGGATACAGCCTTACGCGCAAACGAAAAGAAAAAGGTTATGCGAGGGAAAAACTACCAAGGTTTGGGCACATACCTTCCCACAAGGCGACTCTTTTGTGGCTGGCACTGCGATATGGCTTCATAGACAAATCAATTCTCGTAGTCACTGAAGGACTCGGCCCTCAGAAATTTCACGGTCGCGTGGCGATCCTTGTCAACGAGCACACTGCAAGCGCCGGGGAGATGCTGGCGGCATTTGCCGAGGAAAATGGGCTTGCCACGATCGTCGGGACAAAGACGGCTGCTCGCTTGCTGAGTGGCTCTACGTTTAAGGCTGGTTCCGGCTACATTGTGGGATTGCCGGCCGCCGCGTATCTCACGTGGCAGGGAAAACTGATCGAAGGTAAAGGCGTGACGCCGAGTGTTCCAGTCGAACTGTTGCCGGACGACCTTCTAGCAGGACAGGACCCTCAGATGCAGAACGCCATTGACGTTGTAAGGGGGATGTAGCGTGGTACCTGTTGTGCCGGGCGACGCCCTTACCGTCCATGTAAAGTACTGGGAGGAACTTTTCCGGTTTTACGACTGACTAGGTGTTGACTCGCGAAACGCAACGGAGCGTAAGATGCTTTCCCGATACCGTCCCAAAAGGCTAGTCTAAATGCCAGTCCATGCGTACACGCACTCTTTTGGCTGTCGGCTTCTCCATCACTGCGCTTTCGTGTTTCGTTCCTGTTTCCCGAGCGCAGTATTGTGATTTCCCCCCAAAAGAACTCATGCAAGGTGAGCATAGGGAATATCGGGGGCCTTACGAGAATCGGGCATATGGCTATTCTGTGGTGCTTCCCTCGAACCTTGTCGGGTATGACGACGTGAATCCCTTCTATCAGCATGGCTTTGGAATCGTCGTTGGGACGGGACAGCCGAGCTACATCTTCGTGAATGGTGAGCCGAATAGCCTAGAGTTCGCTCGTCCGGCTGACGCTGCTTCTCAATTTCTGAAGTATGTGCGAAAGCACGGGAACAAGGTTGAGTCTTCGAGGATTACGGACACACAAGTCGGCCAGTTAAAGGCTGCTTTGCTTGTCGCCACCTACACATGTCCGGGTCTACCGGAACGTTATGTTGTGGCCTCGACCTTCGCGATCAGCCCGGACAAGAGCCAGTTGTACGAAGTAAGTCTCTATTCTCACGAAGGTCATTTTGAGCAGGACAAAGCCGTGCTGGACGCCATCGTGAAGTCATGGAGACACTTGCCCCAACACGACGACTCGCCGTCCGCATTCGACAAATGCAGGATGGTAACCACTGAAGACGTGATCGATAAAGGAGCACCCACCTTTGCTACCTATCGCGTTACGTCCCCCGAGACGGTAGAGAATCCAAATCTCAACCTCAATAGTAATCCCACAGCACGGATGTATCGAACAGTCTTGCGCAGTGAAATTGCAAAAGGTCCCAATTTCGCAGGACACTATCGGGTCGCGGTTTGGGGCTGCGGTTCTTCCTGTTCTATGTTTGCTGTGGTGAACCTAATTACCGGGCGCGTCATAACGCCAGAAGGATTCTCGCACACCAGCGGTGTGCATTTCGGCGTGGACAATCAAAAGGCCTTTCCCGAGTCACAGAGGGACTATTGGCTTCTTGGCTTCACGAAAGACAGTAGATTACTCGTCGTCTTGGGTGATTTGGACGAAGACGAGAGCCGCGAAGGGGCGTTCTATTTCGTTTTGGACCACGAACGTCTACGCTTAATCCACTCCACTCCGGTGAAGAAGAACTGCGAGAATCTACGCGATAAGCGTTAGGCCCTGATTAACGGTAATCGGTAAAGTACGTCCCGGTACGTGGGTGTCCGAACGGCGGGCACAACTTTCTAACAAAGCAATCATCGCAGTAAGAGAGGATATGAGTTCCACTCTGAATTAGGCTTTCGGATTTGCAAAACATATCGCCCAGAGGACGCGGAAGAAAGGTCAACGGCCTCTTCGATTGACGTAACACCATCTTTCAGAGAGGCGACACCGCTCGTGGCAAAGACCGCGCTTCCCCCTGTCTGCGCGATGCGCAGCTCGTAAGTCCCCTCAGCGCTTCCGAGCGGCAGATAGATATTGAGACGCTTCACCGCCCGACTAAGTTCCAGTGGTTGCTCGCCAGGAGTGGGCTCACCACCACGGGGGACCGAGCGATTTCTCAAGTCCAGCACAGCAGTCTGGACGACAGGGAGTCCCTTCTGTTTGAAGAACAAAGCCCAACCCGCAACACCGACGACAATTAAAATGCTCGCTGCGACCGCGAGAACGGTCTGCATCCGACGCTGCCGGTAGCCAGCCTGAAGTTCGGAGAAGTCGCGGTAGCAAGGGCTGCAGGAAGTCAGGTGATCGAGCCACTTCTCCGCCTCGGCGAGCGGCATCGCATGAGAGGCGATTCTCTTGAGGACATCAGAGCCGGGGCACCCGGCACGCTCAGGATTCGGGAACTCCTTGAGCAGACCACGGCCCAGCGCATCCAGGATGCGCTTTTCATCTCTCACCGAGTATCCCTTTGCGTTCAGGCCCGCCTCCCTTTGCAAACTCTATCTCCTTTCAGCGAGAAGATACATCCGGTTGACTTCACTTAGTCTCCTTCGGCTTTCCCGCCTTAAGGACTCGAACGATACTGTGGCGCGTTTTCTCCAATCCATATTGAAACTTCATTTTTGCTTGCTGCTCGGTGACGCCTAACCAGGATGAAATCTCTTTCCATGTATATCCCAATTGTCGCGCCCGCCAAACCTTCCTCGTCCAGCCATCCATGCGGCTTGTGATTTGCCGGATGGTAATTGCTCGCTCAAGTTCCGATACCCATTCTGTGTCCAGGGCACCCTCAATGAGGCCCAAGTCAAGGCTTTCAGAGACAGACTGAAACATCTCACGCCGCGCGTGTTCTATTTTCTGGAATCTATGAAATCTGTGGTGGAACGCAGCGAGGAGGTAGGACTCAAAGTCCCCCACGGAGGAAGCAAATTCTCCCTTTCTCTGAAGTGCTTTTGAGACAGATCGCAATACTGCTTCCCAAATGTCTGCGGCAAGAGCCTCGGATTCTCGGCTTGAACCGCCGCGTCCAAATTCACGTGCGGCATGAGCTACGGCGCGAGGCCAAGCCACCCGAGCGGCGGCTATGACCTCTGCGGGAAGTGGGCTTGGATTTCCGGCTGTCTCTTGTCGAAACCTGCCGATTACCCAGTTGCCGTACGGGTCCGGTTTCCCCATAGACTCCCTTGGTCGACAAGGTGGACTGGAGAATTCGAGCGTGTCATTCCGTTGCGATGCGCGTCAATGGTACTGAGATGTACTGCCACATGCACTTGACGGCCAACGGGCAAATCTATCGCAGCGAAAGATTTTTTCTTACTTTTCCCTTTCTCAAAGCCTCTTTATAAGAGAGGGGAGTTCTCGCCGAATGTTCCCCTAGGAGCTTGGTGGACCTGATTCAGCCGGGTGACCCATCAGGCGTCGTGGACGGCCGAGGGACGACGCGCCGGACGCGAGGGTAGAAACCCACTGCATGGAGCTAATGCTCCAAGTGTGCCTTGGCAAATGCCAAGCAGGTTAAAGCAGGGACTCGGTTCTGCCTGTTGCGTCGAGGTGTCTCCTGGCGGCAAAAATTCCGGCGAGAACTCCCCAAGAGAGATCAATCTGCGAAGCAACTCACAAAGGAGAAACCAAAAATGAGACGACTTTGGAGCAAGGCTCTCCGATTTAGAAATGTATTCCGGCAATTAACCGCAGCCGCTCTGGTCCTGTTGTTGGCGGCACCCGCCTTCGCCCAGGGTGCCTCCCCTTGGGAGAACGCGGTCGGCGTCCTGCAGCAGGCGTTCACAAGCACTATCGCGCGCGGCCTCTCTTTGGTCGCAATCGTGGTATCTGGCCTGACCTTCGCCTTCGGAGAGGGCGGCTCGAAGCGCGTGCTCGCAGGTGTTCTCTTCGGGGTTGGCATGGCCATCGCCGCCGTCAATTTCATGGCCTGGCTCTTTCCGTGAGGCGAGCGGCCGGCAACACCATTTGATAGGAGCGCGGCATGGCAAACGGCAGACGAGTGAACCCAGTTTATAGGTCGATTTCGCGGCCTCTGACGATTCTCGGAGCGGAAAGGAAGCTATTTTTCTTCGCGATGTGCGTTGGCGCTGGCACGTTCAATTTGCTGGGCAGTTTGCTTGGGGGAATTCTGATGTTTCTGTTGCTTTACTTCGCAGCACGATGGGCAACCGAGACAGACCCGCAGATTCTCCGCTTTCTGCTTACCTCGACCAAATTGCGCACTCAATACGACCCTTCAAAATTCAGCCCAATCTCCATTCGCAGGATCACCAATGTTTAGGCTTCAGCGGATCTTCAAGAATTACGACGAAACAGGTTCATTCAACGAACAGGTGAACCTGCACGGTTTTGTCGATTCGCATATATTCCTTACCAAGAGCGGAGACCTGGGCGTCATCCTTAAGGTTCGGGGCGTCGATTACGAGTGCCTGGACGGGAACACACTCGACGGTCTCACGAAGCGCCTCGAATCAGCACTCAAGCTGTTCGATGACAACTACCGCATCTACCAGTACCTCTTCAAACGGAGCAACGAGACGATCCCGTACAAGCTCTATGGCAATCCTGTCGTAGATACCGCCATCAAAAATCGCATCGGATTCTTTGCGGCCAAATCGGACACGCTTTTTTCGCTTTCGATCTACTACGTAATTTTGTTCGAGGGCTTCCGGTACACTCGCACACTCGGAAGTGCGCTGCTGGAAATTCAGAAACGGCCCGCCAAAGCGCTCGGTGAACTCCGGGCGCATTTCTCAGGCACAAAACAGGTTTTTCTCCTCGACCGCGAGATCACGAAAGGGCAAGCGGCCCTGCTCCAGAAGGTCGAAAGCTTCATTCTCCAGGTCAGCGATTTTCTGCCTGTCCGTTTGCTCGATAAACAAGAAGCCTTCCGCATTCTCAAGAAGACTCTCAACTTTGCCCCGGAGAAGATCGAATCTGCCCGGCTCAAGCACGACACATTTCTAGATTACTATCTCTGCGAATCCCATCTCGAATGCCACAGAGGGCACCTCCGCGTTGACGACTATTACGTGAGGGTTTTGACGCTCAAAGAACCATCCGCGCAGAGCTTTCCTCTGATCTTCAAACGCCTGCTCGAAGTCCAGACCAACTACCACGTTGTGACCGAATGGAAGAAAGAAGATTCGGGCAAAACCAGGAGGGTGATACAAGCCAAGCGCCGGCACTTTCACAATACGAAGCATTCTTTCATCAGCCAGGTGAACCTTAATGACGCACCGGCACATGACGTGCTGACCGATGATTCCAAGGAGTCCCAGGTCCGAGAACTTGGGGAGAGCATTAAAGAGATCGAGCTCAAAGGGAACTATTTCGGCCAGTTTTCTCTCACCGTCGTCATTTATGACCTGGACCCGGCCAAGGTGGACCGGGCATGCGCCGAGTTCTATAAGGTCTTCAGTGTTCACGACGCCCAGCTCTACGAGGAGAAATACAATCTCCTGAACGCATTTCTCGCGACAGTTCCCGGCAATTGCGCTTTTAACCTCCGGTCGCTATATCTTCTCAATTCCAACTACGCCGATTATTCGTTTCTCTTCACCCTTCACTGTGGCGAGCCTCGGAACCGGCATCTCCGTCAGGAATATCTGGCAGTTCTCGAAACGAACCACCACACACCTTACTTCCTGAACCTCCATCATCACGACGTGGCCCACACCATGATTCTCGGGCGCACAGGTGCTGGCAAATCGTTCCTCCTGAATTTTATCATCACCAATCTCCAAAAATACGAACCTTGGACGTTCATCTTTGACTTGGGCGGGAGCTTCGAGAGCCTTACGCAGCTCTTTGGTGGGTCGTACGTGAGGGTTGGCATCAGTTCGCCGGACTTCAGAATCAATCCTTTCTCGCTCCCACCCACGAAGGAGAACCTCGATTTTCTGGCCTTGTTCGTAAAGGTCCTACTCCAAGGCGCAGCGCCGATCGAAGTGGACCCCATCGAGGAGCGAGACCTCTACCAACAGATTGAGAATCTTTACTCCGTTGACCCGGCCCTGCGAACTCTCGGAGTCCTCGCCAACACGCTCGGGCATCGGCTCGCCGACCGGCTCGCGAAGTGGACGCAAGGAGGCCAGTTCGGGTTCCTCTTCGACAACCCAGAAGACACGATTTCGTTCGCCCGGTTCCAGTGTTTCGACTTCCAACAGATGAGTCAGTATCCCGAGCTTCTCGAACCCTTGCTCTTTTACATCTTGCATAGAGCGAACTCAGTCATCGCCGACCGGCAGATCAGCACAACCTTCAAAGCTTTCTTCATCGATGAGGCGTGGGTCTTCCTCAAGAACCCAAGCATTCAGAGATACGTCGTGGAGGCGCTGAAGACCTGGAGGAAAGCAAATGCCGCCATGATTCTGTCCACGCAATCGCTAGATGAGCTGCGCCGCTCGGACGTGCTCGACGTAATTATCGAAAGCTGCCCAACGAAGCTCTTCCTTGCCAACCCGGACATGGACCGGGAGTTGTACGGCCGTCAATTTCATCTCAACGAAAACGAAGTTGAACTGATCTCCACGCTGATCCCAAAACAGCAATTCCTAATCAAGACGCCCGAGCTCGCCAAAGTCGCCAACCTTACCGTAGACCCCAAGAGTTATTGGCTCTACACGAACGACCCATTCGACAACCGCAAGCGCAAGGAAGCATTTGAGGCTCACGGGTTCGAGAAGGGGCTTGAAGTTCTGTCGGAGATGCCGCAATGAAACTTCTTATCGTTTCCTTCGCGATTTGGCTCTTTATCGTGCCTGCCGTAGTTGCTCTCTTCCTCATCTTCACGTTTCTCGCGGCGTACAATCCGGACCTCTATCCCGCGTTGGCGTCGCTCGCTCTAGCCTTTTCCATTGTGACCATGGTCTGGGGACGTTCTTGGCTTGAGCCGTTCTTCAGTCCCAGCTTCCGGTTCATCCCGAAGTCTCGGCAACGCAAAAATTCAATTCAGGAGAATAAGTATGAAAAGTGTGTCGAAGGCCACGTTCGTTCTTAGATTCAGTCTTGCGCTGGTTACCTTTTGCTTTATTTGGCTGGAGACGGCATCAGCGCAAGGGGACCCAGGTGGCGCCAGGACAGTGAAGTATTCGCAGCAAGACATCATTTCCGTGCGGGCAAAACTTCGTTTTTCAACACTGATTGTCTTGCCGCAGAGCGAAGAAATTCTGGACTATGCAACCGGCGACAAAGAGTTTTGGATTATCAACGGAGCACACAATCTCTGTTATGTGCATCCCGCGCAAGCAGGAATTCGCAGCGACCTTCATCTAATCACATCCACCGGACGCGTCTACTCCTTTCTGCTAACAGAGATCAGCAAGGATTCATCGACGGAACCTGACCTCAAGCTATTCGTTGAGCCGAAGGACGAATCAAGCATCGGTGCGACCGCACTGCAAGGCTACGTTCGAGCCAGTGAGGCGGAGGCTTACAAAAAAGAACTGGCGGACCTTCGCGCTCAAGCGGACGGGCAGACCCATGCGGCTGAGGCGCAGGTGGCCGAGCAGGTGAACAAATTCAAAGCTGATTATCAGAAGAAACTGCAGTTCGACTATGAGCTGGACAAAAATGCCGCTCGCGAGCCGTTCCTAGTCTCAATGATTTATCACGACGATGTGTTTACTTACATCAAGTGCGCGGCACCAGAGAAGCCAGCTCTCTACGACATCAAGGACGGAAAACCAAATCTCATCGACTTTCAGGTTGAAAGCGGAGTCTACATCGCTCCCAAGGTCATCGACGACGGATACCTTGTCATCGGAAACAAGAAACTGACCTTTAAGCGCCACAACTAAAAACAATCAACGAAAACCAATAGGGGAGAGGAAAAACATGAACGAGCCAATTCAAGATAAAGCCCCGAAACCGCCTGGTCTTCTTCCTAAGCACGTCCAGTCCTGGCTGATCCTGGGGCTCGCCGTGCTGATGATCGTCATTATGTGGCTGACGGGTGGTAAGAAGCAGCAGACCCTCGCCAAAGCAGGTGCTCCCGTCGCGCAGCAACCATTACCAGTCGAAGTGAACGAAACGAAGATTGCCGACCTCCAAAATAGAATCCAAGAACTCCAGCGCGAGCAACTCGCTGCGCAAAGCGCCCTCGCGCAGCAGAACAGGTTCCTAGGCGCAGGGTCTCCAGAACAGCAACAAGCGCAATCGAGCTACGCCCCAAGCAATTCGGCCGGCGAACGCGCCGAAGATCCCATCAAGGCTGAGCGCCGGAAGCGCGACTACCTATCGCTATTTGCTTCCAACATCGCGTTGAGCTATCGCAAAACCTCAGCTGTGAACCAGCCCGGACCGTCCGAACCGCCGTCTCCGACACCGGAACCGCCTGCGAGCACCCCCACAGAGGCTGCGCTACTGTCACAAATGCTGAAGGACGCCCAGCTCGGCATTCCTTCGCAACCGATCTCGGCCACACAACCTAACCTCGTAACCTCAACCCAAACTCACAACCCTTCGGCGAATGTAGCCGAAGCAAACCAGCAACCAAAGGAGGCAAACAACCCTGCCGCCGCGCAGATAGGCACGTCCCCCGCGGCGGCAGGAAAGAACTACATCCTCTTCGAAGGAACCGTTCTCGAATCCGCCCTCATAAATCGGCTCGACGGGCAATTTTCCGGCCCTATCGAATGCCTCTCGACGAACGACATCTACTCACACGATCGTCAACACCTTCTCATTCCGGCAGGTTCGAAGGTTCTAGGTGAAACAAAGAAAGTGGACGCCTTCGGCCAGACGCGTCTGGCCGTTCTCTTCCACCGCCTCATCATGCCGGATGGTTACTCCCTCAGCCTCGACCAATTCAAAGGACTTAACCAGACCGGCGACGCTGGCCTTCGCGATCAGGTGAACAATCACTATCTCCGTATTTTCGGAGTCTCCCTGGCCATCGGCGCACTAGGAGCCGTTGCGCAGGGCGGAACATCCGGCCCTCTGACCGCGTCGGGTACCGACGTTATGCGCCAAGGATTCGCTCAGAGCACTGCGCAGTCGTCGGCGCAGATCCTCGACAAGTTCCTCAACATCATGCCCACGGTGACCATCCGGGAAGGCCACCGAGTCAAAGTCTATCTCTCGGGCGACCTCGCGTTGCCCGACTACAACAACCACAAATTACCCTCAGACCTCTGAGGCATTAGGAGGAGAAAAATGAAAAGAAAGGTTCTTGTCTTTATGCTCGTAATGGGCCTCGCGGTTGGCACCGCGTCGGCCCAGCTTGGAAGTGGGATTGTCTACGACCCCACTAACTACCACAATGCGTTGCTTCGCTACTACCAGCTCCAGCAACACCTCCTTCAACTTCAGAAGAGTTACGCGAAGATTACATCTCAGCTCAACCTCGCCATGCAGATGGCCACGTTCGTCCGAAACATGCCCGCTCGTTACCGCGCAGTGTTTTCCCAGTGGAGAAATGTGACCTCACTGAATACCTTTGGGAATACGGGGTCATGGATTAGCGGCATCAACGCCGGCCTGCTTCCTAACATCAGCACCGGTTACCAGAGGTCCACAACCCAACTGCTCCCTTACACCGCGGACCACATCTCGGGCATGGATGCTTCGGAGCTGGAGCGCGTGCAGTCTCGATACGCGTCCATCGAACTCACAGACGGCGCGAACATGAACGCAATGGCCACGATCGGCTCAATCCGTGGCAACGCCGAGAGTGTCCAGGCGAAGATTGCAAACCTCGAACAGGATTCGTTCTCTGCCGATCCGAATATGAATTCGGAAGTGTCAGTACTCAACAAGATCAACGCAGCCAATGTCCTGACACTTCGAACAGTTCAGGATTCCAACAAGCTCCTTGCCTCACTCCTTGAACAACAGACCATCCTTGCCAAGCAGCAGCGTGAGGCTACCACCAACGCTATCAACGCCGACATTTCTAGGCGAGCAAATCTCTCTGGAAACATGTCGCAAGTTACAAGCACCTTAACCGATTCACTTCAAAACTTCCGGATGCCGTAGCACGCCGCAAATCACCCGGAGCGTCGAAGGAGCCATCACAATGGACTACCTGCAGTTCATCTTTCAGGCCATCAACAACCTGCTCACACAGAATCTCGGCTTCTTCGACGCAATGGGACAAAACCTTTTTCGTTCCTTCGCCACAATCCTTGTGGTTTGGTACGGCGTCAAATCGGCTCTGTCGTCAGCTAGCGGCAAGCACTTTCTCCACTTCGACAATTTCGCAAGCCTGCTCCTGACCATCAGCTTTGGCTTTGGAATGGTGAATTACTACAGCGCACCAATTCCGGGTATTGGCACCAGTTTTCATAATCTCATTACCGATGAGTCCCAATTCCTGGCCAACAAGATCAATCAGACTGAACTGCAAACAGTGGAAGAGCGGATCGCCGACTTCGAAATTCGGATGGATTCACCAGGTATTGCGGATGTCCTTGGAACCGTAATCTATGTGGTCATAATCATTCTGCTCGCGGCAGCTCAAGCCATCGCGATCGTCGTCATAGCCTTCGGCTTTATCGCCACCGCTGTTTGTGTGCTTGTAGGGCCGGTCTTCATACCCTTCTTTATCGTTCCGAAATTGGAGTGGCTGTTCTGGGGTTGGTTTCGCTGCTTCATCCAATATGCGTTCTACCAGGTCATCGCCGCTGCCGTCGTTTATGTCATCGCAAATCTCATTCTCGGAATCATGGACCTTCAACCGAAGGGCACTATTTCAACCGTCCAACTCTTGGAAGCTTTCCCTGTCCTCTTTATTACGTTCCTTGCCTCAATTTACTCGCTCCTGAAGATACCAGCACTCACTAACCACATCTTCAGTGGCACCGCTGGGGGGTCTTCTGCCGGCATCGTCGGCAGTGTTGTTGGAGGCCTCCTGCCATGAGCGATGGCCGTACCTTCCAAGATGCCAAGCGGCTCTATCTCGAACAATACGGTGACCCCATGGTGACGAACACGTATCTCAAAATCGCTCTGACGCTTGTCTCCCTCATCGCTATGGGCCTCTTGGTCCTTGATTGGAAGACGATCAGAACCTTTGAAAACTTCCGTCCGCTTGTGATTCGCATCGACGATCTCGGCCGTGCCGAGGCCATCAACTACCACAACCTTGAATACAAACCACAAGACGCGGAGGCGAAGTACTTTTTGAGCCAGTTCTGCGCCCTCTACTATCGGCGAAATCGTTACACGATTCAGAACGATTTCTCAAAGGCTCTCTATTTTCTTGATGGGAAGTTAGCCGACGGCATCCTCGACGCTTACCGCAAAGACGACATCATCAAGAAATTCCTCATGAACACTTCCGCTCCAGAGATCGACGTCGAAGTAAAGAAAGTCGCCCTTGAAGACATGCAGACTCCACCTTTCAAGGCGCGAGTCGATTTCGACATGATCTATTACTCTCCCGCGGACCATACCGAGATCAAACGCGACCTTTACACCGCGAATTTCGTGTTCGTTTTTAAGGGCAAAGTTCCCAACGAGCTTATCCCCATCAACCCCTTGGGAGTTGCGATCACCTATTTCCGAGAGGATCAGGCATTCAAATGAGAATCCAACTCCAGACGCAAACCGATGAGGTCGCGGGCGGACGCAGCGCAACATCGGCCCAACCTCAACGCGCCACATCTCCCTTTATCCCGCGTTTGTCGTCCTCCCACGCGCCACATCCCAACCCACCGTTTTTTGCCTTTGGAACAACCGTCGCGCCTCTGGAGAGCCTCCGTTGCTACCCGCTTTCCGCCCGCTCCCAGGAGCACACAGGGCTTGTCAGGAAAACCCAACGGGCCGCGAGGTATTCACGATGATTGCCAACGCGCTGCTGTTCACCATCGTCATCTTGTTGGGCTACATGTTTTGGCTCCTCGACCAGTTGAAGTTCATGGCCCGCTATAAAGCGGCCCTGTACCACGCTTACGGAACCACGATTTTGATTTTTCTCGTCGTCCTCTTCGTCAATTTGTTCGGCGCTGCGTTGGCCATGGGCCGCCGTTTCTTCCTGAAGAACACCGGACGCAAACTCTCGCACCTCGACAAGCAGTTCAACGTGAGCCACGCGGACCTACCCCTTCCCCCCAGCGAGGAGGATTTTAACTAATGTCGCGCGACGCCTATTCCTATGATCCGCATGACGCCGGCGAGGTGCGCGACACGTCCACGCGCCGATCCGTCCGTCAGCAGAGATCAACATCCGTTGACACGCGGGACAGGAAGAATCTAGCGCCTGACGCGCCCGGTCGCGGCGATAGCACCGAGACCCGGGAGCAGCATTCGACACGCCACCGACGGAATGATTCTCCCCGAGCATATTATGTCCGGGACCGCGCGTATCTTCTCCGAGATTCGGAGCTGTACTCCCTCAAGGAAATTGGCAAGTTCCGCGTGATTCTAGTGTCCGACCTTTCGAAGTTTGCCTACGGCGGGAATCGCGAACGAATGGAGAAGGACATTCGCGCACTCGCACGCCAATTTCTGCTCAGGGACAAGACTCTTGAAATCTCGCAGAAGAAGACGTTGCGCGTAGTCACGCTTACGAAAGCTGGGCACCGCGTTCTCAAGAACACGAACCAAGTGCCCGATGGCCAGCCCATCTACCACGGTTTGCTCAAACCTCGCGAGGTCAAGCACGACGCCGATTTGTACAGGGTCTATCAGAAAGAAGCTGCCCGCATCGAGCGCGGCGGGGGCCGGCCCGTCCGCGTGCTCCTGGACTACGAACTCAAGCGGAATTTGAATCACGACCTGGCCCTGCTCGGTCCGGAAAAAGACAACGCGGACCGCAGGAGGGAAGTCGCCGAAAAGCACCACCTCCACATGGTCAACGGAAAGATTCCAGTTCCCGATCTACGCGTGGAGTACGAGAACCCGGAACTCGAATTACGCCATGTGGACCTAGAGCTCGCGACGCGCGACTACCGGCCACGCGCGATGGCCGAAAAGGCTTCCGCGGGCTTCTCGCTCTACGGCCGGTCGGAAGACGCTTCGCGTTTGCGCCGTGTTCTCGATGAACGCGAAATCACCGCAGGAATCCTTACGCTATGATCATTGCACCTGCCCATCTCGCTGCCCTGAACGCTCTCGGATACACCGAAGCGGAAGCTCGTTTTCTCTACATCGTGGCGACGCATTCCGGTTACTTCGTCGCGCGTCAATTCCTCGCGTTCACTGACGCCCATTGGGGAAAGCGCACAACGTTGTTCTGGAACAAACTTCAGACCAAGCGCCACGCCCGGACCGAGTGCTTTCCGAAGAGCGGGACGGTGTATCACCTGTTCTCCCGCCGCCTCTACCGCCAGATCGACCGCGAGAACATTCGCAACCGCCGCGAACACGAAATCGAGCACATCCAGCGCCGCATCGGAATGCTCGATTTTGTTCTCCTGAATCAGGGGCATGAGTACCTGGAAACCGAGTCCGAAAAAGTCAGCTTTTTCTGCAATCAATTGAAAGTCCCGAACCAGTTCCTGCCTTCGAGGATCTATCACGGACGTAGAACTTCGCAGCCCACCGTCCGCTACTTCGTCGACAAGTTTCCGATGTTTGTTGCTGGTGACGCTTCTTCGCCTGTGGTGACGTTCACCTACTTCCACGGGGCAGAGGCAAACCTCAGAGATTTCGTACACCATCTCGAAGTCTACCTGCCGCTCTTTCGACAACTTTCCATGTTCCAATTTCTCTATTTGGCGAGAGTCGATTCCCACTTTGAAAAGGCCAAAGAGCTTTTCGATTCTCTGGTGACCATTCCGCTCGGATCGGACGTTTCGGCGGACCTGTTGCGCTACTTCCAAATCCGCAAGACATGGGACCTCAGTCGGTACACGTCGCTCACTGAGGCTGACTTGATTTTCCGCAATCAGGCCAAAAGCAGATTCGCTGGGTCACGCTTCGAACATCTCTATCGCGGATGGAAATTCGGACGAGTGCCCGAATCCGAAATTCGCCAGGACTTTCGTGGTCGAGAACGTCAATCGCCCGTGCACTTCGCGACCGAAGTGCTGTGCAGGTTTGCGGTTCCCGCGCAGGAACCTGAGGAAAAAGGGTGCAGAAGGTAAGGACTACACACTGCACCTTTGTCTTCACCTGTTTCTTCACCCTGTGCCCCGATCAATTCCTTTGAGGAGAGTCGGATGCAGAAGGCCGCGGAACCAAAAGTCACCGTGGAAAAAAAACTAAAACGGGCGGGAGCGACCCCACTTTTTCGGCTTTCAGCCGCCCAAAAAGTTTGTGGGGTCGCTCCCGCCCTGCGGCACGGTAAATCGTGCCGGCTGTTTTTTCCACGGTGACAGGGAATTCGGACGGAACACTCAACACCAGAGGAGAAACGCAATGTCGATCATTAAGAAGGCACCAGCAATCATGACTCGGGAAGTGAAGCTCGAAGAGCCGGTAAACCAACTGCTCGAAGACTATGCCCGGTTCATCGAGAGCAGCGCAGACCACGTCATTAACTCTGCCTTGAAGAAAGTGCTCTGGCGGGATCAGGACTACCGCAAGTGGCGCGAAGCGCGACGCGCCCCACAGCCCGGCTCCGACAAAGGCCAGGCGGTCGAAGCGCGAGGGAGGGCCTGATGCAACGAGCACTGGAATCGCGCACTTTCATCGCGGCCATCCTCGCGATGGCCGCTGGTACGTTCCTGGTCTATGCCCATCCGTTCCCCGACGAGCAGATCTTTCTGCATGTCATCGCCCTGCGCGCTCCCCACGCTTTCCTGAGCTTCAAATACCTCTACTACACCTTCCTATTCACCACGCCCTATATCGTTTGTTTGACTCTGCTCTCAGCCTTCTACATCTTTACGCTCAGGGCCCGCCACCACATCTCGCCAGGACGCCTGCCCAAGTACCCCGATCCCCGCACCAGAAATGATTTGTTTCTCGTCGTTGGCGAAGTCCACAACCCGCGCAAGCCGATAGCTGCAAAAGCTCCCTATTGGCTCACGATTCCCGAGCGCGGATTGTTCACGGGAATCGCAATCTTGGGGGCTATAGGATCGGGAAAAACTTCGTGCTGTATGCTTCCTTTTGCGGAACAAATTCTGGCCTACAAAGCCGCCGATAAAGAGAAGCGCATCGGCGGATTGATCCTTGAGGTGAAAGGAGATTTTTGCGGCAAGGCAAAAGACATCCTCGCGCGTCACCAGCGCTCCGAGGATTACATCGAAATCAGCCTCGATTCCGACTACTCCTACAACCCTCTGCACAACGACCTCGACGCCTACGCTTTGGCGTACAACATCGCCTCCCTACTGAACAACCTTTTCGGTCGTGGCAAGGAGCCGTTCTGGCAGCAGGCGTACACCAACCTCGTCAAATTCATCATCCTTCTTCATAAGGCCGCCTACGACTACGTCACCTTCTTCGATGTCTATCAGTGCGCTATCTCTCCGCCGCTGCTCGAAGAACGGATCGACGAGGCCGAGCAGATCATTCTCGGACGTCACTACGTGGCCCTCACCTCGAAAGTCTTTGGCGAACGTACCGCCGACCTTGCCGGCCTCGGTTTCGTGCACGACCAGAAGGAAGACCGCTACCTCGCACCGGCTAGTCGGGAACTGCGGGATATATTAAGGATGCAGGGCATTCCCTCCGAGGCCCGCACGGTCCTGGACCCGGCCCAGGCCGACCCCGTAAAGCTTGCCCAACTGGAAGCAGTGCAGCGCTGGTTCCACGACGATTGGAAAAGAATCGAGCCGAAACTCCGCACCTCCATCGTCGAGGGTGTTTCCGTCTTTCTTTCGCTCTTCGACGACAACCCGAAAGTGAAGCGGGTCTTCTGCCCGAAGAAGGAGTGCTACGACCCGCAGAAGAATACGGGCAACCAGTTCGGCAAGCCGCTGCCTTCGTTTAGCTGGCTGATAGAAAATGGCAGTCTCGCCGCTCTGAATTTCCCCATTGGTATGAACGCCGGACTCGCGAAGGCCTTGGGTGTGATGATGAAGCTCGATTTCGAACGCGCCGTGCTCAATCGCGTTCCGAAAATGGAAGCGCACCCCGAGCAATATTTCCGCCAAGTCCTGTTCCTCTGCGACGAGTACCAGCACTTCGCCACCGTCGGCGAAAGCGATCCGACCGGGGACGAGAAATTTTTCAGTCTCTCCAGACAGCCGAAGTGCATCCCGATCATCGCCACGCAGAGCATCAGCTCGCTGCGATCCGCACTGCCTGCTGATAGCTGGCGCACGCTGCTTCAGACCTTCCGCACCAAGGTTGTTCTCTCGTTGTCCGACGACTTCTCAGCGCGGACAGCGAGCGATTTCTGTGGCCGCGAAGACCAGCTCAAAGTCAGCTATAGCCTGTCCGAAAGCGGGCACGATACCAAGGTCAGTTGGCTCACGGGCAAAGCCCTATCGCACAAGGCCAACATCATCGCCTCGAAGAGCTACAACACCCAGAGCGACTATCGCTTCGACATGAAGACCTTCATGGAGTTGCGCAACGCCCAGTCCGTCGTTCTTGCCTACGACGGAATCGACCCGAAGCCACCCATGTTCTGCTACCTCAAGCCCTACTACAACGATCCCAACGAGTCGTACTTTGTCCAACTCGTCGAAGGAAAACTCTGATGAATGGATTCGAAATGATTCTGCCGTTCCTGAAGCCCATCGAGCACCTCATTCTCGACGATTCGATCAGCGAGGTCATGGTGAACGGTCCCGACCGGGTGTTCATCGAAAAAAAAGGCTTCCTGCAGCAGGTGCCGGGCGTGTCCATCGGCGAAAAATCCCTTATGGTTGCTGTGAAGAATATCGCCCGGCGCCTGGGCGACGACATCTCCGAAGCGAAGCCCATTCTCGACTCGCGGCTGCCCGATGGCAGCCGCGTTGCCGCGGTCATCCCACCGTGCAGCCTCGCCGGCGTAACGCTCACCATACGCAAGTTCAACACGCGCCACTTCGAGATGGAGGATTTGATTCGCGAAGGCACTCTCGACCGCGCCCTTGCGAACCACCTCGAAGACTATGTTCTCGCACGCAAGAACATCCTTATTTGTGGTGGGACTGGCACTGGTAAATCGACGCTGCTTTCGATCCTCGGAAAATTCATTCCGCACGAGGAACGGGTTCTCGTTATCGAGGACACGGCTGAGATTCAATTGCCCCAGGAAAACCTCGTCCGGTTTGAAGCACGCCGCGAACAGAATGGCCTTCCGGCAGTGGCTATCCGCGATCTCCTGAAAGCAGCCCTCCGCCACCGCCCGGATCGTATCGTCTTAGGGGAGGTCCGGGGAAGCGAGGCGTTCGATCTCCTGCAACTCCTAAACACTGGACATTCAGGCACGCTATCCACGATTCATGCAAGTTCCGCCCAGCAAGGCCTCGCGCGCTTCACGAGTTGTGTGCTGCAGAGCGGCGTCGAAATACCTTTCCGCGCCATCAAGACGAATATTGCGGATTCGCTCAACGTCGTCATCCATGTCGAGCGCCGGCCTGGACGCAGATACATCTCCGAAGTCCTACTCATTAACCGATATAACCAGGATGCGGACCTATTCGATTACGGTGCGGTGTTCCTCGCGAAGCAGGACCACCCGTGAGCACCGATAGCAAATTCGCGCTGCGCTCTCTCACTGCTTCGGAGTATGTCCGCGAACTGTTCGGGCCTGAGGATAATGCCGCGATCCTTCTGAGGAATCGCTCGACGGGCCACACGAGTCAATCCATCGCCAAAGCGGAAACCATCGCGAGCCCCGACTTTCAATCTTGGCTCGTGGCTCAGAATGCCAGCGGTTCGGATGTGTTTATGGGAATGAATCCGATTAAGGACGGCGTCCACAGCCGGACCAAGGCGAGCATAAAGGATATCCGCCACGTCTATCTCGACCTCGACCGGAAGGGCGACCAAGCTCTCGAAGCGATCCGCAACTCAACCGACGTGCCACCGCCAAACTTCGTTCTCGATACTTCTCCCGGCAAGCACCAGGTCGTGTGGAAAGTGAGCGGATTCAGTCAGTACGAGGCGGAATCTCTTCTTCACAACCTCGCAAGCAAGTTCGGCGGCGATCTGGCTGCAACCGACTCGACGCGCGTGCTGCGCTTGCCGGGTTTTGCCAACCGCAAACTTCGCGAGGAATTCATCGTACAAGCGCGCCAGGAAACCGACGTCGTCTACACTCTCCGTGATTTCGTGATTGATGAAGACTCTCCGGAAGCGCCCAGACACTTTGGCGACTACCGACAACATGAACGCAGAATGCCCAGCCACCACAAAAGCCAATCCGAGCACGATTGGGCCTACGCGAAGCGCGCCCTCGCCCGCGGCGACGATCCCGAGGTAGTGATCCAGCGCATCGCCGACTATCGCGCGGAAGACAAAGACGATTCGAACTACTACGCACGGCGCACTGTGACCAAGGCTCAAGCTGATCTCGCGTCGCACAGAGCCATCGAAAGGCCCGCAGAAGGTCATGGATCACAAACAAAAGAAATCGGAATCGACCATTGAGGGTCTGCCAAAGCCTTCACAAAGCGACGTGACCTCACGCACCGCGGGACCGGTGTCAGTACCAAAGCTCTTGACGACAGATGAGGTGGCGGAGATGACAGCACTCTCACCGGAGACGCTGGCGCAATGGCGCTGGCTCAAGAAGGAAATTCCATTTGTCCGGCTGGGCAAGAAATGTGTTCGATACCGACAGAGCGATATTGACGCGTGGCTTGAGAAGAGGCTAGTGTCGGTTACCTCGGGGGGAAACCCTGAAAGGAGGTAGTTTTGGCAGTCTTTAAACGAGGTAAACACTTCTACTACGACTTTGAATTCGGCGGTCGCCGATTTCGTAAGTCAACACAACTAACCAACCAACGCGCAGCTGAAAAGGTGGAGTCGGTTCTGAAAACAGAGTTGATCCAAGGAACACATGGGCTGCGGCCACGTGAACAACCACCTTTATTTGAGGAATACGTGGAAATCTTCCTCCAACGAATCGAGCAGCCGCTCGCTCAAAACACAATCGACCTACACAACAACAGCCTCAAATTCTTGCGCAAACAGTTCAAGGAAACATTCTTGGACCAAATTACCAAAAGCATGATTGAGGACTACAAGACCAGCCGAGCCAGAGACCTGAAGAAGGGAAGCGAGACCAAGACCGTGTCGCCGGCCACAGTGAATCGCGAGCTTGGAACGCTAAAGAAGATTCTCAATATGGCCGTAGACGATGGACTTCTCTGGAAAAGCCCCGCAAGAAAAGTGCAACCCTTTCCAGAGGAAACCCCGGATGTCCACATCCTGACGTTTGAAGAGGAGCTCAAGTATTTGGCCCTTGCCTCCGAGCCCCTCAAGAGCGTCGCCATCATCATGCTCGGGCAGGGAATGCGGCCAGATGAAGTCTTCCGCATGACCTATTCGAACATTGATTTCATCAACCGCACGATCTTCATCGTGCGCGGAAAGACCAAGAATGCCAGACGTACGCTATCCATGAGCAAGGAAGTATTCGATCTGCTCAAGGAACGCAGGCAGAGCCATAAAAACGACTATTGGGTTTTTCCCAGTCCCACGAAACCAGGCATGCATCTCGGGTCCGTGCGCAAAGCGCATGACCGTGTTTGCGGCAAGATCCACCTGAGGGGCGTCATCGACCTCTACAACCTGCGTCACACCTTTGCCACTCGGTCCATTCTGTCCGGGACGGATGTGACCATCCTGCAGAGAATCCTAGGGCACTCGGAGATCGGAATGACCATGCGGTATGTGAAGATCGCCGAGCACTACAAAGTAGAAGCTGTTGAAAAGATGGAGAAGTATCGTGCGGTGAAGATGCAAGAAGCTGAGGCGAATTTGGGGATGTTGCAGTAAGTCCCCCCAATTTCCCCCCAATTGAGGGGAAGGATTTTTAAGGGATGCCTGTAAGTCGCAGAAAAGATTGGTCGGGGCGCCGAGATTTGAACTCGGGACCTCCTGCGCCCAAGGCAGGCGCGCTACCAGGCTGCGCTACGCCCCGACATGAACTGCACTATTCATTCTAAAACACTTCCCAACATTACTCCTAGCCCGTGCCATCATTTTCAGCCCGACTATGCCAAAACTGTTCCAAATACTTTTAATGACGCATAACGGCTGAAACAGAGTGGAACGCTTGGCAATTTCCAGAGATGGAGAAGTCCTGCAGCGGAACCGTAGGCGGCGGAGGTCGACGGGCACGACGATGGTGCCGCATTTACCAATGCGGGCAGAACTCAAGGGAGTGTCTCCAATCAGGATATCAAAGAGTCCGTATATCAGAAATTCCGACAATCTGAACATGCGTAGCGGTGGCCATCCGCCCGTGGGAATCCATTATGAGTCCAGAGGTGGTGGACTATTTCAAAGGACCGGCGGAGGAGACGGGAGTTCCATACCAAAAGCTGATCGATCAGTGTGAACTCGGCTGTGCGAAGAAGCGGAAAAAGCTGATGATGAGCTTGCTGGCGTAGTGGCGGGGCAAGATTCAGTCTGAACAAAAGGTATGCGCCACGCGCCTGGCGAAGAAAAGACGAACAAATGTATTGCCATGATGCGTACTTTAGTCGATAATCTGTCCCCGGAATGAATCCCTTAATCATACTCGGCAAAATACGTCAGATAGCGAACCTATCGAATGCGAGGCTTGCCGAACTTCTCGGGACCTCCCTGGTATCCGTCACCCGCTGGCAACGTGGGACAGGCGCACCCAGTCCCCTGCAGACCCGGCGGCTTGCCGAAATCTACAATTCGTTGCTTGAAGGTCGGGCTCCTGCAGAGTGGGTATCCACACCCTTTTTGTCTCGGGGCGCTCGAAATCGGGCCGAAGGACAAGGCATCCTGGGCGAAACATTGCCGGTCATCAATGCTTCGGACACTCCCCAATCTCCGATTCTTGGCCGACTGATGAACGAGGGTGTCTTCTTAAACGATCAGACCGTGACATTCGAAGGGCTTATAGGAGCTCACAGCGTCCCGAGCCGCACGGTGAAGACGCCCTTCGCTGGCGGCATTTCTGCCGGGAAGAACACATACACTTACGATGCCCATACTTATCACACGAAGGTACCGCCACAGGGTATCTCTGAGTTGCTGTCGTACTATCTGCCCGAAGGCGGCTTGGTCCTTGATCCGTTTTCGGGGAGTGGAATGACTGGGGTGGCGGCGTCGGTGACCGGAAATGACTGTATTCTCAACGAACTTTCACCTGCCGCGTGTTTTATCTCAAATAGGTTTACGACTGCAGTCAGCCCCGTCGCCTTTCAGACTGCGGTTGAGTCGATAATGGCCGGATTGAGTGATCTCCGCAAGGGGCTGTACTCAACAGAGTGCAGGGAGTGCGGTAAACTGGCCGAACTGCTCTACACAGTCTGGTCGTATAGAGTCCTATGCAATGGTTGCGGACACGAGTTCCTGCTATGGGATCATTGCAAGAGTTTTGGCAAGACCGTCAAAGAGCACAAGATCCTCCGCGAATTTCCCTGCCCTTCATGCGGAGAAATCCAGCGTAAGTCTCTTCTGAAGCGGACGCTGGCTGTCCCGGTTCTCGTCGGCTACAAATGCTGCGGGTCGAGACAGCAGGAGGTTACGCACACTCCCTCATCGAGCGATCTACAGAGAATCGAGAACCTCGAAACATTCAAGTCTCTAGCTGAGGGATTTTATCCTGATAAGGGCTTGCCTGATGGAGTCAATCTTCGGCAGCCCGCGAAACATGGCCTTAATAGAATCGAGAAGTTTTACACTCGCAGAAATCTCTCTGCATTAAGTCATATCTGGAAAGCAATTCATCACATCGAGTCGTCGCAGCTAGCCGGACATCTGGCATTTGTCTTTACTTCACTTTACCAGCGAGTTTCGCGGCTCTCAGAATTTCGATTTTGGGGCGGTAGCGGAAACATGGCTCGTTTCAATGTCCCGTTCATCTTCAACGAGGCCAATGTCTTCGTAAGTTTCGAGCGAAAGGCTCGGACGATTCTAGATCATTTGGAAACTACTGCGCAGGAGTTTAAGGGGCAAGTTGCAGTCGTCAACGGCTCAGCAACATCGCTTGATAAGATTCCGGACGAATCTGTCGACCTGATCTTCACAGATCCACCGTTCGGCGCCAATATAAACTATAGCGAAATGAACATTCTCTGGGAATCCTGGCTTGGATCCTACACCGACACAAAAAACGAGGCGATTGTTAATCGAGTGCAGGGCAAAGGGGTCGCCGAATACGAGAGCCTCATGACTCAGAGTCTTAGCGAGGCCTACAGGGTTCTACGCCCTGGCCACTGGATGCTATTAGTTTTCATGAACTCTTCCAGCGAAGTTTGGGAAGCCCTCAGGAATGCTATCAATTCTGTGGGATTCCAGGTTGCCAAGATGGATCTTTTTGATAAGCAGCATGGAACATTCAAACAGTTCGTAAGTGAGAATACTGCCGGAATGGACCTCGTCTTGCATTGCCTCAAGCCGGCTGTTGGGGCCGTTGAAGACCTTCCACGGGAGGTTGGCACTGACGTAATTGGGTTTTTGCGATCGCGGTGTAGCGCGGTCCCAACGAATACCTTCTTGCATGTTGGTAGGGAAGAGGAGCTTGATTATCGGACCCTTTACAGCGAGTGGCTAGCACAAGGCTTCGGACATGAGCGACAATTTCTCGGCTTCGCCACTTTCAGAAAGATGGTGGACCGTTGGCTATCCGAGGCTAGTCAATAGTGCGCCGCCCAAAGACTCTACCTGTCTTCACAAAGAATGAACGAGAAGCGGCACACGTCTACCTCGCCACCCAAGTTGCATACATGATGGGACGAAAGATGGAGGAAGCGGATTGGTCTTCTGTCTACTGTCGTGCGAAGGGCATACCCGAGCAAGGTTGGAGCAATTTGAGTATCGACGTCATGTATAAGGGGCTTGGCGTCGAGCATAAGATGCTGCGTGTTGCGTCGGATGCGCCTATCAAGGGCTATTGCGGCACGTCGCAGATGCACCCCTCAGCAACCCGTGCGATTCGTATCGCATCGACTGATGTTGACCCGAATGAGCTTATGGACGACGTGCTGACTCAGTACGGACGTAATCTTGATGCACGGCGCGCGGAGATTAAAGAAAACTTCCCTCAGAAAGAACCTGATCTGAGGACAGGATGGCTTCTCTGGCAGTCAAACCTAACCGAGTTTCTGTACTTTGAAGAAGAGGCGCTGAATCCAGATCCAAAGGATTACTTCGCCGAATGGAAAGAAAGCGGCGGGAGTGGTGCAAGAAAACCCAGCAAGAATCTGTGGATTTACGAGAAAGAAACCGGCAAAAAAAGATATTCAGTGACTACGGCGGCAGGGATAAAAATCCAGCCGTATTTCGATGTTCCTCCTCCCAACGATACAAACCTGTACATCCTTAGAGTACAGGGCGAGGAAATTGCACCCGGCATCATCCGGATTTGGGTCGGGTCTTCAACCGCAAGAGAGCTAGAACATTTGGTAGGGAGCTTGACACCAGAGAGACTGATGGAAGTGATTGCTGCAACAGCAAGTGACCCGAATGAAAGCGATAGAGCCGCGGCTGTATCCCGAGAGCAGGCAGTTTCCATTTCTCTTACTGCGGAGTCCTATAGACTACTCGTAGCTAGCTTTCCAGGCGCGGTAAGCGACGAACACTTGGCACAGTTGCTCGTCAATCGACTGCGGAAGTAATCCGGTTGCGAGGGAATGCTTTTGACATTCAGATTGCAGTTCGCACGTGCGGTCGGCACGACGTAGATCAGACATCCAGAAAACGCTACTACAGGCGTACAATATGGCGGGCTCAACAGGAACGCCTAGATGACCATTGAAGAACAGGTACTCGAAAAGCTTCGCGAGTTGCCTCCTGAAAAACAGAAGGAGGTTCTGGAGTTTGTTGGGTTGCTGCAGAGGGATGGTGGAACGCGCAACCCGCGCCGAGGCCTGTTGCAACTGTGGACTGACTTGAGTACCGAGATCACAGAAGAGGATATGGCTGAAACTAGGCGCGAAATGTGGGGAAGTTTTCCTGGTACAGCGGCGGGTGGCCCGGACGTAAAATGCTAGAACGAACCCGGGTGGCCCACACGTCGGTTTTACGTGTGATGCTCTTGACTTTTCCGCCCGTTTCCACAGTTCCACAAAACCATCTCAATCCTGACAACTCTGTCCAGCCCCCTCGACCTCCACCCGGCGGATGTTGACGCGGAATCCTTTTAGGAGGAGGACACGGACGCCGACCAGGGCTACTTCGTTGGTGGAGATGCGGGCAAGGAATTTGGGGCGCAGCATGCTGCGTCACAACAGTTGGAGACGCGGCGATCAGATACCCGCGTACCAGGCGTAGCCGGATTCGGGGGAGGCGGAGCCCAGACCCTTGCCGAAGCTCTTGAGACTGCCGGTGACCGTGAGGTGGGTAATGAATTTGACGTTTTTGTAGCCGAGCTGGCGGGGGACGCGCATGCGGAGCGGGCCGCCATTGCCGACGGGAAGTTCATCGCCATTCATGCCATAGGCGAGAAAAGTTTGCGGGTGTGCGGCATCGGCCATATCGATGCTGTCCCACCAGTTTTTATCGATGGAGAAGTAGACGACGTAGCGGGCGTGCGGCTGGACGCCGACGGCATCGAGGACGTGGTGGAGAGGCACGCCGATCCACTCGGCGATGTAGGACCAGCCCTCTTCGCACTGGATCATGGTGATGTGGCTGCGAGACGGATAACTCTTGAGTTGGGCGAGGGAGAACGCGGCGGGGCGGTCGACGAGGCCGTCGATGGAGAGGCGCCAGTCGGCGAATCCGCCGGCCTGAAGGCGCTTGAAGACGTCAGGCAAAGGAGCCATTTCGTTGGCGAGCGGAGGCTTCGAGATTTGGCTGGAAGAGAACTCGCGAGCTTGGGAGTGAGTGGTGAGCAGGCGCTGGGAAGCGTACGTGAGCGTCTCGCCGAGGCCGAAGATGCCGCCGTGGTCGGGCGGGACGAGTCCATACTTTTGCGCGAGGCGCGCGGCTACGCCGAGGCCTGCGGCACCGGCGGTGGCGGCGAGTCCGGTGCCGATGAGTTTGCGACGGGAGAGTTTGTTCATGGGTGCTCCGTGGGAGTGGTGGTCGCTGTGCTGCCGGTGATCATGGCGCGCGTTCTGCTCCAGAATCCGGCGAGAAAAACCATGGCGACGTGGACGAGAAGGAAGAGAACGAGAGCCAGGGAGACGAAGAAGTGAAGCGTGCGGGCGGATTGCTGGCCGCCGAGCGAATTGACAGTGATGGGAAACGCGGAAACAAAAGCGGGGGACATGGCCAAGCCGGTCCAGATAACTAACGGGAACAGAACGAAGATCACGAAGAGGTAGGCGAGGCGCTGAAAGAGATTATACGACCAGGCTTCGGCGGCAGGCGGGCGACGGAAGCGCAAATTCTTAGCGATTGCGTTCCAGAGCGCGCGCAGCGAACGATCGGATTTGGCGGGGAGCAAGTTTTTGCGCAAGTGCCCGGTGAAGAAGGCGTAGAGCACGTAGAGCAAGCCAGTCAATACGACAATCCAGGCAGATTGAAAGTGGAGGTAGCGGCTCCAGCCGTTCTGGTCCGGGAGGACGTAGCTGTAGCCGGAGGGGACCATGGCGCGCGAGGAAGGGATGTGGAGTTTGAAGAGGGGCGTAGTTAGTACGTTGCCGGTTTCGCCCCAGTAGAAGCGCGGGTGAGAGATGACGATTTCCGTACCGGTGACGAGCAGGGCGAGAAAACAGAGGGTGGTGATCCAGTGAGTGACGCGGACGAGGAGAGCATGGCGCGAAGGAATTGTCGTGGCCGGGGCGGACGAGGCAGAGGCTGGGACAGAAGCTGCCAGCGGCGCGCCAACGGATTCCAATTCCGCCATGTTTTCTTGGCTCCCTGCTGGGGGTACGACTCGCTCCCCGAGATAGGGGTCATACTACCACGGCGGCTAGTCATTGGGTTTTTCTGGAGTGGGGGGCGGCGCCTTACCCCTTGGCTGGCCTACCGTCTGCGGTTTTGTTTCGCGCAAACAGTGCGTCACTCCACCTCTCGCCTTTCTACCCACTGCTCGCTATTCACTACTCACTATTCACTACTCACTCTCTCCCAACACTTTTCCACCCGCGCGATTCGAAAACCCCGCTAACCCTCACTAAAGAAATGGCTTAGTAGTTAACACTTGACAACCAGCACGAATCAGCTATAATTGTACTGTTCTTAACGGCGGAGGAGAAAGGAAGCACGCCTTGCCTCCGCAACCCCTCCAAGTCGTCTCCGTGAACTCTATTCTCGGCGTCTACCCCGCCCGAGCTGAGGCATCAAAATCTCCTCTCAACAATTCCACCGCTCACGCCGCTGACCAGATGCTACTCGCCACTATCCACTCGTCATTCGCCACTATCCCCTTTAGAATCACATCTTTTGCAGACCACCACCACCTAACCCCCATCGAATCACATCTTTGCAAAAAACAGGGGAGGGGGTGGGTGGCACCGCCAATCACTACGGAATCCGTTCCTACCACAAATGCCGCTGTAACTTCTTTAGAATCCGCGTTTACAAAAAAAAGGCCGGGGGGTCCATCCGATCGCCCTATGGTCGAACATTCCGACCCTTTCGGAAAGTACTCCTATCCCGAGTGCGTTCCAGCATCCCGAATGCTTCTACGGGACGACGAAAGGAACCCGGGGATAGGAGAGAAGGACGATATAGAAGCGAACGCGGCCCTGCCGAACAAACTTTCGAGACGAGATTTAATCAAGCGAGTGATCGCAGGTGGTTTTGCGTATTTCTCTTTTCAAACAGACACCTGCTTCGGGTCGCGTGCAATCTCCGTTCTAGGTGCCGCCGCAAATGGCGCTTGGCGTGGAAGGTACGAGCCTTAACGGCGGCCACGGACAGACCGAGGCGGCGCGCGGTTTCCACGCTCGTGAGCCCTTGCAGTTCGCGAAAAAGAACCACCACTCGCAAACTTTCTCGGAGCTGTGAAATCGCTTGAAGGACAGCGGCCCGGCGTTCACTTTCGGCGAAAGCTTCTTCGGGCGTCGGCCCTTTATCCGCAGGATCGAAGATGGGACGCCCCCCATCGCCATGGCTGTTGTCTCCCGAGAGCGTTGTGTTTGTGCGCCGCTGTCGGAGCAGCATCAGCGCTTCATTAATGGCAATGCGGGTCACCCAGGTGGAAAAAGCGGAGTCGCCGCGAAATCTGTCGAGGTTTGTGAAAGCACGCTGAAACGCTCGTTGAGCAACATCCTCCGCATCCTCCTGATTGCGAAGTATCCGCAGGGCGGTGCGATGGATTCTCAATCGATGACGCTCGTACAGTACTCCGAAAGCGCTTGAGCGGCTCGTTCTTGCTTGTGCAACAAGCAATCGCTCGTCGGTCGATGCGGCTTCGGGAGTGCTCTGGGGCGTGCCTTCCCGTCGCTCCGAAATTGCTGTGACCTCTTGGACATTCATCATTTCTTGTCTCCTTCCTCACAATTGTTGAAACACTCAATCAACACTCGCGATTAAGCCAGCAACGCGGAGAGGAAACAATTGGACGAAAGTATCGGCGATACCTTTGTAGGAGCGGCCCCCGAGCGACAACATTGGCGATTAGATTTCCGTAGACGTTCGGACATCCCAGTAATTCGTCCGAACGATTCGACAGCAAATGAGGGTGTATTCGCGACGTGTGAAATGCCGAAATCCACATCGTCGATGACGGGCATTCGCGCTGGATACCTCAGCGGATCAGAGTGGGGAGTTCGCCCGGAATTCGATGAAGTAATGGCGTCGAATGCAGCGAGCCGTCTGCTGGTGCGCTGAGGCGGTAGCATGAACACCAACCGAGCCGTTACTCTTGTTTGCAAGGAAAAGTTGAAAACGACTGAACTATGAATCTCACGATTTCGGGACTGGGGCGAGACCGAGCCTCGCGGCCATTCTTACCAAGTCCGCTAGCGAGTCGGCCTTCATTTTTTGCATCACCTGGCCGCGGTGCGCTTTCACGGTGATCTCGCTGATGCCAAGTTCCCCACCGACTTGTTTGTTTAAAAGGCCGGAAACCACCAACGCCATGACCTCCCGTTCGCGAGGTGAGAGTGACGCGTAACACTCCCGCAGGCCCAGCATCTCAGCTTCGTGGGCTAGTGCGGCGCGGCTGCGCTCGAGAGCATGCCGGATGGCGCCCAGCAACACCTCGTCGCCAAACGGTTTGGTCAGGAATTCCACAGCGCCCGCCTTCATGGCTTGCACCGTCATCGGTACATCACCGTGGCCGGTGATGAAGATGATTGGCGTGTCAATTCGTTCGATGACGATGCGTTTTTGAAGGTCGAGACCGTTAAGTCCTGGAAGAGAAACATCAAGAATGAGGCAAGTGGGAACAAAGGCTCGTGGTCGCGCGAGGAAATCTTGCGCGGACGCAAATGTTTCGGGCTGCCAGCCCTCGCTACGGATCAGTAGTTCCAGCGATTCACGTATCGAGATGTCATCGTCGACAACGAACACGATTGGCGTGACGGCGCGCAACACAGGCAATGACCTCATTTCACGACCTGGTGCGATCATTGAATTCATTGTACACCCCCATGCCAAGGAACGGCTTTGCTCCGGATCGTTCAACTGACGCGTAGCGCGGCATCGACCGCCTTCAGAAGAGCCGCTTCACTGAATGGCTTGAACAGGCAATCCACGGCACCCTCTTCGAGCAAACGTGGACGAATGGTCTCATCTCCGTGAGCCGTGATAAAAACGATGGGAATCCCTTGGCCCCGGCGGGACAGTTCCCGCTGGAGATCGGGTCCGGACATGCCTGGCGGCATAGCGATATCAAGTATCAAACATCTGGTCGCGCTGACGTAATCGGATGCGAGGAACGCTTCCGCCGACGAGAATGTTTGGACTGCATAGCCAAAATCCTTGAGCAGGTCGGGTAGCGACTCCCGCACCGATTCGTCGTCGTCGACCACCGATACTAGTAAACGTCTGGCCATCACGAATTCTTCATGACGCGCTGTGTATCCATTGCGGCAGGCGTTTGAATCGCGCCTTCATACTCTGCCTGGTCAGCGCGTTTCTGCCAGGGTGAGCCGGCTCGTTCGCTTTTGCAGTACTTCTCTCCGTCATAGTCCATGAGGGGAGCATGCGCCGCTTCACGAGAAACTGTCTATTGTACTTTGGTATTGGCTTTCAGCCCTGGCCAGCGCCGACGACCTTCGCTTGGCTTGATGCACTAGTTTGTCGATGAACGAATCCAAAAATGAGCTTGGCTGATTACGGCGATTAGTCGTACATTCTCCACGAAGGATCGGACGCTGCCTCGCTTCTCGGCTATGTTTGAGGATGATTTGACTACGGGGCTGATGAGTGGGCCAGATGGCGACGAGATGCAAAGCTCTAGAGTCGAAAAGCGGCATCATCCACGGTGTTCGGTTCGGGATTTTCCGTTCGTTCAGGTTGGTCTCGGCGGTGGCAGCGGTTTTGCTGGCTTCTGTTTCGGCCGGCTGCCGAAAACCGCCGGAAGAGGTGACGCTCACCTTTCTTGATCCCCAAGCACTGCTGGATCTGGGGGACCATCGCATGGTATCCGATCCGGCGATAAAAGAATTTACCCAAGAAACGGGAATTCGCGTCAATCATCTTCCCACCCCTCAAGATAATCGAGCACAGTTTCAACTCTTTCGAGACTTGCTGCAAAGAGGAGTCTCTGCGCCAGACGTCTACGGTGTGGACACGATCTGGTCCGGTGCTCTGGCCGGCTATCTCGTCGACCTCAAACCTTATTTTACTTCCGACATGCCAACGTTTGATCCGGAAGTGCTTGCCACCTACACCGTGCAGGGCAAATTGATTGGCATGCCGTATCACCCCAATTCGAGCGTCTTGTATTACCGGACGGATCTGCTCCGCAAATACGGATACAGTTTGCCTCCGAAGAATTGGGGCGAGCTGGAGACCATGGCCGCCCGCATCCAGAAAGGCGAGCGCGACAGTGGAAAGAAAGACTTCTGGGGGTTCGTATGGCCGGGGACAGTCAGGGAATCGCTGTCGCATATCGCGCTGGAGTGGCAGGTGACTGAGGGAGGAGGCCACGTCATCGAGGCTGACAGGACCATTACCGTCAATAATCCGAACACCGTCCGTGCTTGGGAACGGGGTGCACACTGGCTGGGTTGGATCACAACACCAGGGGTAATTTCTTACACAGAATGGGATGCAAGCAATACGTTTTGGATTGCGGGCAATGCCGCATTCGCGCGTGGTTGGGCCGACTACTTTCAACGCCACCCGCCCGACGAACGATTTCATCAAGAAGCCGGCGTAACCAGCGTTCCGGCGGGAAAAGCTGGGCGCGTATCCGCCTTAGGAGGATGGGCTTTGGCGGTTTCCTCGTCGTCCGCTCACCGCGCTGAAGCGATCAGACTGGTGGAGTTTCTTGTTAAAAAAGAAGCCGAGGCCGAGTCCGTTTCCAGCTCGAAACCACAATGGCAGCTTCAGTTATATGATCTTCCCGTGTTGTTGGCGAAACAATATCCTTGGGCTCCGAAAGCCGGTGATCTGTCAGGTGCAACCGTAGTGTCGCGCCCTTCCAACGTTTCGGGCGCGCACTACGAGGAAGTTTCACGTGCATATTCCGAAGCAGTCCACTCCGTGTTGACGCGCCAATCCACGGCATCCGCGGCGGCGAGCAACCTGGAGAAGGAACTCGTTCGAATTACAGGCTTTGAAACGGCACATCAATAAAAGGGTAGGTCCGGATTGCGCCTCAACATCGGTCCACGTCTGGTACTGTGCTTCTTTCTGATCATCCTTTCGATGTTTGCGGGTGACGCAGTCGTTTTGTGGCAGTTCCAGATTGCCCAGCTCCAGGCAGCGCGCTTGAAGGGCTATAACGAGGAACTGGTCTCGGTGTTGCGCGTACATGCGAATCTTCAGGGATTTCACGACACGTTGGAAGCCTTAGCGAATGAGGAAAACGCTGGGCGGCTCGCTTCTGAGGCGAAGCGCCTCACTGGTGTATTTTCGGAGGATGCGCAGCGCGTCAGGAACGCCTTGAGTGTCTTGCCTTCCGGCGCTGAGCCAGACTCGATCCTGCCTACTCTTGAAATCGTGCAGAGAACGTTGGCATCGCAAATGGAGGAGATCACTGATTTGGCGGCTCTGGGCCAGTGGAGCGCGGTGCGACTGCGAATCGCAAACCAGGTACGCCCGCTGGAATTCCTGACTTCAGCTCTGGCTGAGAAAGTCGACCACCAGGTTAGTGATGAGCAGGCGCGAGCTGCGCTGAATACCAGGCGCGTGCAGCGTCGCGTGTTCATCGTACTGTCGATAACGGTTATTTTCACCTTACTGATCGCCGGTACCTTGGGCCTGGCGATTACACGCAGCATCACGCAGCCGCTCGCGCGGCTTGTGGAAGGCTCCAGGATGTGGGCGCGGGGGGAGTTCAAATATGAAGTGGCCGTCCGCGGAGAAGATGAGCTATCCCATCTCGGACAGGTATTCAACGATACCGCGCGGCAACTGCAAGACCTCTATGCGAGCCTGCAAAGCAGCGAAGATCGGCTCCGCCGTGTCATCAACACTATCCCCGCTCATGTCTGGAGTACCCTGCCTGACGGTGCCGTTGATTTCATCAATCAACGCTTGCTTGAGTCCACGGGGCTACCGGCGGAAGAGTTACTGAATTCCGGCTGGCATTCCATCCTTCATCCCGACGATCTTGCGAAGTACAGCGAAGAATGGCATCAATCGCTCGCGACGGGGGAGCAAACGGAAAGCGAAGCGCGGGTGTGGACTGCGCATCGAGATTATCGCTGGATGCTCATCCGCAACGTGCCACTGCGCGATAGTCTGGGTAAAATCATCAAGTGGTATGGCACCGCCATTGACATCGAGGACCGAAAGCGCGCTGAAGAGCAGCTGCGCCGCAGCGAAGCCTACCTCTCTGAAGCCCAGCGCTTAAGTCGCACCGGTAGCTTCGGCTGGCAAGTCTCGACAGGCGACATTCTCTGGTCCGAGCAAACCTATCAGATCTTCGGCTACGACGATTCGGCGAAGCCCTCGTTGAAATTGGTGATCGATCGCACCCATCCCGACGACAGGCACCGCGTCCGGCAACTTCTTGAACAGATATCAACGGACGCCGGAGGCTTCGATACGAAGCATCGCTTGCTGATGCCGGACGGCGCGGTGAAGTACCTTCACGTCGTCGCCCATGCCATGAGGGATTCCTCCGGTGTCGCTGAATTTATCGGGGCAGTGACGGACATTACGCCTGCGAAAAAAGCCGACGAATCGTTGCGCAAAGCGCAAGCAGATCTTGCTCACGTCAACCGCGTGACCACCCTGGGACAGCTGGCTGCATCACTGGCTCACGAAATAAATCAACCCATTGCCGGTGCGTCCATAAATGCACATTCCTGCCTTCGCTACCTCAAGCGCGAGCAACCCGATTTGGATGGAGCTGGTCAAGCCGCTTCGAGAATGATACGGGACGTAAACCGTGCCGCCGACATCATAAGCCGCATCCGTCGATTCTTCCGGAAGGACGCCCCCACACAGGAGCCGGTCGATGTTAATGAAGTTATCCGAGAGATGGTCGTTCTTCTGAGCAACGAAATTACACAACACTCCATCTCGGTCCGGACGGAGCTAGCTTCAAATCTTCCTGCGGTTGTGGGCGACCGCGTGCAACTGCAACAGGTGTTGATGAACCTCATGATTAATAGCATCGACGCGATGAAAAATGTGGAAGGGACTCGTCAACTAACCCTCAATTCGGAACTAGGCGATGATAGTCAGCTTCTAGTTTCGGTCAACGACACGGGCTCCGGCCTCCCCACTGACCAGGCTGACCAGGTTTTCACCGCGTTTTTTACCACTAAGAGTTATGGTACCGGCATGGGGTTGTCCATCAGCCGTTCGATCGTCGAATCTCACGGCGGCCGCCTATGGGCGATCAACAACTCCGGGCAGGGCGCATGCTTTAAGTTCACGCTGCCCGCCGCTGCCGCCGATCCCGCGTGACTTTTGTTGGCGCTGTAACGGTGTTCATTCTTGACGATAATTGGGACATGCGCGCACCGGTCGAAGGGCTGCTGAAATTAGCCGGGCTGCAGATTCTCGTGCCCCTAACGATCATAACGACTCGCTCCTGAGCCCAAGCTAGGTTTCGCCAGATCTGACCTTCACAAGCCACAAATCCGCAGCTGATCCCTCGCGAAAAATCGTTCCTGTGACAGTGCGCTAGCACTCGAGCGTGCCCAACAGAAATTGCACAGACGTGCTCGAGTACCAAGAGGCGTCTTGTGGTCTGACCTCTTGAGTCGCAACCTCCCTGGGGCTTCCAGATGCGAGGCAATCGCGTAAACCGATACCAAGGTATCGCCGATACCATCGTCCAATTGCGCGCCTTCCACGCTTCTGGTCTGATGCATTTATGTCACCCGGTTCGATCGGATGCGCATGAAAAGTTGAGATCTAATGAAAGAGGATGTATGTCAAATGATAAAGCAGGAACCGCCGCCGGCGCGAGTCGAGCGCTGCAGCCCACAGAACCAAATCCTCTCGATTTTGTGCCCCACAAAATTCCTTTCGACACGCCGTATGGCCCACCGATATCGCTAGATCGTGCCCAGGCAGTTATTCAAGCGGCGGTGGCCGAGGCAAAGAAGCGGGATTGGAAAATGAACGTAGCGGTGGTCGACTCCGGTGGCAATCTCGTGGCCTTCCAGCGCATGGACGGAGCGATGCTTGCTTCCATTCAGATTGCCGAGCACAAGGCGCGCGCAGCCGCGACGTTCCGGCGCCCGACCAAGGTCTTCGAGGACGGTATCAACCTTATGCATCTCAACTATTTGCTCGCGTTCGATGGAGTGATTGCGTCTCGAGGCGGCATTCCGCTGATTGAGAAAGGCTCGATCATTGGCGCCATCGGTGTTTCTGGAGGCGCGGATTCCCAGGACGAGATCGTAAGCAAGGTCGGGGCGGCAGTCATCAACGAACTTCCGGCGATGAACAAATAATTCAGATATCAAGAAAGTGTTGGGCCAATCAAACGGTTTCCGAGACAAACAAATACGAAGGAGAATCCCATGACAAGTGTGAAAGCAGCTGCAAAACCCGCACAGCTCCGAGTTGTCCGGAGGTCGCCCGCCTATTGGCGTGTCACGATCGACAATCCGCCGATCAACGTGATGGGCCCAGAAATGGTCCGGGAGTTCCAGGAAGTCATCGGCGCTCTCGAGGCCGACGAGCACGTCAGGGTCGTGGTCTTCGACAGCGCGGTCGACGACTACTTCCTGAATCACTCCGATTTCCTGGCAAAGCTTGACGACCTGACTGGAATGCCGCCCGGTCCCACAGGTTTGCCGCCTTGGCCGGACTTTCTTGTGCGTCTGACCCGATTGCCAGTCGCCTCCATCGCCCTCATTCGCGGCCGCGCGACCGGCAACGGCAGCGAGATCACGCTGGCCTGTGACATGAGTTTTGCCAGCCGCGAGAAGACCATCATCTCGCAATGGGAGGTGGGCGTGGGAATGGTCGCCGGCGGTGGCCCAATGGCTCGGCTTCCCCATCTCATCGGCCGAAACCGCGCCCTTGAGGTGCTCTTGACCTCGGAAGACATCCGAGCAGAGCAGGCCGACGCCTACGGCTACGTTAATCGCGCCCTGCCCGATGCCGACCTAGATGCGTTTGTAGAGGCGCTCGCGACCCGGATCGCTAAGTTCGACAAATGGGCGATCGCTCAGACCAAGCGCCTCGTGAACACCAGCCTGCCGCCGGACGTCGAGCTCGGCGCCGGGTGGGATGCGTGCATCGCCTCGCTCGGGCGACCCGCCGCCCAGGAGGGGATCAAAGCGCTGATCGCGCGCGGCTTCCACAAGCCGGGCGATGCGGAAAATCGGCTCGGATACTATTTGGGCCAAATCGCGTGGTAGGCAGGCGCACGAAGCGATTCTCAACTCCGGGACGTTGAGGGTGAGAGGCGTTCGAAGCCCATCTTGGTGCATATGTTTCGAAAGTCTGTGGTGGTGTTTTATATTTTCTGCATGAAGGGGGTTTGTATGGCTCAGAAAAACAGCGCCGTAAAGCGTGCTCCGCAAAGCGAAATACTGGCTCACCAACCCGGGCAGGAGGTTTTCAAAACGATCTTGTCCGAAGATGTCGATTGGAAACCATTCCCGGCGTTCCCACCTTCTGTTCGGCTGGCGGTCGTCGTGGGTCAGCCCTCGGAGCCCGGCCCCTACACAATCAGGGTCAAGGCGCCCCACGGGGCGAAATTGATGCCTCACAAGCACCCGGAGGACCGAGTCTATACCGTGATTTCCGGCGTCTTTTATATCGGACTGGGTGATGAATTCGACGCGAGTAAGTTGGAAGCTTATCCGCCCGGCGCCGTGATTATTCTCCCTGGCAACACGCACCATTTCCATTGGGCGAAATCCGGCGAGTACGTCACGCAAATAACCGCGATGGGACCGCTTGGACTGGAATACCTCAGCGCGAAAGACGATCCGCGAAACAACCACTCGTAGGAGAAGTCTGGACAGATTTTTGTAGGAGCCAAAGAACAGGTTTTCGAATCTTGAGTTTGGAGCACCGGATGAACGATCAACAAGAGAAGGAGCAGAATTTTGGAGCGCGAGATCAAGAGATTCGTGCGGCGCTGGATCAGCATTGGGCGGTCTCTGATGCCAACGATTTTGAAACGGAGCACCTCATCTATCACGAGGACGCGGTGCTGGAATACCCGCAGTCCGGTGAGCTAACCCGCGGTCGACGCAACATACAGGGCCAACGAGCGAGTCAGCAGAACAAAAAGCGGTTTTCTGTCCGGCGCGTCATCGGCGGCGGCGATCTTTGGGTCACCGAATTGATCGTGACCTACGACGGCAAGCCGTCCTACACCGTGAGCATCATGGAGTTCAGGGGCGACAAGGTTTGGCGGGAAACGCAGTACTTTGCGGATCCATTTGTGGCTCCCGCATCGCGCGCTCAATGGGTCGAACGGATGGATACATAAACTCGACCAGCGAAAATTTGCCAACGACAAGGCTATTTGCGGTTTGCACTATGGTTACCGGAGGATTCGAACTTCGTGATATGGGGTATCCTCACGGCAAATTCTCCGATGGAGGGACAAGAGATGGATTGGAAACAGTTGGCGCAGTTTGCCCTGCAGGGCAACAGTGGTTTGGAACAATATGCCATCCTGCTGGTACGCGTTTCGATCGGGCTGTTCTTCGCCATCTCCGGGGCAAACAAATTGTTTGTCGCGGGCGGCACGAAACCTGTTTATGACACGCTCGTTAAGGCCAAAGTTCCGTTTCCCCGCCAAACGGCTTATTTCGTGGCGGGGGTCGAGTTCGTTTGCGGGTCCTTGGTGACCGTGGGATTTCTTTCGAGCCCGGCCTGCGTGGCTTTAATGATCGATATGATTGTCGCCACGCTGACCAGCGCGGTTTCCACCTTGCCGAAAGGACTTTCGCCTCTTAACTGGCTCGACGATTTCCTCTACCTTCCGGAAGTTCTGTACGTGCTCTTCTTTATCTGGCTGATCTGCTCTGGTCCGGGTAGGCTCAGTGTCGACTACTGGCTCGCCGGCAAGTTACTCTGATCAATCGACGAAGTAGCTTGTTGCTAGACAAGAGCCCACGAAAATAAAAGGATTCTAGCCAGACGATGGATTTCAACCAGGTACGCATGCCCCGATTGCTTCGCGAGATGGCAATCCATTGGATGTTAGTGCGCCGCGCGGAATCTTTACTCTGCGTGCCGGCCAGAATCCTGTGGTTCTGCTGAGCGCAGGAGAGGCCCGCTCCCGGGAACGTGCGCGTATGCTGTTCCCAGCCCAACGCGGGTGTCGCTCTGGATCTTTGAGAGAAACGGGAGGAGTCCAATCATGCGTTCTGATATCGTGCCCGGAGGCATTTTCCCCGACTACGAACTGCCCGATCACACGGGCAAACTGTGCAAGCTCAGCGAGCTACAGGGCGACGATCCACTAATCCTCACGCTCGCGCGCGGCCACTACTGCCCAAAGGAACACCAGCAGCATCTGGAACTCGCCGCGTTTTATCCCAAGATCGCGGTGGCGTACACGCAGATCGCCACGATTTCCACCGACGACCACCACACGCTGCAGGAATTTCGTGCATCCGTCGGCGCCCAGTGGCCCTTCCTCTCTGACCCTGAGAGAAAAGTTCAGAAAGACCTCGACATCCAGGAGTACACAGACCCCGACAACAACCCGATGATTCCGCACACGCTCGTGCTCAAGCCGGGGCTGGTGATTTACAGCATCTATAACGGCTACTGGTTCTGGGGGCGCCCATCGATCATCGATCTTTGGCACGATCTGCGCGCCGCGATGAGCGAAATCCGTCCAGACTGGGACCTGAGCGCGCCTGGACTCCGCGAGGCATGGAATGCGGGTGACTTCTCGCGTTTCCACGGCTGGAACAAGCAGGCCAGTGGGAAAAATGCCTCGATTGCACCGAAGAAATAGCACAACCCCAATTTCGATCCACTGCGGTATCGAATAGCTCCGGCGGCAAATCATGCCAGAGACACC
>Ga0206978_1002_pt1 | contig 60885 bp, 48 predicted proteins | sample Alteio_BWMinCont_21_FD_153477 | JGI IMG/M metagenome (GOLD analysis project Ga0206978, IMG submission 153477) | Enriched cells from forest soil in Barre Woods Harvard Forest LTER site, Petersham, Massachusetts, United States -... | ecosystem: Environmental > Terrestrial > Soil > Temperate forest >...
GGTAGGCGTACTCCCAGACATGGTCACATCAAGGACTTCAACTCCACGCTCTGACCCCCGTTTCGAGAGTTCCTGCGAGGTTTCCGGATAGACCGTGCTCATGTCGATGATCACCGAGCCGGGACGCGCGTGGGCGAAAACCCCGCCAGATCCTCTATAAATGTCCAACACAGCTTGATCGCTAGGCAGGCACGACAGCAGGACGTCGCAACTTGAGGAAAGTTCCGAAACGCTCTGCGCGACGGTTCCGCCGTATCGAACTAGCTCGTCCGCCTTGTTCGGGTCTCGGTCATACGCTGTCAGCTTGAAGCCGGCTTCGAGCAACCTCCGCGCGATCGGCCGGCCCATGTAGCCGATCCCGATAAATCCAAGCCTGTCGGTTTCCTGCGTGATTGGTTTCATGATGAATCGCCTTTTGACTAAGCTACGATCTTCAACTTCCACCTGCTTCAAAAGCACGCGTTGCACCGTTTCGCGAAAGGCGCCAAATATTCATGGAAGATGTTGGTAGCATGGAGAATACGAGTGGCAAGCGGAGGGAGCCAAGCCATCGATGGTAAGAGTCGTCTGTCGAATCCGTTGGACACTGTCAGTCCGCTGGAAACTGGATTGCATTCGCGTATAACCCTCCAACGTTGTCGGAGCCTCGCAGGGCAGTCTAGATTCCTATTCTTTTTGCAGGGAAATATCCTTTAAACTCGCTGAAAACCATTCAATTCGTTGGACTCTTAGCGTTTAATCCCTCGCACTGAATTTCCGTCTCTCTGTGTAGGCTACCCGTTTCCCATAGCTTCCTGAGAATCTCGCTCATGCCCCACTTTGGCATTCAGCGTGCACCGTCTGTTGCAAAGGCGGGATCGCGAAAACAGTTTTTGGTGCGGACGACAATTAGATTGGAAAGGACATACCACGATGCGGAATAACGTAAAAAATAAGACTCTGTTGTCTGCCCTAGTCGCTCTCGCCGCATTGTGCTTGGGTAGTTCACTGGCGCCGGCACACAATGAATCCAATCCGGCTGCAGAAGCCAAGAGCCAAGCGTGCCCGAACGATGACAGCGGGCTGAAGTTACCTGCCGGTTTTTGCGCAACTGTCTTCGCTGACGGCATTGGTCACGCCCGCCACATGATGGTTGCGTCGAACGGCGTTCTTTACGTCAACACCTGGTCGGGCAGGTATTACGGCAACGACACGCCACATGCAGGTGGTTTCCTTGTCGCTCTGCAGGACAAGAGCGGTGCCGGAAAGGCGGATGTGATTGAGCGCTTTGGCGAAACTGTCCAAACCGGCGGAGCAGGCGGAACCGGCATTGGCCTATATAAAGGATGGGTCTACGCCGAGATCAACGATCGCATCGTGCGATATTCTCTGCCCAGGGATTCCATTGTGCCGAGTGGCCCGGCCGATACTATCGTTTCCGGTTTGCCGCTGGGCGGCGACCATCCGATGCACCCGTTCATCATCAACGCCGAAGGATCGATGTACGTTGACCTGGGCACCGCGACCAATTCCTGCCAGCTGAAGAATCGGACACTCAAGTCGCCCGGCGTGCAGCCGTGCACCGAACTTGAGACCCGTGGTGGCGTCTGGCTCTATGACGCGAATAAGACGAACCAAACTTTTTCAAGGGCTGAACGCTTCGCTACAGGAATTCGCAATACGGAAGGTTTCGCAATCGACTCAAGTGGCCGAATATTTGTGACCCAACACGGACGCGACCAATTGCGCGCGAATTGGCCCTACCTGTATAAGCCCGACCAAGAGGCAACGCAACCAGCTGAAGAATTGTTGCTTTTGCAAGCAAACGGGGACTACGGCTGGCCTGAGTGCTACTACGATGCGTTCGTGCAAAAGTTGGTTCTGGCGCCGGAATACGGCGGCGACGGCGGCAAGACGATCGGCGTATGCGCGAACAAGGTTGCTCCCATTGCCGCATTTCCTGCTCATTGGGCGCCCAATGCCATGGTGCTGTACGACAAGACGCAATTCCCGGCGCGCTACCGTGGCGGCGTGTTCATTGCCTTCCACGGGTCATGGGATCGGGCGCCCTATGCGCAAGCTGGTTACAACGTGGTTTTTCAGGCGCTCGCCGGGGACCGCGCATCCGGCCAGTGCGAGACATTTGCGGATGGTTTCGCGGGAGCGGTGAAATCGCCAGCCCGAGCCGAACACCGTCCCAGTGGCTTGGCGGTGGGACCCGACGGCTCACTCTATGTTTCCGACGACATACGGGGACGGATCTACCGGATTGTCTATCAAGGTGGCTCTGAAGGCGGTGCCGCCAACATCACTGCGTGTCCGAGCTTAACAGCTTCGGCCGGCAGTCCCGTTGAAGTGGCCGCGCAACCGCCAGAGGGCACGCATCCAGACGCCGGTGCCGCCGCATCCAGCAATCTTCCAGTTCCTGAAGGCGCGACGCGAGAAATGGTTGCGCTCGGTGAACGCGTCTACCGCGGCCAAGTGGGGGGTGCGGCGTGCACTGGCTGCCATGGGGATAGCGGTCAGGGCACGCCTTTAGGTCCAGATCTCACGGGCAAGAAATGGCTGTGGAGCGATGGCAGCTATGCCGGAATCGCGAAGACGATCACCGATGGTGTTTCACAACCAAAACAATATCGCAGCCCTATGCCGCCGATGGGTGGAGCACAACTTACACCGGCCCAGGTGTCAGCGCTCGCAGCATATGTGTGGGCCGCGAGCCATCGCACATCGTCCAATCGGAATTAATCGGCTGATTCCTGGCGAGCGCGCTTCTCGGCGACTAAGCACAGCTAATTGCATAGTTACTAACGCAACCTCGCGAAGCGAGTTGATTTCGCAGCGTTCGATGGTAAGGCTGCCGGCTTGCCCTGGAGCAAGGAGGCGACACGACTGCTTGTGTTAAAATTAGGTTGAGAGAAAACAAATGCACAAATCTAGAAATATTCTGTGGTGTCTTCGGGTTGCGGGCGCGACACTTTTCCTGATCGCACCAATCTATACGCCTGCGCAATCGCGCGAGGTATCCTCACACCAGTCGTCCCCCCAGGATAGCCAGGAACATCTCTTACGGCTTTACAACACCCACACCGCTGAGCGGATTGATATTGTTTATCGTCGCGGCGACGAGTACCTTCCGGACGCGCTCGCCAAGCTAGATAATTTCCTGCGCGATCATCGGACCGGCGACGTTCGACATTTTGATCCTCGCCTGTACGATATCCTATCTGATCTCACTACGTCGGTCGGCCATCCCGACGGCGAACTCGACATTGTCTGTGGCTACCGCACTTCGTCGACGAACGAATCTCTCCGCGAACACACCACCGGGGTCGCCAAGAACAGCCTGCACATTCAGGCGGAAGCCATCGATCTGCGTATGCCCGGTATCGACACACTCAAACTGCGCAGAGCGGCTCTCGCTCTGGGCCGCGGCGGCGTGGGCTACTATCCTCACTCAGACTTCATCCATGTGGACGTCGGCCGTGTTCGACAGTGGTGTTTCCAGTGCTCTGCCAGCCTCATCGGCGGCGATTAACCTGGATAGGGATAACCCTTCGCAAGAACCTTTTCGAGCGCGGCGTCGTGTCCGTAGATGTCGTCGTAAAAATGAACGATTCCATCTTCCGTCACGATTACCGTGGCATACAGGATTAATACGGGAATCGGATGTGCGAGATTCACTTGCTGATTCGGAGTTCCATTCATGGCCGCGCGGACTCGAGCCATGTCCCAGCCCGGATTATCGCGCAGGACCCACACAGCCAGATCGTCAGGCTTTTCCAATCGGATGCACCCATGGCTGAAATCCCTCCTGGACTTCGCGAAGAATTCCTGAGCCGGTGTATCGTGCATGTAAACGTTGTAGCTATTGGGGAAAATAAACTTCACGAGACCGAGTGAGTTTTTGGGACCCGTCAATTGTCGGATGAACAGCTTGCCCGCCCGGAGCTGCGCGAGCATGTCACTCGTCACAGTTCCCGACGTGACGACCTCCTGGCGGCTGTTCACCACCTCAAATCCCTTCTTCGCTAAATAGTCGGGATCGCGAGCGATGCGCGGGAGGAATTCGGCTTTGGCGATGGAGTAGGGAACGCTCCAGTAGGGCCGGAATACCACGTATTGCATGGTGTCGCCAAACACCGGCGTATTGTGGTCATAGGCTTTGCCTACAACCACATTCATCTGCAAAGCAATTTTGAACTTATCGTCGTAGGCGCGGAGGTGAAACTCCGGAATATTCGCGACGATGGGCGTCTGTTGATAGGAAACAGGCAACCACCGCCATCGCTCCAGCGTCAGTTGCATTTGTCTCACTCGGCTTGTGAGAGGTACGTTCAGGTCGGCCAATGTTTGCGCAGTGATTTTGCCATCCGGAGCTCTGCCATGCCGCTTTTGAAAATTCTTGACCGCGTCCACCAGCGGACCTTGATACACGGTTTCATCGGAGGGAACATTTGCGTCGGCAGGAAGGTCGCCCAGGAGACGGAGCAATCGGGTCAGTTGAGGAACTCCGGGATAGGAGTCGCCAGGCCCAATCGTTTTTTGTATGGCGGGAAACGGTTTTCCGTCATATTCCTTAGCAAACTCTAAATAAGAATGCAGGGCCTGGATTGTACGCTGGTATCCGGGGTAAGGAGGTTCAACTTTTGCCAGGACGCTGGGGACGTCCGGGGCGTCCACCACATTCTCTTTCGTAAATTCCGGTAAATCGTATTTCTTGGTATCAACATCGAGGCCAAAGTCGAAATGCTTAGGATTCACCTTGCCAATATGAAGGTCCGAGATATATCGCATTACGCAGACGGTGAGCGCAGCATCGAATAGCACCGCGTCTGCTTCGGATGGTTGCGCCGCAGACGGTTTGAGTTTCGCCAGCCGGCCGCTCCAGCGCGGCCCGTCGTAATCCTCAGCGGCTAATCCCCTTTGCTCGGCTTGTAAGAGAAGCGAAATGACCTGCTCCGCCTGCGCAGTCGGTTGCATTCCCCTGACCCACGGCAGGGAATATCCATACGACTCGTAGAATTTCTGAACGTGCTTGTCATAATCGCTGAAATCCGGCCAGCGCAGGTCCGAGAGATTTCCCGATTGGATGATGGCGCGCAACGAAGCCTGGCCATCAGGGCTAAGTTGCTGCGGCGGCGCGTCGGGCTTTGCGGAAGCTTCAGTTCGTGCGCCTGCGTTTCTTGCAGAGCCGACCCTGTAGCTCCACAACAGAGTGATAGCGACAAGCGGCAGCACTAACACCAGACCTATCGATATCCGCGATCGCTTCACGGGATCCCTCCCCCTCTCCACGCCCATACTCGATGACTTGTGGATCGCAAGATACAGGCGCGAAAAGTTGTCAGCCGGAATTTTGTTTTGACTTCCTGACCGAAAGATACTGTACTTCCGACCGCCTCGGTTCGCAATACTCCGCCCAGGTTTTTGATTGCGGAGACTGGTCCTCAAGTGAACCTAGCACCCAATAAAACGGCTATCGGAATTTGCGACCGAAAACTGTTGGCAAATGTGCGGTAACGCCAGCGAACTCAGGCGCCAGTTAGATTCAATGCTGTTGCGGCTGCGGCTGATTCATCTGTTTCAATTTTTGCTCCAGCAAGGCCTTCCTCCTGCTCCTTGATTAGCTTGCGAAACAGCAACACAAATTGTAATCGCATGCCCCAGGGCGAAGTTCCCTGCGGAATGGACGGCGTTGCCATAGACCCGAACTGAGAACTGGTTTAGGCATGTGGCCCCGACAACATAGGCCTATTTTTTGGGATACGCGATCCTGGTCGTGACGATCTTCCCATTGAAGGCGAACGGTGCCTGGTCGAAGTAGGCCAGCGAAACGGGCGAGCCGAGGTCGCTGCCAATGTCGAGACAGTCGTTGGCGGTGAAGAAGAGCGCCGCAGTAATCGGCACGCGGCCTTGCGCCACCACTTGGCCATTGACCTTCAGCGTGACGTCCAGTGGAGCGCCAGCTTTGGGCGCCACCAGCTTCGACTCGACTTCAATCTTTACATTGCCGGTTGGCAGCTTGTGTTTCGCATCGATCTTCGTCCGATCAATCTCGAAGAGGTTGTATTCGTAGTGGAGCACGCCATCCTTCACATATAAGGAAAGGCCGCCGGAGAATCCGCCGAGGGCGTAGAGCACGCCGTTGGCGTTCGCGGGCACTTCCACTTCCATGCTGACGGTGTTATTGGATTTCCCGAGCTTCGGCGCGGTAAACTCCGGCATCCCGGTCATGGGACCGCTGAAGGTCCATTCGGTATAGGGCGTGGAGGGACCGTCTTCTGGATGCAACACTGGCGTCCACAGACCGCCGCCGATGGGCAGGTTTTCGTTCTTGGCGGACTCGACCAAGAACAGGTTCTTCATATAGGCGACCCTTTCCGGCATTTTCGCGGCAAAGTCATTGGCCTGAGACCAGTCTTGGTCGAGGTTGTATAACTCCCAAACGTCATTTCCCGGATTCCAGTCCCTGATGCCCGGTGGCGATCCCGGCACCCAAGGAATACGCGGACCGAAGGTGTCCGCAAACCAGCCGTCATGGTAAATGCCCCGGCTGCCCATGATGTCGAAGAATTGCGTCGTCTTGCGCCCCTTCGCGGTCGCCTCGGCAAAGGTATAGACCATGCTCACGCCATCCAAGGACATTTGATCAAAGCCATTGACCACACGCGGTGGCGTGATGCCAACCACTCGTAGATCGTGGGCACGATGTCGATGACATGATGGAACTGCGGGCGCGGCGTGTTCGGAGCCCAATACATAAAAAATGGCTTATCAGGCGCATAGGCCTGCTGCTCACGCAGCCACTTGATGGCGTCCGAAGCGATGTCCTCAGAGAGGTGATAACCAGGATGCTCGTACTCATGGGGGTCCAGGACTGTGGTGTTGCGCACCAGACGCGGCTCATACTGCGAAGCTTCTCCCGCGAGGAAACCGTAGAAATACTGGAAGCCATAGCCAGTGGGCCAATAGTCGAACGGGCCCTTTGAGGTCGTCTGCTCGGCGGGCGAGTTGTGCCACTTGCCCCAGGCCGCTGTGTTGTAACCGTAATCCTTGAGCACCTCGGCCACGGTAGCCGCCGACTTCGGGATCGTTCCGCTGAAACCGTCAAAGTCGTTGGCCAGTTCGGCAATCTGGCCATTGGAGATGCGCGTGTGATTGCGCCCCGACAGCAGCGCTCCACGGGTAGGCGAGCACATGGCCGTCGCACAACGGGGTCAGGGGATGTACCTGTCAGAAATGACAGTCTGTGAGCATCAAAGCGTTTCGGACCTGTTCGGCCATGCGCGCCCAAATCGGAATAACCGCCGATGGTAAAGAGAAATCCCAGCCGCTATGAGTTTCGAGTGGGCGACGACTTGCCAAGAATGCTGTGGAGGTGAGCGGCACTTCTGCAACTAGCGCGTCGTACGGACAAGCGGGTTAATTCCGAATGCGATCTTTGTCGATTGGTATTTTTGACAGTTTCATGATGACCGGCGCTCGCCTAGCATGTGGTCGGGAAGCGGTTTGTTGTCCATCCGGCGACCGGAGTGATTACCAGCCGGAACGTTCCAAAACAACTAAATTCGGGCCTTATTGGTTCTGCAATTTGACCCAATATTTCAAGATGGAAAAGGATCGGAGAAAGACATGACACGAAAATATGGAAAGATTGTTGGGTATCTCGTGCTGCTGTGCTGTCTCACTGCCGGATCGGTGTATGGCAGAGGCGACGGCGAAAAGGTCAAGATCAGAGGACTAATCACCACACGAACCGGAGAGACTCTGACCGTGAAAACCCAAGATGGAGGGAGCGTCACCGTCGTTCTTACCGATGACACCAAGGTGCAACAACCAAAAGGTCTCGGCCTACGAAAGAAGCAGATGTCAGCCGCAGTGCTCATCCCGGGCCTCAAAATTTCAGTTGACGGCGTCGGCGATGCGCAGACCGTGACAGCCGCGACGATTAACTTCAATCAGGACGACCTGCAACTGGCGGAAACGATTCAAGCTGGATTGACGCCGACCCAACAGCAGGTCCAGGCCAACCAGCAGAAGATTAAAGCGAACCAGAAGGACATCCAGGCTAATCAACAGGGTATTCAGGCCAACCAACAGGGCGTTCAAAAGAACGCGCAACAAATTGGCGCCAATCAAGAGCAGATTGCAGCCAACGCGAAGGATATCGAGGACACCACCAAGCGATTCTCGGAGCTGAGCGAGTATGAGGTTAAGGCCGACACTAACGTCAACTTCGCAGTCGCAAGCTCCGTAATTTCAGCTACCGACAAGGAAGCGCTCACGAAGCTGGCACACGATGCGGTGAACCTCACAGGCTACATCATCGAGGTGAAGGGCTATGCGGACTCGTCAGGCAATGCCGCTATGAACCAAACGCTGAGCATGGATCGGGCCCAGGCGGTCATCGCGTACTTGATGCAGGACTGCAACGTGCCCGTACGGCACATCGTAGCGCCTGGAGCGATGGGCACGAGCGATCCGACAGCCACAAACGAAACAGCACAGGGACGTGCCGAGAACCGGCGTGTCGAAGTCAAGGTCTTGGTGAACCGCGGCCTAGCTGGAAAGTAAGCCTTTCCGTCTTAGGTCTCAGGCGGGTGGACCGGACGTAAGCTCGGCAAACGGATTGGGGTGCCCCACACGTCGGTTTTACGTGTGGGGCTTTTGCCTTTGTCGGTCTACATTCGTTTGCTTTCTCTTCTTGTGCTTGACTCTTCAGCCCGTGAAATCGATGGGCGGGGTGGGTGGCCCGGACGTAAGCTCGGCGACGAACCTGGGTGGCCCACACGTCGGTTTTACGTGTGGGGCTTTGACTTTCCCACACCTTTCCGCAGTCTCGCCAAACTCTCTCAATCTACGTTTACCCTGCTTGCCCTGAGAAACGAAGGAGCCCCGAAGGGCCAACCCCCTCAAACCCCTCGACTTCCACGCGTCTCATTCGAATGATACTCCTTCGATAATAGTCCTTGACAGTAATCAGAAACCACGCTACCCTATCCCATGTTTTCGTCGCAACCTAACCAATCCCCTCCCCTTCACCCGGCCTCTCCCTCCTCCGGAACTCTTTTTCTCGTCGGTCCAGGTGTGGGGCTTCAGCCCCGCGGGTTTTTGCTCGCGTTGTTTTTTCCTCTAAACTCTTTAGAATCCGCATTTCCAAAAAACACGCCTCTAACTCCAGTAGAATCCGCACTTTCAAAACACAGGACTTAAAACCCTTTAGAATGTGCAGTTCCAAAAAAACCGGGAGGGGGGAGGGGGCCTCTGGGCCGGGCGGCTCAATACCGCGCTCGTTGGAATGCGCGCCTATCCCTGAGGGTGTTTTTCCATGGTTTAGATTTGGCTGTTCGTGGAGGCAGCGATATTGGGATCACAGAAGGTCTCGTGGCGGCCGACTCTTTCCAGCGCCGCGAAAAGGTTTTTCGAGTCCGACGACTTTACAACATATCCCAGTGCGCCTGCACGGAACGCTTGCGCGGCCATTTGAGGCGTTTCGTGCTGGCTCAGGATGACTACCTCGGTTTGCGGAAGTATGCGGCGGATTTCCCGGGTGGCCTCAAAGCCATTCAAATTCGGCATGCTGAAATCCATGAGAACGAGATCTGGCAACAGCATTTTTGCCTTCTCTATCGCATCGCGACCGTCTACGGCCTCGCCGCAAACGTCGAGGTCCCTTTGCGTCAGCAGGAGCGACCGCACCCCTCTTCGTACTACTTCGTGGTCGTCCACTATGAGAACTCGCACTCAGACCCCCGGTCTGCCGTTGAAAACCCGAGCATAGCCCTACACTTCCCGGCCAGCTGGCGCGCTGCTTGGGCGATTTACCTAGCATGCAAAAACGCGACGCCAAGACGCACGGAAAAGTTAACATTCGTCGCGACAACAACATATACAGCATTTATGGTATGCCGGAGTCGAAACGCCATTGGCCCTCCCCCTTGCGTACTTCCCTGCTCGCCTTCTTTTTCTACGGTTTCACTGGTATTCCCGGCCTTTTGTCCGGGTTGTAGAGTGGTGGCGAACTTGGCTGCCATGGACCTGCGAATCCTTATCGTGGATGACTCCCTAAGCATGAGGCGAATCATCGCCACTATTTTGCTTTCGCATTCCGGCTGGGCGATATGCGGCGAAGCGGAGAATGGCTTGTCTGGAATTGAAATGTTCCGGGAGCTGAATCCGGATCTGGTACTGCTGGATTTTGGAATGCCAGACATCAATGGGATCGAAGCAGCATCACGGATGTCCACGGCTAATCCGACTGTACCGCTTATCTTATTCACAATATGGGATATAGAGGGCTTTGAACGAGAGGCAGCCAAGGCGGGTATCTGCGCGGTAGTGCGCAAGAGCGAGGCTTGGAAGCTAATAGCCAAGATTGAGACCGTTTTTGCGCAGAAATCGAAACAGACGATCCAATAGAAGCCATTTTCATTTGACGTGAGTGAACGCGATTGCTATCCCGTCAGCCTGGCACCGTGGGCCGCGTCGCATAATCTACTGTAAAAACCGTATGGTTCTGCGCTGCTTTCCTAACGTATAAAAATAGACGGAGTGTCAAACATTGGATTTACGAATACTGATTGTCGACGATTCAGAAGCCACGCGGCGACTGCTGCGCGCCATCATAGGTAGCCGCGAGTGGAGCGTCTGCGGAGAAGCCGAGAACGGCGTCTTGGGTGTTGAAAAATACGAGGCTCTAAAACCAGACCTGGTTATCATTGACCTGGCATTGCCGGATATGAACGGCATCGAAGTTGCCCAACGAATGTCCTCCTTGGACGGTAGCATCCCTCTCGTCCTATTCACGATCCTGGATTTGGAGGGGCTCGAGGGCCCTGCTCGTCAGGCGGGGATCTGCCAGGTGGTTTCGAAAGCCCAAGTGTGGGATCTAATCAGGACGATCGACACAGCAGTGACTCAGCATCGGCTACCGAAGGTACAAGGACCCGAAATCAACGGTTGACGTCCCACGAAGCGGTTAAATGTTCAGCGAAACGGGGTGCCCCAGATTTAATTGGAATGACCGCCTCAAGAAGTGTCCCTGGGTTGCCATTTCGCAGACGCAGTTCTCCGCCTAATTCCTTGACGCGTTGCCGCATTCCTGCAATGCCAACCCCAATCTTGTCACCGTCAAAATCCGCGACGGAGTCCGGAATGCCCTTCCCGTCGTCACGCACCTTTATGATTATTTGACCATCTCTTATCGCCAGATCAAGACCGACTCTCCGAGCTTCAGCGTGGCGAAACACATTGGTGAGGGCTTCCTGGACGACGCGGAATATGGTGGTTTCCAATTCTGATCCGAAGCGGGGAAAATCCTCCGGTTGCACTTCCAATGAAGTTTCAAGGCCGCTCCGTTTCGTCAAGCCATCCAAATACCACCGGAGTGAAGATTGCAGGCCGATTTCGTCGAGCATAGGAGGATGCAGGAGATGCGAAATACTGCGAACCTGCTGGATAGCCTGATCGATTAGGGCGCTGGCCTCGGCGGCAGCCTTCTCCTTCCACTCCATGGACTGGTTTTGCATCTGGATGCAATCGACCATCATCTTTGCGCCGCTGAGCTCTTGTCCCAGACCATCGTGCAGGTCCCGGGCGATCCTACGCCGCTCCTGATCCTGCGCTGCGATGAGACTACTGGAAAGGCGCCGCAACTCGAGGTTCAACATTTCCAATTGCCGCGTCTTGCGATGCAAATCTACAAAAACACTCACCTTGGCTCGCAATAATTCCGGCACAACGGGGACGGAAATATAGTCCACGGCGCCGCGTTCATAACCCTTGAGACGATCGACGTCCGTCAGAAGCACTGCGGAGATGAAAATGATCGGTATTCTGTGAAAGCGCGGATGCTGGCGGATCATTTCCGCGAGGTCAAAACCATCAAGTTCCGGCATGCTGACGTCCAGAAGGATTACGGCGATGTCCGACTTCAAAAGGTGATCGAGTGCCTCTTTGCCCGAGTAGGCTTTGATTAGATTCTCACCGAGACCACCAAGAATGACTTCATAGCTGAGCAGCTTGCCAACCTGGTCGTCCACCATGAGAATATTCACTTTTTCGTGCCCGGCCATAGACTAGCCCTCGCAGACGATGAGCTTACCGTTCGCCGCGCTCATTCGACACATTTGCAACCGATCCATTTTTACCGATGGAGCCACATCCGTAGCGCCGACAGCAATTGTTCCGTATTGACCGGCTTCGCAAGGTATTCAGATGCGCCTGCTTCTAGACATTTCTCTCGATCCCCCTTCATTGCTTTTGCCGTGAGGGCAATGATCGGAAGACGCCGGAATGCCGGATTCTGCCTGATGACCTGCATGGTCTCATAACCATCCATCTCCGGCATCATGATATCCATGAGTACGATCGCCACATCAGGAGTTGAACTAAGGATATCAATGGTTTCGCGGCCCGTACCGGCAGTCAAGACTGTCATTCCACGACGCTCCAACACGCTGCTCAGAGCAAAGATATTGCGGACATCATCATCCACAACGAGAACCTTCTTTCCTACCAGTGCGTCATCCGAGCGGTGCAAGCGGTCCAGCATTTGCTGCTTCTCGATGGGAAGGTCGGAAACGACACGATGCAAGAAAAGGGCGGTTTCGTCCAACAGCCGTTCCGGCGATTCCACGCCTTTCACAACGACACTTCGGGCCAGAGTGCGCAGGCGGGCATCTTCTTCTGGGGACAAATCCTTCCCCGTGAATACAACTACCGGTAAATCAATTCGTGATGGTGTGTCGCGCAAGCGCTCCAAAACATCGAAGCCGGACACATCGGGCAGACGGAGGTCAAGAACCATGCAATCGAATGTCTCTTTAGCAATGGCGGCCAACGCCTCTTCACCAGTCGCGGCGATAGAAACGTGGATATCGTGATGGCCGAGCAGCTCGCGAATACTCAGCTGCTCACCGGGGTTATCTTCTACAACCAGTAGACGCTTGAGATGAGGCGCTGCGTATTCTTTGATGCGTGAAAACGCGTTGTTGAGTTCATCGGGCGTCGTAGGTTTTTGAACAAATGCAAATGCCCCACGAGAGAGGCCGTGCTGTCGGTCTTCATCCAGGGTCAGGATTTGTACCGGAATGTGGCGCATGGAGGGATCTTGCTTCAGGTGATTGAGCACGGTCCAACCCAGCATGTCCGGCAGGAAGATATCAAGGGAAACGGCCATGGGATGGAACTCGCGTGCCAAGGCGAGCCCTTCGGCGCCCCGAGTGGCAACCAGAACCTTGAATCCCTTGTCTCGCGCCAAATCGCGGAGCAAACGGGCATAGTGGGGGTCATCCTCGACAACCAATAAAACGGCGTCGGTCTCCTGGAGGTTTGCACGATCATCTTCAATCGGTTCGATACGGTGTTCGGGTGCGATTGCAGGAACCAATTGCGGAGCCTGAATGGGAGCGGTTCTCATTTCCAAAACATTGACGCCCGTCGATGGCCCCACGTAGGTTTGCGGGAGATAGAGGGTAAACGTGCTGCCCTTTCCAGCTTCGCTACGTAGTTGGATTTCGCCGCCGAGGAGATTAGCCAGCTCACGGCTGATGGCCAGTCCTAGTCCCGTGCCGCCATACTTACGGCTAGTCCCTGCGTCGGCCTGCTGGAAGGCTTCGAAGATAATGCGCTGTTTTTCCGGTGGAATGCCGATGCCAGTGTCCTCGACCTGGAAAGCAATGACGGCTGGCGCTGCTCGAAGTACGGCATGGTCATCACTCCAGCCGCGCTCGGCCAGGAACACGGACAATCGCACACTGCCTTGTTCGGTGAATTTAAATGCGTTGGAGAGCAGATTCTTTAATACCTGCTGCAATCGTTTCGAATCTGTGACCAGACTGCGGCTCAACCGCGGATCCGTGGTTAACTCGAATGCAAAGCGACGGTTCTCCGCCTCATGGCGGAAGGGACGAGCCATCATGTCGAGCAAACTTGCAAAGAAAACTTCTTCAGCCTGAACGGAAACCGTTCCTGATTCAATCTTGGAGAGATCGAGAATGTCGGTAATGAGATTCAGCAGGTCCGTGCCGGCCCCGTGAATGGTGCGGGCAAACTCGACTTGTTTGACGGTCAAGTTGCCGTCGGGATTATCAGTAAGCTGCTGGCCCAGGACCAGAATACTGTTGAGTGGAGTTCGCAGCTCATGGGACATGTTGGCAAGAAACTCTGATTTGTACTTGGAGGTGAGAGCCAGTTCTTTTGCCTTTTCTTCAACGGCGCGGCGGGCCTGGTCGATTTCCTGGTTCTTACGTTCCACTTCGACGTTTTGCTCAGCAAGTTGCTGGGCTTTTTGAGCAAGCTGTTCGTTGGTCTGCTGCAACTCTTTCTGCTGCGTTTGGAGTTCGGTAGCCAATTGCTGAGATTGTTTTAGCAGGCCTTCGGTCTGCATCGTGGCCTCGATGCTGTTGAGCACAATGCCGATGCTGGCGGTCAATTGTTCTAGGAACGCGAGATGGGAGGCCGTAAAAGTGCTCAATGAGGCCAGCTCAATGACCGCTTTAACGCGATCTTCGAAAAGCACGGGAAGCACGATCACGTTCAGAGGCACAGCCTTGAATAATCCGGAGCGAATGGGAACAGCATGCGGCGGGACTTCGGTGATGAGCATGCGGCGCTTCTCCGCCGCGCACTGGCCAACGAGACCCTCGCCCACTCGCAACTGACGCGCATGTCCGTTCGGTGCGTCATCGGCGTAGGCCGAGAGAAGCATCATCTCAGACGATTCATCCGTCTCCATTTGATAGATCACGCCTTGCTGGGCGTTGACGAGCGGTGCGAGCTCAGACAGGAGCATGCGCCCTACGGTGGAGAGATCGCGCTGGCCCTGGAGCATACCGGTAAAGCGCGCGAGATTGGTTTTCAACCAGTCTTGTTCCTTGTTGCGGTCCGTGGTGAGGCGCAAGTTGTCAATCATCGTGTTGATGTAATCTTTGAGCTCGGCAACTTCTCCGCTTGCCTCCACCTGAATGGAACGTGTGAGATCGCCTTTGGTGACCGCGGTTGTTACTTCCGCGATGGCGCGAACCTGGTTGGTCAGGTTATCTGCAAGAAGGTTTACGTTGCCCGTAAGATCTTTCCATGTGCCGGCAGCTCCGGGGACGTTGGCCTGTCCGCCAAGGCGCCCCTCGACGCCCACTTCGCGAGCGACCGTCGTTACCTGATCGGCAAAAGTGGCAAGCGTATCGGTCATGTTGTTGATGGTTTCGGCCAAGGCCGCAACCTCGCCTTTGGCGTTAACGGTGAGTTTCTTGGTCAGCTCGCCGTTTGCGACAGCGGTGACAACTTTGACGATACCTCTAACCTGTTCGGTAAGGTTGGCAGCCATGACGTTGACGTTGTCGGTCAAATCTTTCCATGTGCCGGCCACGCCAGAGACTTGGGCTTGGCCGCCGAGTTTACCGTCCGTGCCGACTTCGCGGGCCACGCGGGTGACTTCGCCGGCGAAGGCGTTGAGCTGGTCCACCATCGTGTTGATGGTGTCTTTTAGTTCGAGGATTTCGCCTTTCACGTCAACGGTGATTTTTCGGGACAAGTCGCCGCGCGCGACTGCGGTCGTGACTTCGGCGATGTTGCGCACTTGCCCGGTCAAGTTTCCTGCCATCGAGTTGACCGAGTCCGTCAAGTCCTTCCAAGTTCCGGCAACCCCAGGCACGTTGGCCTGGCCACCAAGGCGGCCTTCGCTGCCTACTTCGCGCGCGACGCGCGTGACTTCGCCGGCGAAAGCGTTTAGCTGGTCCACCATCGTGTTGATGGTTTCTTTGAGCAGCAGGATTTCGCCGCTTACATTGACTGTGATTTTCTTTGAGAGGTCGCCGCTGGCGATGGCCGTTGCGACTTCGGCGATATTGCGCACCTGGCCGGTCAAGTTGCTGGCCATGGAATTGACGGAGTCCGTGAGGTCCTTCCACGTGCCTGCGACACCGGGAACTTGCGCTTGGCCGCCGAGTTTTCCGTCGGTACCAACTTCGCGAGCGACGCGAGTCACTTCAGACGCGAAGGCGCGCAACTGGTCCACCATCGTATTGAGCGTGTCTTTCAGCTCGAGAATCTCGCCCCTGACGTCCACAGTAATTTTGCGGGAGAGGTCGCCGCGTGCAACTGCGGTGGCAACTTCGGCGATGTTACGGACTTGGCCGGTGAGGTTGCTGGCCATGAAGTTTACATTGTCGGTGAGGTCCTTCCAGGTGCCGCCGACGCCAGGTACTTGTGCCTGGCCTCCCAACTTCCCTTCGGTGCCGACTTCGCGAGCGACGCGAGTGACTTCCGCCGCGAAGGCGTTGAGCTGGTCCACCATCGTGTTAATGGTGTTCTTCAGTTCGAGAATTTCGCCTTTCACGTCTACCGTGATTTTGCGAGACAAGTCGCCGCGCGCCACTGCCGTCGTGACTTCCGCAATGTTGCGCACCTGGCCGGTCAGGTTTCCCGCCATCGAGTTGACCGAGTCCGTGAGATCTTTCCATGTACCGGCGACTCCGGGCACGTTCGCCTGTCCGCCCAGCCGGCCCTCGCTACCTACTTCGCGAGCTACGCGTGTCACTTCGCCAGCGAACCGGTTGAGCTGGTCCACCATCGTGTTCAGAGTTTCTTTGAGTTGCAAAATTTCTCCGCGCACGTCGACTGTAATCTTTCGGGAGAGGTCGCCGCTGGCGATGGCCGTCGCGACTTCAGCGATATTGCGCACTTGTCCGGTCAAGTTGCTGGCCATGAAGTTCACGTTGTCGGTGAGGTCTTTCCATGTACCGCCGACGCCTGGGACCTGCGCCTGGCCTCCCAGTTTGCCTTCGGTGCCGACCTCGCGAGCGACGCGCGTGACTTCGCCGGCGAAAGCGTTCAGCTGGTCCACCATCGTATTGATGGTGTCTTTCAATTCGAGGATCTCGCCCTTCACGTCCACGGTGATCTTGCGCGACAAGTCGCCGCGCGCCACAGCGGTCGTGACTTCCGCGATGTTGCGAACCTGAGCGGTGAGGTTGCCGGCCATCGCGTTGACGGAGTCCGTAAGGTCTTTCCAGGTTCCCGCCACGCCAGGCACAACCGCCTGGCCACCGAGCTTGCCGTCCGTGCCAACCTCGCGGGCAACACGCGTGACTTCGGAAGCGAAGGAGCGCAACTGATCGACCATCGTGTTGATGGCTTCCTTGAGCTGTAAGATTTCTCCGCGGACATCTACCGTGATCTTGCGGGAGAGGTCGCCGCTGGCAACCGCCGTGGCCACTTCGGCGATGTTACGAACTTGCCCGGTCAAGTTGCTGGCCATCGAATTCACGGAGTCCGTCAGGTCTTTCCAAGTACCAGCGACACCTGGCACCTGTGCCTGGCCGCCGAGCTTTCCGTCCGTACCAACTTCACGAGCGACGCGAGTCACCTCGGCGGTAAAAACGCCGAGCTGCTGAATCATGGTGTTGACGATCGTTGCGGAACGGAGAAATTCCCCTTCGAGCGGCCGTCCATCCACGTCCAGGCGAACGGTTTGCGTCAGGTTGCCTTGCGCTACGGCAGCGATCGCGCGCGTGACTTCTGTGTTCGGCTGGAGCAGGTCGTCAACGAGCGTGTTGATCGATACCTCCATCTCGCCCCAAGCGCCCCGCGGCTGGTGAAATTGTGTTCGCTCGCGCGTTTTGCCTTCCTTCCCTACTACCTGGCCCACGCGTCTCAGCTCATGAGCGATTTGCTGATTTGAAGAGACAATCTCATTGAATGTATCCGCGAGTTTTCCAGGCAAGCCTGTCCAAGTTCCCGGGAGGCGAACGGAGAAGTCACCGTCACGCATGGTCTGCAAGCTTGAAAGTAGGAGGCTGAGATCGGGTGCCGATATTTCGGCAGTATGGTCTTTCCCATTGTTTCTCGATTCCGCACCGGGAACTGGCCTTAGACTTGCGCCCGGTGGGTCGCGGTCAACTCTCTTCATGGTCATCTCCAAGCCGGCATTGAGATAGACTGGCTAAGTAGTTGAATCTTTTGGCTTTCCACGCTGTCGAGATCTCCTTGCCCCTCTTAGCAGATGGGCTTATCCAGCGTCGAGCTTGCCGCCATCAATCATCACTTCTTAGAATTTCGGAGTTAAGTCAAGAACGTTTAATTAGCATAAGAACTGTAGGTATGCTCTACAGTTTTTCCTGTATAGCGGCTCGGAAGGAGAATTTGCCAGTTCTAGGTGGAATGCTGTATTGACCGAGAAAAACGATTCTTCTATGAGTGTTCTCCCGAGATTCTGGTTTCGGCCAAGAGGATTAGAGACGCGAGGTGAATGTCAAAATGAACCCCTCGATGCGAGAGAACGCAGCCCATCGTTTTGAGATATCAACAACTTACGAGTCTGGGTTGCAGGACGAACTTACCATTTTGGTCGTCTCGGCCAATTTAGAGAGCCGGCGAACAGTTAGCAATATTCTGGAAGCCCTTTCCGTTAACGTAATCCCCTGCTCCACGTTGGCCCAAACCGAACAAGTACTTTTGCTTCAACATCCCAATCTCATCTTCTGCGATGAGCGGCTGCCCGATGGCGGTTATGCGGATCTCTTAGAATTGAAACTTCCGGGCAGAATTCCACCACCGATTGTCGTACTTACGCGAAACGGAGAATGGGAACTTTACATGGATGCGACGCGCCGCGGAGCATTTGATGTGATTCGGAGCCCGTGGTGCCCAACCGATATCGAGCTGAGCTTTATACGTGCTGTCCGCGAGGAAAGGCACAAGATCTCCCATGCTGGCGACATTGGTAGATGCTCCATTCGCAAGGCCAAACTGGATATTTGAAGAGAAATATGAGCTTGCGGACCCGCCAGGCGGGCTGGGATTACATCCAACACTCCGAGTGCGCAGGACTTTCACCTGGTAGCTACAGAATACATACCCCGTATACAAGAAGCGCCCGGTTCTTCCGAACCAGGCGCCTTTTCTCATGTTTATCGCCAGTTGACGAAGCGGATTGTTAGATCACGGCTGCGATGGTGGTTTTGCCTTTGCAGCTTCGATCTTGCTCTTCAACTCGGTCTGTTGATCAGGTGTCAGCACGGCGTTCAGCTTGGCCATCGTGCCCTCGTGAAGCTCCTTCAACTTTGCCTTTTTCTGATCATCGCTGAGCGAGGTGTCGTTGGATACTGCTTGGCGCTTGGTCTTCGCATCAGCAAAGATATCCTTTACCTTTGCTTTCTGGTCGTCAGTAAGATTCAAGCTCTCTACTGCGGCCTGCAGTCCACCGCGCATTCCCATTTCTTTACTTGAGGCTTGGGGTGCGGATGCATCCTGTGATTTCGCTAGGGCCAAGGATACGGCAAGCGCTGCAACCATTCCCAAGGACACCAATCCGCCCAATATTCTTTCGATTTTCATTACGATTCTCCTTAGATTCATTTCCGGGCTGGGTGGAGGGCAGGGGCTCACTTCATTAATACCACAGATTTGACTCGGTAACAAAAATGCTCAGCTCCCATAGGCCGAGGCATAGGTAGTTTCATGACTGTGGGGCGCGCTTCTAATGTGGACGTCCATATGAAGGCCGTATATCGGTGGAATGCCGTGCATGCGAGTCATTCTGGATGTCCATCGTTTCTAATGGAAGATCCAATGTTTCTTACAGAGAAGACCTGATGATTTCCGCGAACTTATAGAAACACGGAAGAAAATCCGGGCCCGTTTGGCTCCCGTAGGCTTTCAAAGCAAACTTTAGTGAACCGTGAAGCGCACCGGCGCGACGGTGGCGTTTGCCTCAGGGTTGTAGTAGTCGTAGACCACAGCGGGCGCGGTCATTGCTGCGATGCGATATCGCATGCGGAAGTCGAAAGCGAAAGTTGTTCCCCCAGCGGCGGGCCACAAATAGAAAACCACCTTGTTGGGCTGAATTTCATAGCCAACGACTCCAGGAGAAGCTTCTGCTTTCTCCAGCGAGGAGCGATCTACCTCGGCACCGGGGGGAAGTCCCACTTCCGCCAGCATCATGCCGTAGCCGCGAAATCCGACGCGCTCGGCTTCGACGGTGCAATGGACTGTGTCTCCCAATCGAAGTTCGTTGCGATCGTAGAGGACTTTGAATCGCAGGGCGCGATTCTCGCCCGTCTTGAAAGCCTCCTTGGCGATGGCTTCGGACTCGGTCCACGGGATGTAATAGCTTGTGACTACCGAGGCATTTATCGCCCCTGCATTGCCAGATCGAGCGAATTCGATTTTGTTCGTGCCTTTCGTCAAATCGTTGGCCAGCGGAATTGTCACCGGGCCGACGACATCTTGTGGGTTTGGCAGGGCCACAGAACGCAGCACGCGGCTATTGATTTTTAGCACGGCCTCGGACGCTGCGGCGCCCTCGGCGGCTGGAGGAAGTGCCGCGATCATGGCCTCCAACACGTTTTGTGTGGCTTGCGTTGAGTACCACATCGCGTATCGATCTTTGTGGGTCAGGAGATATTGGAGTCCGCGGCTGATCATATCTGGAACATCTTGCTCAGGACGCTTGGTCTGCAATTCGGAAAGAGCCTTCACCGCGAGTGCGGTGGTCTCCAGCCGGCCGGCAAGTCCCCAACCGTAGAATGGCGATGTATTGGCCTCGAGGTTCCAGTAAGTCGCATCGCCTTCGCGATGCGCGAGTCGCCGCAGAACAGATTCGGCGTTTTCGATGTGCTCTCGGCGCGCGCTTTCGACTGCGGCGATTGCGTAGTTCCCAGCGAGATACGGGTCGCTCCAGGAATCGATGCGCGCTTCAAGGAAGTCCAGGGCGGATTTCAACGAGGTCTGAGCTTGCTTTTGCTTTTCAGGATCTTTGGCGGCCGGATCAACTTTCATGCCGGCCAAGGCACGCGCGACATAGGCGGTCAGGTTGGGATCGTCCTCTTCTTTTTCTTTTTGAAGATCCCGGCGATAAGAAGTCCAGGCGCCTGACTTGGCCTGGCGTGCGACCAAATAATCGCGCGCCCTTCGGCGGATCGCTCCATCGACTTCGATGAAGTCTCCTGCCAAATTCAAGAAGCGCAAAACATAGGCGGTCAGCGCCACATTGGATGGCATGCCTTTCCAGTAGATGAAACCGCCGTCCGAATTCTGCAATCCTGCCAGTTGGTCGTAACCTTCCTGGACGGCTTCTCTGGCCTCTGTTGCAAGCGCGGCTCGCGGATTCACAGCGTCCTGTTTCTCTTGTGCGCTTTTCTGGAGGAGTTGGAGCGCCATCAGACTTACGTAGGAAGTTGAGGTGATTTGTTCGGCGCAACCGGTGGGAAGCTTGCCGATTCCGTGCATGGCGTCCAAAACGTGAGCTAGCAAGTTTGGATAGATGCGGAGTTCGGCGTCTATCGAGCCGGAGATGGCGGTATCGGGAACTTGCACATCGATGGAATCGTGATCGCCGGCGAGAATGCGGCTCGACGTAAATGAGATTTCCTGCCCGTCTGGATGAACAACCAGCTCGCGTTCGACGGCGTCGCCGGCCGCGCTATTTCGTGCAGTCACGCGCTGCTTGGCGTTTCTCTCGCTGCGGTCTGCGCGGAAGGTGAATACGGAAGTGGCGTCGCCGTTCGGCGGGACGGTGAGACTTTGCTTTGGTGCCGACAGAATCGTGAACCACTGCGCCGGCTGCATTTCCGTGAAGACCGTTTGCGGAACGGCGGTGTAGTTGCGCAGGACGATTGGCAAACTGATTTGGTCGCCTTCGGTCAGAACCTTTGGCGGATCGTTTTCCAGGAAAAAAGGCTGAAAACTGCGCAACTCTTTTTCCGCGATGCCGACCTGACCAGCTTCGGTGGAGGCAAGCACAGACATTTTCCAGGCGGTGATATTGTCGGCCATGGGGAAGTCGATGTGGGCATGGCCGCGTTTATCGGTGATGACTTCGGGCCGCCAGAGCAACGTTTCCGGAAAATATTTGCGCAGGCGCGGAGTGAAAAGCGGCTTTTCCTGTGCGGTGGAAGCTATTTGGTTGGAAACGGCAGTCACTTGAGCGGACTGGGTTTGAACTGTAGCTGCGTTTGCGGTGACTTCTACGCTCTCCGATACAGCGCCAACGTTGAGTGTGAGATCGACCTTTGTCGAAAAACCCATTTCAACCGGCACGCGCTGCACGATGCTGCGGTTAAATCCCTTCGAAGTGCACTCGACTTGGTAGAAGCCTGCGGGCAGATTCAGCAAGGCGTAGGCTCCCGCATAGTCGGCTTGAGTTGTAAAGACTTGTCCTGCGTCAACGGAAACTGCGGTGACCTCCGCATTGGTAATGGCTGCGCCGGACGGGTCGGTGATCACACCGTAGATGCCGCCAGTGTTGCCTGCGAGCGGTTTTTGATTTCCGGTGGCAACAGGCGCCTTGTCCTTGCTCGTTTGTTCAGCAACTACGCGGCTGAATTCGGTGACGGAAAAGGCCTGATTCGGATCATTCTGCGGACCATTGCTTAGCACGCTGAAGTACGCGACCTGCTGGGTTACCGGAATGTCTTCTGTCACTTTCTTGCTTTGTGCGGGATCGGAATAAGCGCGGACGTCGCGAACAATGAGCCGATCGGCGTAACGGCTTTGGGCGCTAAATGTAAAGTGATAGGGATGGCCCCAGGGATCGAGAAGGCGCTCGGGGTCCAACTTCGCCAGGGCGAGAATCGGTTTGAGCTGCTCTTCATTCTGCGGAAAAGCGCCAGTGGCTTTGAAGTTTTCAGCGATGGCAGTATTCAGTGCGGCGTTCTCGGCCATAAAATAGTGGATGCTGGACATCCAGACTTCGACGTCGTCCCACGATGCGTTGGCTTTGCTGTTGAAGATGCCATCCGGACCAGCGCTATCGACAAGAATGCGGAAATACGGTCCTGATATATCGAAGGTGAAGGAATACGCCTGGCCCCAGGGGTCGCGGAGAGTGTCAAGGTCAGTTCCCTGCCTTTTTAGTTCCTCTTTTAGAGTTGCGTAGTCGCGGATATATTTCCCGGTCGCTGAGAAATATTGGGCGGACGCGCGGTCGATTTGCATTCCAATTTTACGAAAGTAGGGCCAGTGAAAAGTGGCGACGACGAAGTCATCGCCGGTGCCGGGCTTCTTATCCACACCGCTGCTGACGAGGTTCACGACATGGTCCGCGCCCTTAAAAAAAGATTTAACGAGAAAAGGATTGCCCCAGGGATCGCGGATCTGATCGGTATCAATACCTTTCGACTGTAGCGCCGCGCGCACGCCGGATGCATCGTCGGGGTATTCGCCGTGCGCGCTGTACCAGTCATTCAAAGCCTTTCGCACCGGCTTGAGCATGTTCTCTAGCCATTTGTTAAAGATGCCGGAGGCACCGAGCGCGTCCCATCCCCCGCCCTCCAGCGATTCCGCTGCCATCAATGGTCCAGAACCCGTTCGCATCATGCCCTCGGCAACAAGGTCTAGCCCTTCGGGAAACGGTTTTGTCGCGTCCAAATCAAGCAAGTCGCGATAGCTAATCCCACCAATGCTGCGTTGATACTCCCAGCCAAAATAATCAAAGATGGAGTAGCCATAATCGCGTCCGAAATCCTCATCGGTTCGAACGCGTTCCGCTACGGCGCGATCGAAGACTAGAAGCCCCAGCGCGCTTTCCGTCGAATGGCCTTCGGGCGTCAGAACGCGGACGTCGGCGGAAACTTGCTCACCGGGTTTGAAAGTGGTTTGCGGCATCTTCAATTTTACATCGAGCTCTTTGCGGGCCGGGTAGAGGACTTGCGTCCATCCGTAGAGCGCCATTTCTTGATCGCCGGAAGGAACCATGCTGGAGGCCGTCAGGAAAACATTTCCGAGGAAGCGCGGATCGAATTCAACCGTTGTGGTTGCGTGGCCGCGGACCAATGGCACGAGCTGGGAAGACAGGAGTCCTTTCTCGCCCCAAACACTCAACACTGCATCTCTATTTTTCGAGTTGGAATTCAGGGTGACCTGGATCGAATCACCCGGATGATAAAGGGTGTGATCGGTTTCGACGCGGAGGAACTCATCATTCGTTGCTACAGAAAGTTGCTGATCATATTGGCCGCTTAAACCTTTGGAATCGAGAGCTTCTACCACCAGCCATGCTATACGTTCGGTGGGTTCCTCAGTGGACGCTTCGTCGTAACCATAGTGATAGCTGCGCCGGTGCGGGTACCACGTCGGGATGCGAAGATCCTCTTCCACAAAAGGAGAAACTTCCACGCGGCCGATGCCAAAGCGATTCGTACGGAAAGTGCCAATCTGCCTGCGGCGGCTGAGGTCAAAGCCGTTCTGAGAATTCTCGTCATTGGTGGGTTGCGCAGCGAATATCTTTCCCCTTGCCGAGACAGGAGTTCCATCGGCATACGAGCTCGTGACATAGAAGGTAGAAGGCTGATTGCGGTGCGCGGTGGCCGATTCGAGAACGTACAGGTGAATGGGCTGGGCGGTTATGCGGATTTTGAACCTTCGCTGCTCGGTGCGGCCGGTTGAGGAGTCCGTCAAATACGCCGCCAGAGTAAGATCTTCGAATCGACCGGAATCGCCTTCCTTGAAACTTTTGAATTCGTCCGCAAGGTTGATCGTGCCTTTGAAATGGCCGTCGCTCCCGAGTTCACCTTCGACGGGCGCCGATTCGTCGACTTCCCATTTCTGCGTTGCATAATTCCAGTGCCGGTTCTCCTGCTGTAAGATTCTTACTTTGCCGTGCTGCACAGGCTTGTCAAAAAGATAATTGGCATGCACATCCACGACAGCATTGCTGCCGGAGAGGTAATACGTATGGTCGGGGTCGACGCTGACGGTGAAAGTTGGCAACTCATAGCGGCTAATGCGGATTTCGGCGCGGCGTTGACTCCAGTAATTGGCTTCCGAGCTGTCAAATTGGGCGATAACTGTGGAATTGCCAAGTTGCAGCTTTTTTGGGATTTCCCAATCCGCCGAAGCAATGCCAAAGCGAGAAGTGGTCAGTTTTTCATGGAACTGTTCGCTGCCAGCTTCATCGTCAATTTCCACGTCTAACTTCGCGCCGGCCATGGCGTGCCTGTCCGAATCGATGGCAAAAAGACGTACATGAACGGTTTGGCCAGGCTGGTAGAGCGGCTTATCAGTTGTGACGGTTAGTGACGGAGCGGGCTTATCCGGGAATTCAAACTCGAGCTTGGCCTCTTCACTGTACGGACCGCGCGCCACCGTGGCCGTGACATTTCCGCGTTGGTCGGGGGGATTCTGCGGCAGGTCAAAGGTAACGGTAGCATTGCCCGCCGCATCGGTTTTGATCTTGCGCTTAACGTCAGTATCTTCGTTGTCGCCGAACTCTAGCACGAGCTCGATGGGACTATTCGCATAGGGCTGGTGCGTCGACGGGTTTTCTACATGGAGGCGTACAGGATACTTGCTGCCGGGCGCGACTTTCGTTGCCGCAGCGATGGTTATTCCGAACCCGTCAGTAATGATTTTACCAAGCTGGACGATTCCGCTGGCCGCTGGCACGCCAGACTCGGTTTCTGGTTCAAAGCTGTATTGCAGGCGATACCAGCCGAGTTCGGTTGGCGTGTCGCTCGGCAAATGTGCGACTGGCCAAGCGATCTTCTCTACGGTTTCACCCGGTGACTCGACAAACATTCCCGACATCGCGGCGGCAACCGAGTCGTCCTCGTAGTTGAGCAACGACAGCGTGAACTTTCCAGAAACGGGTTTATTGGTGGAATTGAGGACAGGCAATTCCAGAACCGTATGAGGTAGCAAGTGGAAGCGCATCTTGTCTTCTTCCACTCTCAACGGACTGGGGGCGTCTTGCGCGGCCGCAGTGGCTCCGCTGCCGCAGTAAAAAAGAGAGAACGCCAGGACAAACCACACCCCGAGCGAGCGCATCGCTCCTCCACTTGTAAGACTTTTATCAATAATACTTCGCAGTGATTCAACTAGATGGATTCAAAAGAGTGTTCGTGACTGATGAGGGACTGCTGGAGAGTAGGGTTTATGGATGCGCCTGCCTCGTGAGCCGTTCCGCTGTCTGAGTATCAACGGCAAGCGATGCCAATTCGGGTTCCGAGAAGTTGAAACCGGTAAAGCCGCAATCCAAGCAGACTAAAAACTTGGGGAATAGCTCGACACGTGGAATATCCGAGGTTTGGAGCGCCGCGAAATGGAGGATTATCTCAGCGGAGAATTCAACCTGATTAGCCGACTCGCATGCCAGACAAGACATAAACCCTCCCGCACTTCCTGATGGTCCGTGCCAGTGGACACAAACCTGGAGACTCTACGAGGGGAGTGTAGATAATCAGAATCTAATCTGACTGTCCAACATTGCACACTTTTAGTGCAGGCTTTTCTCCCCTAAGCGCAGATTGACGCAGCAACCGGATTGTAAGTGGCGACGCCCGGGGCGCGCGCTCCTGGGAGGCGGTAGTCCGACTTCTAGCTTCTGGCGCAAGGGTACAGCGCTAAAGCGACGCGGTAGTTTTGCCAGTGTACTGAGGTAAGTAGGCAGTCATAAGCTGCCAACACTCGGGGAGAGCTGCGTGAACCGACTGGGTGAAAGTGTGGCCAAGCACTCAGAAGATCGAGCGGCTCTCGAATCGGGCGACCCAGGAAAAGGAGCGTGTCGAATGCGTGAAGTCGGCTTTCATCGCGTCCGAACTGCCAAGAATCTCGGCTGGCGCGCCATCTTCTTGCAGTGTGTGCTCTTCGGATTCGCGTTCCAAGCCCTCGCCCAAGCACCTTCCGCGGCTAAATCTGCCAGCCAATTTGACTCGATGGTGGATGCGCTGATCAAAAAGGTTTCGCCGAGCGTCGTCCAGATCATCGTGACGGCCTATGCGCCCCTCGAAGACAGCGGCCGGGGGAATGCGGGGGCCGTGATTGGACGGCAACGCGCCAGCGGTTCGGGGTTCGTCATCGATGCGGAAGGCTACATCATAACGAACGCGCATGTGGTGAACGGAGCGCAGCGCATCGAGGTGGTCCTGCCACCGCCAATCACAGATGGTTCGCTGGCAACAGCCCTCTCGGGGAGGATCGATACCGTCCAGGCTCGACTCATCGGAGTGGCGCGTGAGAAGGACCTTGCGCTCCTGAAAATTGAAAACACAAAACTTCCGGCACTGCCGCTAGCGTCCTACCGGGAGGTGAGGCAAGGCCATACTGTTTTTGCCTTTGGCAGCCCCGAAGGGTTAAGGAATTCCATCACTCATGGGTTGATTTCGGCCGTGGCAAGACAACTCGACCCTGATTCGCCACTGATCTACATCCAGACCGACGCCCCGATCAACCCGGGAAACTCGGGCGGTCCGCTTGTAAACCTGAACGGAGAGGTGGTTGGCGTAAACACATTCATCCTTTCGCAATCGGGTGGGAACGAGGGGTTGGGTTTTGCCATCCCTTCGGCAACGGTCAGAACGGTGTACCGGCAGCTGAAGCAGTTCGGACACCTGCGCCGGCAAGAAATTGGTATTGGAATCCAAACCATCACGCCGTCCATTGCTGTGGGACTTGGATTGAAACAGGAATATGGGGTCATCATTTCGGACGTGCTTCCCGGGGGACCTGCGGAAGCAGCGGGCTTGATGGTTGGCGACATCCTGGTGTCGATCGATGGGCAGCCTGCCGACAATCTGCCGAGTGTGAACTATTTTTTCCTCCTGCGGGATTCAGCAGACAAGGTGCAAGTCACGGTTCTCAGAGGAACAGCGAAACAAGTTTTCAGTGTGGAGACAGTCGAGGAAGGGCAAGATGTGGATCAGATCATCTCGCTTGCGGACCCTCAAAAGAATCTGATTTCACCGCTAGGCATAGTGGGTGTGGAAATCGACAAGAAGACCGCTGCTATGTTGCGGGGATTGAGAGATCCGTTTGGCATTGTGGTGACCGCGCGGGTGACGGGTTCCCTAGGGGACGTCCCTCTTGCGCCGGGGGACGTGATCCGCAGTTTGAACACCCAGCCTATGACTACCTTAGAGCGATTGCGCTCAGCATTGAAAGCTTGCCCACCGGGAGTTCCTTTTGTGCTGCAAATCCAGCGGGAGGGCAGATTGATCTACGTGCCGATCAGCTTGGAGTGAGGCTTGCACGTAAGAATCTGCTTGAATGCTTTGAAACGAATTAACAGAAAACGAATGAGTTGCGCTTGAGGAAGAAGTTCGACTAGTATTGTCGCGTCCCCCACAGTTCGTGATGTGACCTCTTCAGAAATGGGGCCCCCTGACAACATCGCGCATACGAGTCCTGGTAGTAGAGGATTTTGAACCTTTTCGGTCTTTCGTTTGCACGGCGCTCAAGCAAAAGCCGGAGCTGGAAGTAGTGTGCGAACTTTCAGACGGGTTAGCCGCCGTCCAGAAGGCCAAAGAACTTAACCCCGATCTGATTCTGCTCGACATCGGTCTCCCCGGTTTGAATGGAATTGAGGCTGGCCGGCAAATCCGCAAGGTCGTTCCAAGCGCCAAAATAATTTTTCTGACCCAAGAATCCTCCGAGGATGTAGTGCAAGAGGCGCTCAGCTTGGGGGCACTGGGTTATGTTGTGAAAACTCGAGCTGGCACCGACCTGCTCGCGGCTGTGGAAGCTGTCCTTACGGGCGAACAGTATGTTAGTCGCACTTGAGTAGTTCGCACGGCGACGAGGAGAGCTACATTTTATATCGTGTTTCTGAAGAGCAGTCAGTTAGCTATGCAGTTGAAAGGCCGACCTAAGCCAGCTGAAGCTCATTGCTCTGCGCGCTTTGAAAGGAGGGGCAAATCGCGCTCCGAGACGGTAAACTCCGTAAAACCGCACTTTAAGCAGACCAAGAGTTTCGGGAACAGCAAGACGGCTTGCTTGTCCAGGTCGCTGGTTCCGAGAGAGTGCACGTTAATCTCTGAGCCATACTCCGTCAGGTGATCCGACCCGCATTTCTTGCAGGGCATAATGTCTCAACCAGAATATCCCGTACACAATCAGCTATGACCCTGTTCTCTCGACAGACGATAGCCGAGCGGTCTTGTGAAGTAAAGCGGCAAAAGTGACAGTCAAACCAGAGGCGGACTGCGCTATTACGCCGACGCGCTTGCGGCTTTGCTGAGGGGCACTTTGGCGTGGATTGTCGTGCCACGATGGGGCTGCGAGTCAATCAAAAGCCGCCCTCCCACGAGCTTCACACGCTCCGCCATGCTGACGAGACCAAGCCCTTGCGTTTTGCTCGCCCCTTCAGGGTCGAATCCGGATCCCGAATCGCGCACGGTAAGTTGGATGGCATCAGAGGCGCAACGGAGCTCCACATCGAAGTGCCGCACGCCGCTATGCTTAACGGCATTTTGCAGAGCTTCCTGCGAGACGCGAAAGAGGCAGAGTGAAATATCCTGCGGGAGCGTGCGCGGGATTTCATCATGAGCAAAAACGACTTCGACATTCTGCTGGTCAGAGAACTCATGACAGAAGGCTCGCATGGCCGTGGTAATGCCGAGGTATTCCAGTTTTGAGGAGTGCAACTCGTGCGACAAGGATTGAACGTCGGTGGCGATGTCAGCGCTTTGGTTTCGTAATCGAGCAACTCGGTGGAGCAAGTCGGGAGGCGAATCGAAGAACTTCTGCCCGAGCTGCTCTAACTCGATGGTCAACATCGCGAGGCGCTGGCTGATGTCGTCGTGAAGCTCTCTGGAGATGCGGGCGCGTTCACGCTCTTGGGCCTCAATGAGCTTGCTGTTCACGCCAGAAAGAGCTTCTTCGGCGAGCTTGCGGTCGGTAACATCTACGCACGAGCCAATGTAGCCTGCAAAGGAACCATCCTGGTTGAACCTGGGCACGCCAAGATCCAGAACCCAGCGATATTCGCCGTCGTAGCGCTGGAGGCGATACTCTATCGTGAACTTCTCATGCGCATCAAAAGCCTGAACATAAGTATCAAAACACTTTTGCAAATCCTCGGGGTGAACGCCCTCCGTCCAGCCATTTCCGAGCTCCTGCTCCAAAGAACGACCAGTGAACGCGAGCCAGGAGTGATTGAAATAAGTGCACAACCTTGAGGTATCCGACATCCAAATTAGCATGGGGGCGGTGTTGGCCACCAAGCGGAAGCGTGATTCGCTCTCGCGAAGGGCAATTTCTGCTAGCCTCTGGCTGGAAATGTCAGCCACGATCGCCATAGAACCGTCAAAATCTCCATTGTCCTTGGAGATCGGAATGGCTGTCATTCGTACCCATAATTCAGCGCCGTCCTTTCGACGGAGCCGATCATCCAATTGTTCGCTGTGCTTTTCCCGGCGGCGCGCCAAACCTCGCCGCTTGCGCCCAACATCCTCGGGAAAGAAATAATCGAAAACGCTGCGCCCGAGCATTTCTGCCGGTTGGTATCCGAGCATCTCCGCCATCTGACGATTCACAAAGGAGGTGTCAAAGTTTGAATCAAGAAGCCAAATTCCTTCATTTGTAGTCTCCACGATCCTGCGATACTTTTCTTCGCTTTGCCGGACTGCATCTTCCGCGCGTTTGCGCTCCGTAATGTCCGTTACAATGCCGATTATCCGCAGCAACCTGCCTTGTGGGTCAAACTGCGCGCGACTATTCCTTTCCAACCAGATCACGGTGCCGTCCGAGCGCATCATGCGGTAGCTGATCCTAATGTCGGGCTTTTCGGGGGTGAGGCTAGCAGCCGCGGCCGTAAATACCTCTCGATCTTCTGGATGTACGCTGTCCAAGATTTGTTCACCGGTGCTAGAGCTAGCCTGATCCTCCCCGAGAATCTGGACGCTTTCTGGCGAGTGGGTGAATACATTTGTGGTCGCGTCCCAGTCGCAGGTAAACATTTTTCCGGCCTGGATTGCGAGACGCAGCCGCTCCTCGCTCTTGCGAAGTTCCTCCTGCGCTCGTTTGCGAACGGTAATGTCATCAACTGTACCGCGAAGCTTGACGATGTTCCCGGCGCCATCGCGACGTACTTCACCCTTGGCGATGATCCATTTTCTAATGCCGTCGGAGTGATTCATCTCAAGATCGAGTTCGTAGGGGGCTCCCGAACGCAACGCTTCCTCGACCGCGCTCCGAAGGCGGAGCCAGCTTTCGTGGGTGTAGAGGGTTGCGTGCCCCTGGTAACTGACGGCGGGCAGAGAGGGATCAATACCTGCGATCCGATAGAGTTGTTCTGACCAGGTGACCGTATCGGTTTGCACATCCCATTGCCAGCTGCCCACGTTTGCAAGCCGCTGCGCTTCCGTGAGAGCTGCCTCACTCTCGCGCAAGGCCTGTTCCGCGAGTTTGCGCTCCGTAACATCTAGGGCCATGCCTAGCATGCGTTCGGGAAGGCCAGTCGCCGAATAGTAGAATTTCCCCTTGGCCGCAACCCAGCGGACGTTCCCGTTAGGCCAAACAACGCGGAACTCCGCATCGTAAGGCAGATGGCTTAGCCTTGCTTCGGCTACGGCTTGGGAGACGTAATGTCGATCCTCCGGATGAACGTAACGATGGAAGTCTTCTGGACGTCCGACAAAATGCTCGGCTGGGATTCCGAACATAGATTTGAGGTCACCGAACCAGGAGTCTCTTCCGGTCTTAAGGTCCCACTCCCAGCCTACTGCTTTACCGGATTCCATAGACAGACGTAAGCGCTCTTCGCTTTCGCTGAGCTCGACCTGTGCAATCTTGCGCTCTTCGACGAGGACAGCGAGAACCATAAAAGGGATGGAAGTGCACAATAAGAAGAGCTGCAACGATAGGACGCGGTTGATGGGGTCTGATTCCGTGAAGGGGCCACGTCCGTGAACGGCACCCCAAATGGACATCAGGGCAACAATGCTAGCTGAGGAGCCTACGCCTTCGGACCCAAACCGCAGAGCGGACCAGATAAGAAATGGGACGAGAGAATAGAGAAGTGCCGGCGGAGCGCTCCTCCCGGGAGCCATGAACACGAGGTAGCACAAGGAAACCAATACAGAAAACAGGATGGCTGCTTCCAGGTAATGAACTCGCGAGGCGCGGATAAACGGTCGGCGCAATCCGAACAGACCGATTATGGCTGGCGTTATAGTGAGAAAGCCCAACGCCTCCGAAAGAAAGCTAAACCGCCAGCTGAGCCAGAAGTCCCCGGTTAAGCGGAGGCTTCCGAGTGAGGCAACGACGAGCGAAGCAAGAAACACAGTACAGAGTGAGTACTTTGCAAGGGCTCCCAAGCTGTCCAAACGGGGCTTGCCATGCAAGAAAAAGTTTACCCCCCAGGTAGCGACGAGAATTTCAAAAGTGTCGACGAGAATGAGCCAGACGATCGAAGGAAGTGGGACACCCGCCTGCAAGTCATAGAGAACAAAGCCGGCCAGGCCCGCAGGAAGAAGAATAGGCCAGGTTTTCCGCGGCACTAGAAGGAGAACGGCGACCAAGATCGCGCACCCGGGCCACATTGGCCAAACCGTTTGGGGGATAGTAATGACTAGTGCCCCAGCCAGCTTCGCAGCCAGATAGGATACTGTGGCCACCAGGAGTCCGAGTGCGGCTATGGAGATCCGGGAATCCAGATTCGGCGTGCTCCACAACAGGCGACTCTGGGTGGGGCTCATTCGGACCTCGACTGTGCGAAAATGTCCAGCCACGAAGGCGCTGCCAAACAGAGAAGAAACGCGCTGGCGTTGACCCTTATGGCAAGGCAGAGCGATGACAGGACAAACCGCAGGGCTGGGGAGAACAATCCCACGGGGGATGATGCTGGACTGCAAGTGCAATCGGGGCTGAGGTTTTTATGCATTTTGACGTTCTTCTTCAGGATGCAAGCGCCACCTGAACCCGGAGACGCGTTAACCACAGCGGATGTTGCAAATCATATACGCTTCGGGACTTCACCGCCACGATATAAATCGCCGCCGGCAGCCGTGGCGGGCTTTCCGCGACTGAGGGTACGCCCCCAAAAGATGCCGGTTAAGAGTCTGTAAGTTTTGACAGTGTGCGTCGACGCGTAACAGAGGTAGGCTACAGTAACTTCAACGACTCTCGCGCGTTGGTCCATGATTCAAAAGGGCTTAGCCCGGGAAGTTGCGCGGATAATGGGGACAGGCTGAGCCCCACGCTCCCAAACAACGAGCTAAACTCGGTCGTTACCGGTAAACGGGGGACGCTCTGGCCGCAAGGAATTAGACAAAGCTGGTGGGAGGAATGACTTTGAGACGACAATCACTTTTAATCGCGGCGGCACTCGCCATCCCCGCGATCTTGGCGGCTAGTTCCCCGAAATTGCTGCTGAGCTGGAAGAATCCGGACTATTCGGGGACGACTCACTTTAGCAACATTCTCGTGCTGGCCCTGAACGGCAAGGCAGAGAACCGCGCGGAATTCGAGGATGAGCTGGTCGCGGCGATCGCCCGGCCGGGGGTTCAGGCCACACAGAGCTATGTGTTTCTGCCACGCCCCAACGCGACGCCCATCGACTTGAAAGATTTGAAAGAGCTGATACAGGAACAGAAGTTTGATGCAATCGTCGTCGCGCGATTGACCAAAGCACAGGTGAAGACCACCTACGTGCCAGGCGAGGTTTACAATCCGTATCCTCTTTACGGGAATTTTTACGGGTATTACAGCGCCGTGTCTCCCCTGGTCTATTCCCCTGGGTATATGGAGAAAGAGAAACTTGCTCAGGTGGAGACAAATTTTTATGCCACGGCAAAGCCGGACGGAGAACTCGTTTGGACGGGAACAACCAATACTTTTGATGGCAATTCGCCGATGAAGGCGATTAAGGGGCTGGTTAAGGTCGTAATCGATGCGCTGGAAAAAGAAAACGTCATCAGCCGGAAGCCTTGAAAGACGGACGACGTAATTTTCTACACTACTCGCTGAGAAGCATTCTAACGTCTGCCACATTGAGGCTTCGACATTTTCTGCGTTGATTAGCTTCCCAACTTTAGCGCGGTTCATCCCGTCTGCAATGCTAAGTAAATTCTCCACCCTTGCACCGAAAAACCATCCAGTTCGTAGCCGAAATCAGCAATTTGGACCGCGGACGTTGCTGGACTCGACTGGGATCCCACTTTGCGGGGACTCCGAAGAAGACGAGAGGCCTCTAGCGGGCTGGCGGATCTTTTAAAAGGACCATCCGATCCCCGTACTTGTGCCGAGCTCATTCTTTCTCGCGGTGGTCGGCGGCCGACTATCGAAGTTATCCCAGAACGTGAAAAGGAGGTAAAAATTGTTTCTTAGTTTGATTGACAGTGAATTGTTTGTGGTAATACGCACGCGGCCAAAGTCGGTCAGTCCCGGAAATACCCGCAACTGAGAGTCGAGTTCGCCCAGGTTGAAACGAACATAGCTGTACTGCAATCCCACCACAGCCTCCATATTCTGGTCCGATGGTTGACCGGCAGTGGTGTCGAAGGACTCATGACTGTAAACGAAGCCGCCCAGCCAGGCGAGATTGCTGCTGGTCGTACGCTTGAGAAATCGTCCATAACCACCGCCAAGTGTTGTACGCAGATTCAAGTCTTGCCGGCTGCTATGAAGAAAATCGGATAGTCCAGCGACGAAAGAATTTCTGTTCAAGAACTTGGAGACCGTTGTCTGGAGATCATCTCGATTGGTGCTGGAAGCTCCCGACTGGCCGCTAAACGTCGAATCGAAAGAAGTCGTGGCTTGCCATGCCGTGGTCTTGTAGGCCGCGCTCGTATCCGCGTTCAACGTAGATTGACTATTTCCACTTGTGAAGCTATAGCCGAAATCGATATTGCCCTGCAACTGTCGCCAGAATGTGGGTTTTTTCTGGTCGATATTCGCGATGGAAGTGGAGGGGACCTCAACTTCCTCGGTGGCTTCGCGAATCATAAAATCCTCATTCTTCGCTTTTTCACCAGAGATTTTTTCAATGGTACCCTCAAGCCGTTGCCCGTTGTTTAGGATGATTTGGAATATCGCAGTGCTTTGGATGGATTCCACTTGATTCCAATCCAGGCCGATATTACCCGACGCGTAGGGCATCTCGATGAACAACAAGCCGTTTTGCAGGCGTTTTACCTTCCCAGTTAGACGATCGCCATTTTTCATGACGACCACGTCTTTTCGTTCTCCCTGAGCTGGAGATGAGAAGCATGCCAGGAGAAGCGCGAGGAAACAAAGACTGCCCGCGCGGAAAAATGAAGAAATGGGATCAGTCATTATCTGACTCCTACGATTGCCACGGCTCTTGAAGCGCCGATCGCCGTAGAGAAACCTGGAAATCGAGCGATTGCCTGAGTCGAGCGGCACCCGGATTCCCCTTGGGTGAAGAACTAAAAGACCTCCATCAAACTCCTCCTTGTCCTTTGTTTCTGGGAACAAAGACAATGCGGCGGAATCCTGCACGGAAGAGTGCGACGAACTCCTTACGTATATGCTGATACTGTGCCAAGGAGACGGGAGACGAACCTGTCAAAAATGACAGCTTCCTGCAACCAGTCACAATGCGGCGTCCATGAAACTCCACCTGGAGGATGCGGTGATCTTGCCCAAGGCGGAACTTGTTAGAACCGGATGCGGGAGACAAGGGGACGACAGGCGAGTAGTTCAACTATCGCGTGAAGCAGCTCGCCGTGTATGAACAGTTTCAAACGATTCTGTGCTTAACGGCATAGCGTACGAGTTCGGCACTGGTCTTGATCTGCAGGATTTCCATTACGCGATATTTGTGCGAGGCGACAGTCCGCATGGTAATGTGCAGCAAGTCCGCTATCTCCTTCATCGAGCGCCCTTCTGCCAATAGCTGAATGACCTGGCGCTGCCGGGCCGTCGGTTGGGGGGCTTGCTCACGAGCTTCGGGGTCGAGCAACGAGATGTTGGCCAGCCCCCCCGCAATACACGGCGTTACGTAGGTCAAACCTTTCAGGACATCGGAGATTGCCTTGGTAAGTTCCAATGCCGCTCCCTGCTTGAGCAAGTACGCGGAAGCCCCGGCACGAAAAGCCTCGCCTACCAGGTATGGGTCTTCATTCATTGTCAGGAAAACGAGTTTTACGGAGGGAAAATTGTGTCGCAGCTGTCGACCAGCGTCGAGGCCATTCAACAGGGGCATGGCAATGTCGAGTACGACGACGTCGGGCCGTAGCTTTTCGGCAGCATTCAAAAGTGCAAGCCCATCACCGACCGAACCTACAACATCATATTCAGCTTCAAGCACTTTCTTGAGCGCTTCGACCAACATGAGATGGTCATCAGCGAGCAGTACACGAGGGCGACCCAAATTCTACCTCCCCACAAACACGGTAATTGCCTGCGCCCCTTGGGGTGAGACTGTCAGGGGTAGTTGAGCGAAGGTTCTCGTTCTCTTCCAGGCTGCGGATTGGCCCTTGAAGCTGCTGGCCACTCGTGGACGAAGTTTGTAGAAGCCTCTGAACCCGATCCCCGCCAGGGCACCTAGTATGCAAGCGACAAAACTCAAGCTAGCGTCCGCGATCTGAAGACGAGTCTCACACCAGACTCGAATCAAATTCATGGGGGTCTCGTCTCTTCGTCCGTGCATGTGAAGCTCACAATTGGCTGTTCTTGCTCGAAGCAAGAAAATCCGCGCGGATTCCGACCGAAACGGTTGAATGTTTCCCAGGAAGGCGAAACGAATCCGCCCTAAACTGCCACAAGTTAGCGGTCCACCACCTAACGCGATACTGTCATTAGTGACAGGATGTCGGACCCGGCGAGGATGGACTCCAGCAAAATCGATCGCGCGTGCGCGGCCCGGTGGTTGACTCGTTGTGATTTCTGTTTGGCCTAAATTCGGAGGGGGACCCGGCAACATGTGAGAGAAAGCCGAGGCAACGTACGCCCCGCTATCGGAGGGAGGTTGGTCTCTCAAGCCGGATCCCCTCGCGGTTCAAGTGAATCGACATTAGTGCATGAGCCGATTCCTTGTGAATTGTCAAAAGTACCAGTGAGACCCTCCAACCGGGAAAACAACCGGGCCGCCGAAATTCCAGGTTCGAGGAAAAAAACGGCCAATCAGCCACGACCGGTGCGGAAGGCTCCCGACGTTTTTGGGGGATTACGTGGCTCGCCGCCAACCCTGGGAGAGCCAGAGTTGGCGGCGGATCGGCGGAGCCTTTCGCCGTACCACGTTCCTGTACGGATTCTAGTGCGCACTCCCAAACAAACTTTGGGTGGGCGCTTCAACTTCACCAAGCAACGACGAGTCCACTCTTCAACCGAAAGCTGTTCTGATTGTTGTTGTTGCTGCAGAGTTCTAACTGGCAGCTATTGCCGAAGCGGGTGTAGAGATATTCAGCCTGGATGAGACGTATGGCGAATTTTTTGTTCAGCTTAACGTCAAACCCGCCGCCCACCGTCAAGGCGAAAGCATTCTTGGAATAGGAAGTGCCGTTGCAGGCAGTGTTGTTGTTGCAACTGAGTTTGAGGCGATTCCCGCCGAAGTTCACCTCGAAAAATGGTTGGAGCTTGCTGCTGTTTCGATAGGTGAACCGCGGCCCGAACATATAGGTAAAATCACTCCCGCTAAGTTTTGCACTCAAGGCGGGGATGTTATTCCCAAAATATTTGCAGCCACCCAAGTCAGCAGCTATGCCAACGATACTAGTCACGTTGTAGGCGATCGTGCCCCCACCACCAGCGCAGTTAAAGCTTTCGTTAAAGCTCGTGCCCGCAATTCCCACTGGAGCCCCCGCCGGAATAGTGAAGGAAGTAGGTGTGCGGATGTACATGAATGCCGGTGAAGTTTCAAGCTTCGGGAAATCCTGAGCAAATGCCGCGCTTCCGAACAACAGAACCATTCCCAGAACAAATGCACTCCTGATCTTCATTTCTTTTCTCCTCATTTCTAGATTTTTATTCGAGAACCCAATTTACAGCCACGCTCCCACTCCGGCAGCGACCTGAAAAGCCAGCCTGGGAGTCCCATCTACTGATCAGGCGCATTGCACCTACGGAGGTCGCGAATACTCGCCCGCCGGCGCTTCGAAACTTGCCGCTCCAATCTTTCTCATAAGCCCTGCCTGGTCCGAGGACCCAGAAAAGAGACTCAGAAGGGGCGAACTGCAGTTCCCTTCACGATTGAGCCCCGCTTCTTTGCGGGTTCTCGGTCTTCCGTCACTCGCTAACATAGGGGCTGCTCACATGCGGGGGAACTGGCAAAAGTGACAGACCCCTCTCCCCATGGTGAAGTTCAGATCAGTAAGCGCAGAGAATTCAGTTTTTTCAGTCTTTTTGCGAATTTACGAAAAGACGACGGAAGTTCCGATGGTTTTCGTGAGCCTTGTGTTGGCGGTGCTCTGTTAGTTTTGCCAGTGTCAGCAATCGCTCGCTGAAGCTATAAAAACCTGGTTCGCGCAATTGGACAAATTAGTTCGGTGGGCACATGGAATGCAGGTGTACGGGCCGAACAATATATACATATCCAAACAATTGCGCCCGTCGGTGTAGCGGGGAAAGAAGAAGGCCACGCTGGAGCTGACTCGCCTGGTTACCTTCGAGCTTTGAATTGCGGCAGGGGGAACTTGGATCGGTTAGCTCTTCCATCGGAACAGAACGATCAAAAGGGTGTTAAAAACTATGACCAAAAAACCGCTTCGAAAGAAACTCCTCATGAGGATAGGTCAGAGTCTTGTGGCTATTCTGTGCGGGCTGGCACTGGCGCCAGGCGACACAGCGGTCTACGCTCAGCCGTGGCCACTGCAAAATGCGTCGGCTGATCAGGCAGCTCCGACAATTCCCAATGACCAGTTGGATTCCTTGGTTGCGCCGATCGCCCTGTACCCGGACCCGCTGCTTAGCCAAGTCCTCGTGGCTTCGACGTACCCGCTCGAAATCATCCAACTGCAGCAATGGCTCCAGAAGAATCCTGGACTCACCGGGGATGCTTTGACGACCGCCGTCCAGAAACAGGACTGGGATCCTAGTATTCAGGCGATGTCCGTATTTCCGGACCTGGTTAAGCGCCTGTCCGATGACATCAAGTGGACCACGGATCTTGGAAATGCTTTCCTAGCGCAGCAGTCCGACGTAATGGACGCGGTGCAGCGCATGCGAACGAAGGCATTAGATGCGGGAAAATTAAAATCCAATGAGCAGATGAAAGTAGAGACACAAACCGTCGAAAGCAAGACCGTGGTGGTGATTCAGCCGGCGAACCCCCAGATTGTTTATGTCCCCACGTACAACCCCGTCGTCGTTTACGGGCCGCCAGTATATCCGTATCCACCCATTTATTACCCTCCACCTTCGTATTACGCGGCAGGTATGTTTTTTGCGTTTGGCGTTGGCATCGCCGTGGGCTCGTATTACCGCGGTGGATGGGGTTACAACTGCGGGTGGGGGCGTCACACTACGGTCATCGTCAACCGCAATAACAATTACATCAGCCACTACAATCGGACAACCATCAATAACGTAAATCGCAACAACATCAACAACCGGCCATCGCAGCTGCCTGCTGGCGGCGGGAATAACTGGCAGCACAATCCCCAGCACCGTGGCGGCACTCCCTATTCAAATCAAAATGTGGCCAAACAATATGGCGGCACAGCTCGCGGGGATTCCATGTCCACGCGGCAGGCGAATGCGCGGCAACAGCAAGGATCGATCAACCGGCCGCAAACTGGCGCGGCCAACCAAGGCGCGGTTGCCGGGAATCGAGGCGGCGCGAACCCGGGCAACTCCGCAGTAAATCGGCCTGGTTCGAATGCCGGCGCGGGCGCGAGCAATATGGGCGCGAACCGTAGCGGCGGCGGAAACAATATTGGTAACCGGCAGGTTCCAAATACCAACGCATCGAGGAACACCAGCGCCTTCGGGGGAGCATCGAACAGGGCCAGTGCTCAAGCCAGCAGTGCGCGGGGTGCCTCCAGCATGGGAGCCTCTCGTCCGAGTGGCGGAGCAGCACGGTCGGGTGGCGGCGGACGCCCGCGGTGATTGAGCTATAAACAAAAAGGAAAAAAATATGAACTCCACAAAAATGAATACTCTGTCCGCGAAGATTCTCCTTGCGTTCGGCGGCACTGTGGCGTGGTGCGTTTTGGCGATAGTGCTGAGCGCTGTACCGCGGACGACGGCAACTACTGAGACCGCGGCCGTTCAACAGAAAACCTTTGACACCGCGCAGCAGGCCGCGGATGCCATGATTCTGGCGGTCAAAAACGACGACGTGACCGCTCTGCTGGAAATTTTCGGCCCCGCGGGTAAGGATTTTGTTTCCACCGGAGACGACGTGCAGGATAAGAACTCGCGCGCCACGTTTGCCGCACTGGCGCAAGAGAAAATGACCGTGGAAATAGATCCCCATCATCCGAACCGCGCGATTCTCTCGGTAGGTAACGAGGATTGGCCCACCCCGGTGCCGATCGTGAAGCAAGGCGGAAAATGGCATTTCGATTCGCAGGCAGGCCGGACCGAGATTCTAGACCGGCGCATCGGAGCGAACGAGCTGGATGCGATAACCATCTGCCGCGGCTACGTGGAAGCGCAGAAAGAGTATGCGTCGGAAATACACGACGACAGCGGGGTGAATCAGTACGCACAACGGATTATCAGCACGCCGGGCAAACACGATGGGCTTTCCTGGCAGAATCCTGATGGGACCGAGGGCGGGCCGATCGCAGCATCGGTGGCCAAGGCGATAGAGGAAGGCTATACGAGCAAGTCTGGACCCTACCACGGATACTATTTCAAGACTCTGATGGGTCAGGGACCCGCAGCGCCGCTGGGACAACTCGACTATGTTGTGGGAGGGGCAATGATCGGCGGCTTTGCGCTGGTTGCGTGGCCTGCGGATTATCAGGTGACCGGCGTGGAAACCTTTATCGTTAGTTACGACGGCGTCGTTTATCAAAAGGACTTAGGACCGGATACCGCCAAGATCGCTTCCACGATGGAGCGCTACAACCCGGACAAAACGTGGCATCGCACGAACGATGCTGAGTAGAACCGTCGTCGAGGAGAACCTCCTTGAATCTGCCTCACCGTGAAGAGGCAAGCCAGAGCATACAGAACCCGGCGTTCCTATCCGACCATTTGCACTTAAATGTTCAAGGGAGGAAAACCACATGCGGATGACCAGAAAGATCAAACTTCTCCTTTTTGTTTGCTGCATTATGGCGTGCTTGCCTGCCACAGTGCGGGCGCAGAGTGTAAGCTTCAACTACGCCCAGGGTGTGGATTTCTCTCTATATAAGACATACGAATGGGTCGATATCGAAGGCGTCAGCGCCGGCGACCAGGCTCTTGACAGCGAAATCAAGCAAGCGATTGACGCGCAACTCGCGGCCAAGGGGTTCACCAAATCGAAGCAGGGTGCGCAACTTTACGTCGCCTATCAAGTGAGTTTTCCTCGTGAGAAGCAAATCGCCCAATACATTCGAGGGGGATATGGCGGACACGGGCCCGGCTGGGACTACTACTCTATCTATGGAGACACTTACGCCAGTGGGCCCAGGCCCATCGAGAACAAATCAACGATCCCGTTCGGAAATCTTGTGCTGGATATCTACGGCTCGGCTTCCACAGAATTACTGTGGCGCGGCAATGTTTCTAAGTCCTTCACTCCCGACCCCAAGAAGCATGTGCTCGACAAAGCTGCTGCCAAGCTCCTCAAGAGCTTTCCGCCAAGACCAAAGTACTAGCTTTACAGAAGGGCGCGTCCACTTGCTGCTGATGATTAGGGATTAGTAGAGTGAGACAACTGGTCCAAGTCGAATCAAGCTTTCAAACTTCGCTACTCCATTCGAAATTCATTGTCTCGTCAAAATTGAATTCCGTGAAGCGATTGTTTGTGCTTCAAAACAGACAAGCGGCCTTGAATTTGTCGGCTTTTCGGTACAATCCCGTTCCATGACTGCACTCGCCAGCTATCTCTTTTTCGCAGCGTCTCCCGTGTCAGGGTCTCACGACGATCCCGTTGCTCCGATTCTGATCGCGCTTGTCTTGATGTCATTTGCGGCTGCGATCGGCGGGCGCCTCATGCAGCGCTTCGGACAGGCTGCGGTTCTTGGCGAACTCTTGATTGGAGTCCTCGTAGGCAATCTTGGCTATTTCTATCATCAGCCCGCAATTACGATCATTCGCGAAGGCGACTCGATTTCTACTATTGAACAAACAGCTCTCCTTCAAGAGGTGACCATTGGCCAAGCGGCCAGACAGACCCTCCCTGCCGGACCTCACACGGAAGAAATTGCCGAAATCCTGGAAGGGCCCCGTGGACTGAAAGTTCTTACCGTTTATTCCTTCGTGGATCAGATGTCCCGTATCGCGATCATCATCCTGCTCTTTTTAGTTGGACTTGAAACCAGTCTAAAGGAAATGCGCGCAGTGGGATGGACTGCATCACTGGTTGGGCTTCTTGGCGTCGTCTTGCCTCTCGGCTTGGGGCTATTGGTCACGACAATTCTCCTGCCCGCGTCAAGCTTTGCCGCACATCTTTTTATTGGGGGAGTCTTGACAGCGACGAGCGTTGGCATCACTGCTCGCGTACTTCGCGACCTAGGCCAGATGGATCGCCCGGAATCAAAAATTATCCTGGGAGCGGCCGTAATCGATGATGTTCTCGGACTTCTCGTGCTGGCGGTCGTCACTGCCCTGATTGTCCAGGGTACGGTCAGCCTCGGAAATATTTTCGGCATCACTCTTAAAGCAGTTTTGTTTCTGGCAGGCTCCATAGGAATTGGAATGTGGGTGACTCCGAGAATCGTAAGACGCCTTGCACGGCTTCAGATTGAAAATGTAAAACTATTGTTTGGTGTCGGTTTCGCCTTTTCGCTGTCCTGGCTGGCTAACCTTGCCGGTCTTGCAACCATAATTGGTGCGTTTGCTGCCGGATTGATCCTTGAACGATTCTTTGACAAAGCGCTCGAGGGATTTTCCTTACGAGATATGCTCTCGCCAGTCGAATCTCTGATCGTCCCCATTTTCTTCGTTTTGATGGGACTGCAAGTAAAACTCGAAGCATTCAATAATTTATCTGTGGTCATTCTCGCAGCGGCGCTGACGGCCGTCGCGATTGCGGGGAAAATATTCTCTGGATATGCGGCTGGGCGTGGCCTCAAGCGGCTGGCCATCGGCATCGGAATGATGCCGCGCGGAGAAGTGGGGCTGATCTTTGCAGGGATTGGCAGGGGCCTGGGCGTCGTGAGCGATTCCATCTTCGCGTCGATCGTAATCATGGTGATCATCACCACCATGCTCACCCCCCCGCTCCTGAAGTTGACCCTCGCGCGGGGGGCACCGAAAGCAATTAGCGATCCTGCCCAGACGCCGAGCCGGAAAGTGTCTGCCTGTTAGTTTTGACAGTATTGGCGTGCGCACTGCCGAATTAGTCTCCTTGAACTCGGAGTGTTCAGTTCTTCCGTCCGCAACGGACAGCCTTGGCGATCAGATGGAGCGCATGTCTAAGCCGTGCGCGATGGACGCAAGTGGGTGGTCAGTCGATACGGAGGCATAAAAGCGAGCGTCACTTGTGATAGAGCAATCTTGGAGCAGAGCGAGGGGATCCACATGATCTCAGGGCGGACAAAACAATGAAACCAATTTATCCAGTTGTGGCGTGGACGGTTCTCGGAGCCATAGGCGTCCTTGCGCACGCGCAGACACCTCAAGAAATACCGGCATCCAGCCTCATTAGCAAGTCCACCGTCGCGATCGGCTTCACCGTTGGAGGCGGGAGCACGAAGGTTGATCTGACGGGGACATCGCTGATGCCTCAAGCGAATGGCGAAGCAAAGGTGCAGGCCCGGGCTAACGCGGGCCTAACGAATATCGAAGTATCCGTTAAGGGTATGACGCCGCCGTCCAAGCTTGGAGCGGAGTATCTTACTTTTGTACTTTGGGTAGTTACGCCAGACGGGCGCACCGGCAATTCCGGAGAGCTTCTCATCAATAAGAACGGCGAGGGGAAACTGGTCGCCACCACTCCGGCCCAAACGTTTTCCATAATTATTACTGCAGAACCGTATTTTGCCGTCCGCGTGCCCAGCGAAATGGTGGTCCTCGAGATGGAGACGAGGAAAAACACGAAGGGGAAGCTATTCCCAATCACAGAGTACAAGCTAATGAAGCGCGACCAATACGCGAAACTGGGGAATCCGCTGGCGCTAACGCCGGATCTTTCGCGCGTACCCCTCGAGATGTTCGAAGCGCGCAATGCAGTGGATATCGCGAAGGCGCGAGGAGCCGCCCAGTACGCGCCAGGTATTTTTTCCAAGGCTCAAGCGAGCCTGGCAATGGCGGAAAACTATCTGACAAGCAATGCTGACAGGAAGCAAATTGTGTCGACGGCCAAACAGGCCGTGCAATTCGCGGAGGATGCGCGCGCATTCGCCGCTGAACGCCAAGACCAAGAACGCATAGCGGCAGAGCAGCAGGCGGCGGCTAACAAAGCCAGGTCAGAAGCGGAAGCCAAAGCCGATGCAGAGGCCAAGCGCCAGGCTGAAATTGCTGCTGCGAAACAGGCCCAGCTCAAATCGGAGGCTGACGCGGAAGCCAAACGGCAGGCCGAGCTCGCTGCCGCAAAACAAGCCCAGATGCAAGCGGAGGCCGATGCTGCCGCGCTTAAGGCGAAAATGGAAGCGGATGCGCTAAAGGCAAGAGAAGACGCCGCGAAAGCCGAAGCCGAGCGTGCGCGTCAAGCCGCAGCTGACCTGCGCGCACAATTGCTCGAGCAGTTCAACAAGGTGCTGCCAACGACGGACACGCCGCGCGGCCTGCAGGTGAACATGGGCGACGTGCTTTTCGATACAGGAAAGTACAACCTGAGAATGCCGGCGCAGTTGGGATTGGCGAAACTTTCAGGCATCGTGTTGTCGCATCCTGGCCTCAAACTCGCGGTCGAGGGATACACAGATACCACGGGAACTGCGGCGTTCAATCAAACTCTGTCGGAGCAACGCGCCAACGCAGTGCGGGATTATCTCATCCAGCAAGGTCTCGACGCGGGTTCCGTCACGGCGCAAGGCTTTGGACCGGCGAATCCGGTGGCCAGCAATGACACTCGGGAAGGCCGTCAGCAAAACCGGCGCGTGGAGATCATCGTCTCCGGCGAGGTCATCGGCACAAAGATTGGCAGCCCTGCTTCGTCGCAGTAAGAGTAATTTCCGAAGATCCGGATTCTGAGTAACAACTGCGTGACTCGGCTGATACGCATTCGGCATTATTGCTGCCTGCGCATTCTCCGCCCCTCAACGGGTAGTCCACCTATCCCTCGGCATACCTAATAGATCACAGTCTGGCCACGAGCTGACATCCCTGCGTGACAATCCTTCGTGCATGTCGACAGCCAGAAGAACGCGGCTTGTGGTTGCTGAGAGAGCTTTCGCCGTGAAGGGTGAATCAATTCCCTGCCTGAAGCCGATTTGGTGAGGAGAATTGAACGCGATCCGCCCGCATTGAATTAGTCCGTAGTGGTGCTTTCGGGGACATGTGGAAGTTTGGCCGCGAGGACCTTGCGGGTCTGCTCGTGTACGGGTGGAATAAACAAGCAGACCCGAAGGTTCCGTCGGTGAGTTTACGTGATCGCTTTCCTGGCCCGCGTGTAGCAGTTGCTGCGCAAGTTGCGCTTTAGTTCTTTGGCCACTGCTTGAACATCTTCGTTACCGCGTTCCCTACCGCCTTCTGGTTCTTATCTCCATTGTTACTCAACGTATCCTGCGCAATTCCGCGCCAGATTAATGACTGGGTCTTTACCGCATGCAAGTCGACGATTAGGGTGCCTTCCACGTTCTGCTCGGGAGTGATTCCACCCATTCCCCCGCCAATGCCACGCATGCCCCAGGCGCTCCAAGAGGTCTGCTGCTTCAACCCGCCACTGACGACGAGCAGCAAATCGGGGTTCTGATTCTCCTGCACCAATTGGAAGCCCTTCGCCTGCATCGCAGCGTTGATGTCCTGTTGCGCTACTTGCGCCAGGATCGAGTTTTGAATCTGGTTGGCATTGTTGGACGCCCATGCGTAAGTATGATATTGAGAAAAACTCGCATTATGATCGTAATTGACCGAAACTTGTTGCCCGACCGCAATCGTGGATGTAATGCACAACAGCATCGCACACAACGCAAATCTCATCTTCATGACTGTTTTCCCTTTCGTATTTTTAATACGCTGCCAGCTTTGGGCCTGTCAGCGGTATCGCTTGCTTCACTGCGGTTCAGCTAGCCCCGCCGCGTCGCTCCTTGCGGCAACCCCTTTCTGGGCCTTCATTTGTTCCTCTTCCGACAACTTCATCGGTCCGAGGTTAAAGGCCAACTTGTTGATGGCGCTGTTGAACACGAACGGCACCTGATAGTCCTGTTCACTCGCCGACGTTCGAGCACCGATACCAGCGCCGAACATCTCGCGACGTTTGCGATACTTTATCCAGCGGCGGCGATTGGGAATTGTCAAAACTGACAAGCTACCGAAATCGGTCGCGGGCCAACGTGTCCCAGAGCGCTCATGACGTTGACTGCCGGATTTTTTTCAGCGTATGCGCAAATCATGCAAGTGCCCGGCGCTAAGATGCCCCGTAGCGTCGTGGCCCTTGGAAGTCCGTCACTTGGCGACCGGTTCGAATTCTGGCCGCATCAGTGCGAGCCGATCTCGGACTGCCTCGGCAGTCTGAGGGAGATCAAAGCTCACGCCGGGACGCGAGGTCCCGCGGGTACGCTTGTTGGCGACCAGCTTTTGCACTTCCGCGCGGGGCAGCAGATGAGGTCCGCCAAGCAATTCCGCGGTAAGCATCACCTTGGCGAATTGCTCCACGGTTTCCATGCGCTGAAAGGCTGTTTCCAGATCCGGCCCGCAAGTCACAACCCCGTGGTTCTCAAGCAAGATCGCATCGTAGTCGTGAACCAGCGGTTCGAGCCCCGCGCAGACTTCCCAGGTGCCGGGCGTTCCATACGAAGCTAGGGGGATTTTGCCAAGTCCGACGATTACTTCCGGGAGTACTGGTGCTTCAAGCGCCCGCCCGGCTGCGGCGAACCCGGTCGCCGTTGGAGGGTGGGCATGGCAAATGGCACGTACATCTGGCCTGGAACGGTAAATGAGGAGATGCATAAGCATCTCCGAAGAGGGGCACCCCATCCCACGGACAACTTCGCCGTTCAGGTCCGTCACCAGCAGGTCTTCCATGGCCAGCCGCCCTTTACACTTGCCAGAGGGCGTCACAAGAAGTCGGTGCTCATCGAGCCGCGCTGAAAGATTCCCTTCGTTCGCAACCACGAGGCCCCTGGAATACATCCAGCGCCCGACTCTGCAGATCTGCCTGCGATGATCCTTCTCGGTTCTGGATGTGGTTGATTGGCAAGCCACCGGAAACTCGCGCGTCATCAGAGCCCACCTTGCGCAGGAGACGATTGAATTCATTGCTGAAAGTAGCGGACCCGGTTGGGACTCGTAACTGTCAGTTCTTACAGAGCGAATGGGGAATATGGAGGCCTCGGCTGGGTGCCGATTGGGGCTGCCGTGAAGGCTTGAGACTTGGCTCCAAGCAAGCTCGCTGCGCAAGACCGCCCAATCTTAAGCGGAAGTTGCTATGCACATGACAAAACTGACAGTTCCTTTCCCTTTTGGCGAGGCCTAGTATGCGGGTATTCGGACGATTGACGGGCCGTACATTGTCCGCCTTAAGCACGGCTCCGGACTGCAGCGCTGCGAGACGAGCAGCCGATTGGCGCGATGAGATGACAAACAGAAGCTATCGAACGACGGCTGGACGCTTGATTTGGCAGCTGGGGATGGCAACCGTGCTCGCGTTGTCACTTCTCGCCACGTTAGCGCTCGTGAAGAGGGTTTATATGGTCCAAGAAGCTCTTGTCGGGATGCTCCTGATTGCTATCTCAGTGGCGGTCGTGCTGTTTCTTCTCGTTGGCTTCGTTCTGTTTCAAGCCGGGATACGCCAAGCCATTTTATGGATAACAACGGGCACAGCACGGCTTGCTAAGTTAAGCCACCGCCATGTCACTCCTACGAACCCGATCGTCCCTCCGCCCTTTCAACGCTGAACCCCCCGGACGAAAACAGGCCGGGGCGACAGCAGGTGAGAGATACCACCCGGTTGAAGACAACATCTTCGTATTTCAGTCATTTCTGCCAGCAACGGGTCGGATAATCTTGTAACTGCTGCGCATCAAGCGGCTCAGGAAACCAACGCTGGAACAGGGTGAACCGGAGAACAGGGTGGGGGCAACATGTTTGCCTGTTACTCATTATCCGAAAATATTATTCACTTAGCTTACGTTTTCGCTCAGGCGTCTGGCTTATGTGGCGCACGGCTAAAAGTCGGGCCACTGACTGCCCTGCTGCCTGCTTCCATTTGACGGCTGCGATGCTCATGTGCCTCATGTCCAGATTAGTTCGGGTTCCGCTCTGGTGAACTCCAGCCACGAAGCCTGGTATCCGAACTTTTTCTGCAATGGACTGTTACTTTTGCCAGTTAAAACCGCGCTGCACCTTGTGTGAGTGTAGATGCAACGAGGTGAGAATTCGATGACGAGGAAACGGTTTCCGCTGGTTTTGAGCTTATCGGGAGCAATTGTATTTATCTGCTGCTTCCTCCTGCTGACGACTCTTAAGGTTGGAGCGCAGGACCAACCAAAACGAGAAACAATTCAAGCAACAGCCCGAGGTCAGCAAAGAGCCTCAGGAAAAATGTTCAGTGTGACCATAAACATCGAATCGTACTCCACGCCCGAAGACCAGAAAACTCTGATCGATGCGTTCAGTGCCGGTGGCCACGATCTTTTGGTCAAGACGCTGAGCAAAATGCCCGCCAAGGGAAGAGTCGCGATCACCGGGACGCTCGGTTACCAGATCGCTTATATACGTTCGTTTCCGGCCGAGAACGGCCGGAAGATTCGGCTGGTCACGGATCGTCCCATCCAATTCACCGAGGCTTACATAAGTGGCCGCTCCACGGACTATGACCTGTCGGCCATCGAAATCGATCTAAATGCAGACCCGAAGAAAAGTGATGGAAGCCTGATCGTCGCCGGCAAGTTCAAGGTCGATAAGAACCAGCAGGTGACCTTCGAAAGCTTCGGCTCGGGGCCCTGGAGTCTAGTGAACATCATGGAGCGGAATTGAACTGAGTTAATGGAGCAACGGGAAAACCGTGAAAAGCAACGCAAATTACGCGCAGTTGGAAGAACCGCTGATTAACCGGGCCCGCCGCGGCAACTCCGAAGCATTTTCCGAATTGGTACAGATGCACTCACGGCGCATTTACAGCGTATCGCTCAGGATCCTAAAGAATCATGCGGACGCCGAAGACAACCTGCAAGATGTGCTTTGCAAAGTGTACAAGAACATTGGCCGGTTCCAAGGGCGCTCCCGCTTCTCCACCTGGCTCGTTCGCATCACCATCAACGAGGCGTTAATGAAAATCCGCAAGGAAAACTTCGCGCGCGACGCAGGTCAGACAGATTTGCCCGCGGAAGTCAGTGAAAACAACTTTGTTCTGGAAATTAAGGATGGTTCCCCCGATCCCGAGCGCCGATACATTGCCGGCGACCTTACGGAGAAGGCGTTTCACGGGCTGCACCCCTCTCTTAGACAGACGTTCATCCTACACAAAGGCGAGGGATGGACGCATAGCGAGTTGGCTGCGGCCATGGGAGTTGCCGTTGCGACCGTTAAGTCACGTATTTTCCGCACGCGTGCGCGGATGCAACACCAGCTTCAGTCCCTTTGCTAAAGCCAATCTCACAAGCTTCTTCGGGCTGAAATTACTTGTTATCTTCCTTCTGATAGGCGGAGACTAGACGCGCCACGGTGATCGCGATGTAGAGGACCCCTGTCACCGCTTCAAATGCGGCTACCATTCGCGCCGGAGGCGTGACCGGCACGATATCTCCGTACCCCAAAGTGGTTAGAGTGATGAGACTAAGGTACAAGAGCGAATGGCGGGAAACCTCGGTTGAAGCGGGCATTCCTGTCTCCAGGAAGGAATGGCGATGCATCGTTTCAATCAAATTAAATATGGCGTAATAAAACACTCCCAGCAGGAGATAAAGACTCACTAATCCGTATAATCGCCCGCTTGTGACGGAACCCGCCAGTCCGAGGTAAGAAAAGAGCGCGACCGAAACAAAGCCCAAGAAGGCAGCCAAGCAAAACCAGTTTGCGACCATTAGGATGCGGACGGGATGGAGAAAGTGGACCAGCATGACCAACATGGAAATGCCCGCGAACAGAGCCCCGGGCCATCGCCAGTTTCTTTTTTGGGCCAACTCGAGCGTCCCCGCAACCAGCGCCACATACATGGAAACCAAGAGTAGGCCTTCCCCTAGAACGTGATGTTCCCTCACGAACCCGCTGAGCATGAGAAACACAATGAGGGAAATCAACAACATCAAGGAATAACGATCGTGACGGGTCGTGTTCATCTGCTAGTGCCCGCCATGAGTTGAATTATCTGGCGCAGGTCCTCAGCGGTCCGCTCAAATCCCATTCAGTTTCCTGATGAGGCGACGTTTCCTTAGATTCAGATCGGATTGAGAATCGTTCTCCATCGCACGGGGTGACGCCTATATTTCCAGCGAACCTTGGTCTAGTGAACTGTCACTTTTGCCAGTGTGGGGTGAAACAAGGCCTTCTCGTCTCAAGGCAGTCATCCTTGAAGGGAAGAGTTTATTCTGAAGCTTGGGGGATTCTGGCGAACCCAACTCCACAAAATACGACTCTAGGGGAACCCTGCAGGTCAATTCTTGCAAACGCTTTCCCGCTAACAGTAAGGGAGGGATGCTCCGCCATCGACGGAGTGTCTATTAAAGAACCTACTAGCTGGTCGCGGCAGTTCGCTTTTTTAGCCGCTCTAATTCAGGTGCCGGGATGACAAGCTCTGCAAAACCGCAGTCCAAGCAGACCACGACATCCTGACAAACGTAGATAGGCGGGAGGGTTGCCCTCTGTAATTCAGGGAAACTGGCTGACAATTCTCCCTTCAATCTTTGAAGGTTTGCCGAGGCACATATTTTACAAACCATGGATTACTCCGAACTGAGCGCGCACTATCGACTGCAGGGGTCTCTAGGCCCTCGGCCCTCGGCACCCTGCCCCCAGGGCATACTATACCGAGGGCATCACTTTAACACACACTCCCGTTTTGGGTCATTCGCCACGAGCGTATATGCATTTGGAATAAGCCAGTTACCGGTGCCAGTGATCAACGCCATGAAATCCTCGAAAATATGACTTTTTCAACGAGGATCGGTCGTTCTCCCACTGGTATTGTTGACACTATCCAAGCATTCTTCGACCGAATAGGCTCGAATCATGCCCGGATCAGCCGCGGGAGAGAAGCGAATGTCCCTTGCGCCTCCTTCGGAAAAGCGCAAAAGGCCTATTCTGGCGCCGCGCACTCGATAGGCGGACCAATTGCGGAAGTTACGAGTTCTGCTGGCGGATGACCATCGACCGTTCCTAAACATGGTGGAAAGTCTGTTGAAACCAACATGCGAAGTTGTTGGGAGCGTGTCTGATGGCCAATCCCTGTTCGACGCCGCGAGACACCTTGAGCCAGATGTCATCGTCACGGATATTTCCATGCCGATTCTTAGTGGCATCGAAGCCGGCAAGCAATTGGGCGAATCCGGCTGCGCGGCGAGGATCATTTTCTTGACCGTTCATTCCGACTCCGATTTTGTCCAGGCGTGCCTGGCTACCGGTGCTAGGGGGTACGTCCTGAAGCCCCGAATTATGAGTGACCTCCTATTTGCCATTCAAGAGGCTCTTGCAGGACGCATCTTCATTTCTCCACCACTAACCGCCCAGGCCACACCGTAGGCCGACTCCGATACAGCCGATTAGATGATCTGAGACTTTATGTGTCCTGATCTGCCATACGAGGAAGGCCACCGCTGGGAGTGTGCAATTTTGGACAGACAGACGCTCTGATCCCGCGTAAACTCAGTGCCCCGGTGGGGACCTAGCAGACTATGGGGCAATTCTCATAGGACATCAGAGGGGATAGCTATGTCTTGCCTATCATGCGCGTCAAACTACCAGGAAGAATTTGCTGCCGAGATGATCATTCATTTCTCTGGCCTCAAGAACCTGGACGAGCCCGGCGTTTGGGCATTCCCAAAGCTATATGTATGCATGAATTGCGGATTTTCGCATTTTACCATTCAGGAGCCGAGCTGGCACCCTTTGCAAACAGCGCTCCGCCATGCGAATGCGCAACACTGAGGGGCAGGTTTGAACATCCGCGCTTCAAGGCAGGCTTACGCCTCCTCAACTGGAAGAGCAAAACCGTAATCTGTCCTTGTGTTTCCAACATCGTTTTTGCTCAAACTGACTTCCCTCACAGCCACGAGTCATTCACTCTCGGCGCTTGCTTGGTCGGCCGAGCCCCATTGAGAGCGCCATGTCGCAGAGCCGTGCCCCTCAAACGAGCGCTAGGTAACATAATACCGCCGCTCGTTGACAGGACAGGAACGTGAGCATATACCTCCCAACAATTGGTGTCGGTTCGGGGGGACAAATGGCTTCAAACCGAGGAATATTCTTATTTCTCGCTGTTGGCTCATTGGTGTGGCCAGCTGGCGGTTCATTTGCACAATCGGGACCCGACGTGCGCATCGTTACAAGCGTCGAGCTGGTGCAGATTCCGGTTACGATCTTTGATGACAAAGGTTCAGTGGCTACAGACCTCAACAAAAATGACTTTCTCATCCTTGAAGATGGTGTAGAACAGCGAATAGTGTCCTGTGAGAGGGAGCGCCAGCCCGTTTCGTTCGTGATTCTTGCTGACCTAAGCTCCAGCATGACCAATAAAATTCCGTTCGTCCAGGAAGCTACCCTTTCCATTCTCGACCCCGATCAGCCGCCAGTTCAGTTCCATGATGAATTCTCCGTGTTCGGTGTGGAAACCCGAGTCACACGTCTTGCACCTTTCACGGGCGATCAGGAGGACCTCGAGCGAAGACTCCCCTCGCTTCTTACCCCTACCAATGGCAGCACTGCGCTTTTTGATGGGATCTACGTGGGTGTAACTGCTCTTAAACGCGAGGCGGTAAACAAACGCCGCGCTGTGGTCATTATTTCGGACGGTGGCGACAACCACAGCCGATACAGTTTGCGCGACATCAAAGGATTCTTACAAGAAGCTGACGTACCGGTCTTCGCAGTGATGGCAGGACCGTCATTCGAACTTTCCGATCTTTTCTCCGCTCCGCAAAACAAACCGAAACCATCTGCTCGGCCGGGAGAGGATACAAAACAACAGTTTCCCAATCTCCCCATTGCCAGTTCGCCGCATGATTACATCGGTCCTGCAGAACAGCACGGACCTCATAACCTGAAAGCACTAACGGAAGCCACTGGAGGCAGTGTCTTTACCGCCCGCAATTTGGAGGATCTTCCGCGTATCGTTCGGACCCTCGGCCTCGCGGTACGATATCAGTATGTTCTCACTTACAAGCCGGCTCCCAAACCGAATGCTGGCGTTGTTGCCGAAGGCGAAGCCAAATGGCACAAGCTCCACATCGAACTACGCCCTAGGGATAAATTCACAGGTTATGGGATTCCGTACTACAAGCGCGGATACGCGAGAGTCGAATGAGGATTAGCGCCGCCGGCCGCCTTGCCGTCGCGTGACCGAACAGCGAAACCTACAATTCGCCCAAAACAGGCACTGGTCTTTTACGGGGAGCTTGTAACGATTGCCGTACCACTTAATCTTCCGTGAAAGGCTTAACCATCGCAGGGCGTACTTGTCTTTCCATTTCAGGCATCCCAACTGTTAGTTTTGTCAATTCCCATAGTCTTCTTTAAGCGATAACTTTTGTTGGAGGGAGACGCCTCCGACCTGAGTGGATCAGAATACTGATTCCTCCCTGAAAAATGTCTCCCTCCCCAAATTGCAAGGAGCCGCGCGAATGGGCTTCATCTTGGTGGTGGCCGCACTGAGTCTGGCGACTTTCGTTTCTATCTCGAACGCCGTGTCAGCTTGGTAGCACGTGCGCGAACCACTTCTCGATCTTCGGCACGTCAGACAAAAAGCAAACAGGAACGTCCCTCCCTTGCATGAATTCGGACTTCCTCGGGCCATCCAACGTGATTCCAAAGTTCCAACTAACGACCCTGGAATTGTCCCTCGGCCACAGACTTAGGTTCGACAATTACCACTCACAGCGCGCAAGCGCCTCACGCAGGTTGACCACGGGCCTGGTTTCAAAAGGGGCCCTCCCTGCCTGTTAGAAATGACAGTATCGAGTCTTAGGTTCAGTCTTCTATACGTGTCGTTGTTGGAGGGAGTGTAATGAAAATCTACAAGATCTTAGTGGGCCTCTCATGCACGCTATGTCTGCTGGCCTTGAGTGCACGGATTGCGCATTCGCAAGCTGCCGCGAGCTCAAGCACGGTTCAGGTTCACATGGTTATCACCGACCAGGCCCTGAATGACAGCAACGAGGTTCCTGCGCTGCGCCCGGACAACATAAAGGTTAAACAGGGCAAGGACCTCCTCAAAGTGACTCAGTTGATCCCAGCTCAAGGTGATAATGCCGCCCTTCAGTTGTTTATTCTGATCGACGACACGTGTGACCCGGCGATTGGAAACAACCTCAGCGAACTCCGGGATTTCATCAATGCTCAGCCTGCGTCAACCCAGGTCGGCGTTGCATACATGTCCAACGCGACGATTCAGATCACCCAAAATTTTACGCCCGACCACGCCCTGGCTGCCAAGGCAGTGCGTCTTCCCAGGGGAACTCTGTCATCCATGGATAGTCCTTATTTGTCGCTCATGAGCTTGGTCAAGGGCTGGCCGCAGCAAAAAGTGCGCCGTGAGGTTCTAATGATCACTGACGGAATTGACCGGCTCCGCGGCGAAAGGTCTTCATTTGGGCCAACCCCTCCGCGCGGCATTGGCGGACCTAGTGTGGCGACGGGACCCACCACGATGCCCACCATTAGCCCGGATGCGGATTCAGCAAGCAGAAATAGCCAGCGCTACGGCGTCATCGTGCATTCTATTTATGCCACGGGCGCCGGTCGGCGTGGCCGGAATGCCTGGGAAGCGCAGCTCGGACAATCCGGTATCGCGAAAATCGCTGACGAAACCGGTGGCGAATATTACGCGCTGGGAACCCAAAATGTAGTCAGTTTTAAGCCCTACCTGGATCGATTGCAAAGATTCTTAGACAACCAATACTACTTGGTGTTTCAGGCAGTTCCCCGCAAAAAAGAGGGCCTGCAGCGCGTAGATATCTCAACCGATGTCGCGAACGCCGATATCGCAGCAGCCGACAATGTGTGGGTCCCTGCAGCAAAATAATACGTCAACGCAGCAGTGCTTGGGGCAAACCCGCCGAGCTGTTCGCTACTGATTTGATGAACTCAAAGGAGACTAGGATGACTGCTCCTCTTAATTCAAGAAAAACTGCCCAGAGAGACACCCAAGGAATCCCGCCGAAACGGTTTTGCTCCGGGGCAGAATTGGAAACACGCATACCGGACCATGAATCATCACGGCGGCGCTTTCTGCAGATGACTATGGCGGGGACAGTGGCCGGGATTGTTACTGCAATGGGTATGGAGTTCACGGAACCGCGTCCGGTTATGGCGCAAAGCAAGCTCAGCCCGGATGCCGCGCTAAAAGAACTCATGGATGGCAATGGACGATTCTCTGCCCACCGTGTTACTGCGCACGAGCAAGACCTTGCGATTCTCAAGCAAAACACGATGGAAAAGCAGGAACCATTCGCGGCAGTGCTCTCTTGTGCTGATTCTCGTGTCCCTGTCGAGATGGTTTTTGACCAAAGCATCGGTCATCTCTTTGTGACGCGGGTCGCCGGCAATGTCGTCACGCCGGAGATCATCGCGAGTCTAGAATATGGGGCTGTGGCTTTAGGCACTAAGGTGATCCTTGTGATGGGCCATGGCAATTGCGGCGCGGTTAAGGCGACCATTCAAGCGAAGGAAGCTCCAGGGCAGATCAGCGCGCTTTTTCCACATATTCAGCCTGCGGTAGATCAGGCGGGAAGCAATCTCGAAGCAGCAACCAGGGCAAACGTCAAGATCCAGGCTGCTCTTTTGCGAGAAGCCTCTACGGTCATCTCCCCTTTGGTGAAAGAAGGCAAACTTAAGGTCGTCGCCGGGTATTACGACATCGCAAGCGGTGTTGTCAGCTTGCTGGAATAGCTAGACGTCGATCCATTCGCGCCCGCAGAGCGTACTCACTCCTCCAGCGGGCCTCAAAACAACATTTGTCAACACTAGAAATCCTGCCGCAGAGTGCCTTCTCCCCTGCCGCTCAAATCTACATGCTCCCTCCCATCTGTTACTTTTGACAGTTCCGGCACCCCGAAAAACCCCCTACCTTAACCCCACGGTCGCTGGACCCTGTCCCGATAGCGTTGGGTGCCAGACGCGGAGTGTGTTTTGAACCCGACGAGATTAGCAGCAGACCACGTGCCCGGAAGGCGCTTTATCCGGCACTAGTTGGCTTCGACCCGGCGAAAAGCCACCGCGCTGGCAACGGCATGGTAGAAAGTGGAACTAGAACGGCAGGACCAAGAGCAGCATGAGAGAGATGGTTTCAAGCGGTCTCATGAGAATTCGAAAAGGCGAGCGTATTTTCCTGGCCATCGGTTTAACGCTCGTAGCTATATGGGCAGGAGTGCGGATCTACGGGAGCATTGCGTCACGCGCAGCAATAAACCTATTCCGAGCTAACACAGCGGCAGTGCAAGTCACCGATGCCAGTGCCCACCTGAAGAACGGTTCCTTGGCAGACTCCGCGGTAGATTTCACGCTGTGGAACCCCAAACGCGTCGTCGCCTACAAAGAGAGCCTCTCCGCTAAGACAGATCTTCCCCTTGCCATCCTTCGCATTCCCAAGATCAACCTCGAAGTGCCCGTGTTCAACGACACGGATGATCTTACGCTGAATCGCGGCGTGGGCCGCATCATTGGCACTGCCCAAATCGGTCAGCCCGGTAACCTTGGAATCGCCGGACACAGGGACGGGTTTTTCCGCGGCCTCAAGGACGTAGGGACGGACGATGTCATCGAAGTCATGCGGCCCGGGCAAACGGACCTGTACGTCATCACTCAGATCCAGATTGTCGAGCCAGAGAATGTCTCCGTTCTGGCTGCGACCCCCTCACCCACACTGACCCTTGTCACTTGTTATCCCTTCTACTACGTAGGGAACGCACCCCAACGATACATCGTGACAGCGTCTTACCAGATTTCTGACCGAGCGGACGAGAGTGCAAGCAACAACTCAATTTCTACGGGCAAGAAAACTAACAAAAAGGAGAAACAAGATGAAGTCAAGTAGGTTCTCGAGAACTATGTTGCGTGGCCTGTTAGCTGGAGGAAGCTTTTGTTTCGCTTTCTGCATGACAGCGTCAGGGCAAGTAGAGACTACAACGAAAACGACGCAAGACGGGGCCGCAACAAAGACTGTCAAGGTCGAAAAAGGCACTGTAGTCTACGTTTCCGGCAACAGTTGCGTTATCAAAGCAGAGGATGGAACACTGCGCCATTTCGACAATGTTCCGGACAGCACGACCGTGACTGTTGATGGAAAACAGCTCAACATACACCAAATCCAGCCGGGCATGGTCATTGAAAGACAGACCATTACAACGACCACTCCAAAGGTGATCACGACCGTGAAAACAGTCAGTGGCACGGTATGGTTCATCAATCCGCCAAACTCGGTTATCTTGACGATGGATAATGGCAAGAATCAAGAGTTCAAGATTCCCAATGGCCAGAAATTCACGGTAAACGGCCAAGTGACGGACGCATTCGGCCTCAGGAAAGGGATGAAAGTAGATGCTCAGCAGGTGATCGAGCAGCCCGCCACTGTGGTCGCCCAGATAGTGAAGCGAACGGGAACCATGCCGCCGCCGCCCCCCGCGCCAAAGCCGGATGTCGCAATTCTGGTTTTTGTGCCAGCTCCAGCGCCTGCTCCGGTCGAAACAGCGGCCGCAACACCTGAGCCGGCTCCCACAAAGCTTCCCAAGACAGCGAGCGAGCTGCCACTCATCGGCTTGCTGGGAATGCTTTTCTGTGGCCTCTCCCTGGCAACAATGGCGATTCGTGGCACTATGTCACGGCTTGCCACGCCGAGAGCTTGATTGGCAAACGGAGTTCTATCCCTGAAGTATTAGAGAGTAGTACCGTAAGCGCGCACAGGCCGATTGGAGGTTGCTCCCTCCCCTCCAATTGGCTCGTGCCCTAGCCGGCGGTAATTTCAGTCCCTCTTCAGACTGGCGCCACTCTCTGCATGTCCCTGGGGTATGCTGGAAAAGTCTGGCGACCCGGATAGGAGTCCAACATGCGAAATAGAAGATCTTTGGCGCCTCTTGTACTGACCATGATCTTGGTTGTGCCATTGCTTGCCCTATGCCAGGCAGCGCAGCAGAATCGCATCCTTGTTGTAAACGGCCAGCTGGGACAGGTGACCGTTGTTCAGATGAACGGACGGTCTTATGTTGACCTCGAAACCTTGGCACGAGTTGCGAATGGCTCTCTGAGCTTTAGTGGGAACCAGATCACGCTGACGTTGCCGAGTTCTGCAAATGCGCCTCCCGCAGCACCAGCTTCGACAAGTGCAACAAGTGCGCCCGCGCCGGCAAATCCAGGATTCTCCAAGGCCTTCCTGAAGGCAGGCATTGAAGCAATGTCCCTTGTCAGGGAATGGCACAGCGCCCTCGCTAACGCCATTCAAAATGGATTCCCGTTGGCTGAGAGTTGGTTGTCCGGATACCGCATCCAGGCCCAGGCGGGCCTTAGATTGGCATCAGTGGCAGCTTCTACAGATTCTGATCAGAGTGCCGCCCAGTTGCTAACCAATGAGTTCGAGAACATGAAGACGTTGAGCAGCAATTACGTCGCTGCACGCCAATCCCTCGATTACATCGCCCCCGACGCCCTCGCCAATGATGCTTTGAACCAGAAAATCGTCAATTGTGGACACTCTCTGGCCGCAATGGCTGCCAGCGGTCAGTTTGTGGATGATGGATCCTGCCAGTGAAGCGCACTAACCCGGAGGGTTCCGGTGGCCGGAATGACCACTAGCAGATCTAGCTCGCGTTCAAGCTCGTGCTGATATCCACAAACATCTGGTAATTCTGACAATAGTTTTCAAAAATGGATTCCTCTAGAGTTTGCGTGCTTACAATGCATGCCGCGCCACATCTCGAGAATCGACCGTTCCCTGTTAGAACCGCACTTGTGGTTGACGCGAACCCCGAAGTCGACGAGGTGATCACCAACACGCTGTTGCCCAATGCGTGGTCTATACGGCACGTTTCCAACAACCTTGCGGCGCTGGCATGGGCGGAAACAACTCCGTGTGACCTTATCCTTACGAGTGAAAAAACGTCGGGCAAGCAAGATGTTGAACTCCTGCGTATGATCCGGCGCGTTCGGCCGCATACCAAGCTGATCATTCTCACGGACCAGTCGACTCCGGCCGATGTTATCGCCTCCATGCGTGAACGCGCTTTCAGCTTCTTCTCCCGCCCCTTCTCGCGAGAATCGCTCGCCAACATGATTCGTTCCGCCGCTGAAGGCCCATGCTGGGATGAGGGCATCGAAATACTTTCAGCAACTCCGAATTGGATCCGCCTCGCGGCAAGCTGCGATATGAGAACCGCAGAACGCTTGGTCCAGTTCATCAATGAGATCGCGGATCTTCCAGACGCCGAGCGAGAAGATGTCGCATCCGCCTTTCGCGAAATACTCATGAACGCGATCGAGCACGGCGCGAATTTCGATCCCGAAAAATTCGTTGAGATTTCTTACATTCGCTCCCGGCACATGGTCATGTGCCGCGTCAAAGATCCGGGAGAAGGTTTTTCGCTAGATGAAATTCGCCACAGTGCCTTATCCAACCCACCGGAGGATCCCATACGACACGCTAACTACCGTGAAGAACACGGCATGCGGGCTGGCGGTTATGGAGTGCTGGTTGCCAGAGAGCTTGTCGATGAACTTATTTACGACGAGAAGGGCAACGATGTCCTCCTGATCAAATACCTCGATCAATCGCATGGCAGGGGCCTGCCTCTGGATAAAGCCGAGGGAGCCTGATCGAGAATCTCGGTGCGTAGTCGAATAGACTGCGTCCACGTGTTGTAGCGCGGGGCAGTCGCCAGTATGGGATGTCGTGGTTCGTTTCGGCCACCATCGCTCCCTTCGTTGAGGAATGCAAAAGCAATGAACGTGAAACTGCGCTACTCCCTTACAGCACGAGCGATTCTCGTGGCAAGCCTACTTTTGACACCTTTGCAGTCTGGCGCCGACAAGATTCCAGAGTATGTCCCTCCTGATGTAGCGAGTGCCAGCAACATCCTTTACCCCGTGAATACCCAGGCTGCGGGAGCTGTATCTCTCCTCCTCAGTCTAGACAACAACGCTCAGATCCAAAACATGCAGGCTTTACGCGACCTTCCACCGTTAACCAGCGCCGTACAGGATTCCGTCCAGCTCTGGACCTTCAGGCCTGCCGTCCTGAAAGGCAATCCGGTCCCTTCTGAAATTTCTCTTACGGTTATTTTTAACGTCTTCAACCCAGCGGGAGGCGCGGCCTTCCAGAGCCTAGTTCTTGCCCCTGCTCAGCCACCTTATCCGGACGCGTCGCAATTCGCACCACCGCAAATCAATCTGGCATCTTTCGCAAAGTACCCTGCCGCTAGTGTGGCCCAAGGGACCGTGGTGCTTGACGTAACCATAGGCCGGTCAGGCCAACCCAAGCAAATTCGCGTAATTAACGACGTCTCAACCCTCACCCAACAGGCAATCAGCGCCATCAAGACCTGGAGATTCAACCCGGCCACATTTAAGGGACAGCCCACACCCGCGCAAATCATCATCGCCTTCGTTTTCCAACGCAACATGAGCTGAGCGCTAGCGGCGAATGAAGAATACTTCCCTGGGCTGGCGACCAATTAGTTTATGTCTACCGCGCGTCAATACGGCAAACCGAATTCTAATTCGGTCTGCCCAACCAGGAATATTGCCACGCTACGGAAACGTTTTGGTAGTTTCCGCCGAAGCTAATATATGTGCCGTTGCTGTAGCTGGCTTTGATGGATTGGTGTTTGCTGATGGGGAAGGAAACCGTACCTCCGATGCGCGAACCGGTTTGTTTGGTCGCCAGGTTCT
>Ga0206978_1003_pt1 | contig 58761 bp, 51 predicted proteins | sample Alteio_BWMinCont_21_FD_153477 | JGI IMG/M metagenome (GOLD analysis project Ga0206978, IMG submission 153477) | Enriched cells from forest soil in Barre Woods Harvard Forest LTER site, Petersham, Massachusetts, United States -... | ecosystem: Environmental > Terrestrial > Soil > Temperate forest >...
TTTCTCGCCCTTCATGGGCACAACTTGTTGCGGGCCAGCGAGGCGTAGCATTTCGCGGCCGTAATATTCGAGAAAATCGATCGTTTCCGCTGTGTCCGCGTCGGCTTCTGGCCAGGTCTTGCCGGCCTCGTAGCAAATCAAAGCGTTCATCTCAAATTTTCTTTCGCGTAGAATCTTCGCGGCACGGAAGAGGCATTCGACGCGCTGGGCCGCCGGCACACGCTTCCAGGACTCAAACGCCTTGTTGGCGGCTTCGACGGCTTGCGCCGCCATTTCGGCGGTCGCCGTCTGAAAAATGCCGATGACCTGCGACGGGTGCGAAGGGTTGGTCGAAGTACGCTTCTCGGCGGTGATGACTTTTTGGCCGCCGATGTACATGGGATATTCGCGGCCGAATTCGGAGGCGACTTTTTTCAGCGCGTCTTCCATGGCTTTGCGGTTTTCCGGCTTTGAGAAATCGATGAATGGTTCGTTGGAGAATTCAGAAACGTGGATTTTCGCTTCGGCCGTGGCCATGGCGGATTTCCTCCTCGATAGGCAAACAAGAGATTGTACTGCGAGGGTTGAATTCGCGACAAGGCGCTGTGCCATGGCCCTACCTGTGGCGCAATTTAGGCAACGCCGAAGCCGGGCACGGCGTGCCGTGCCCCTACGAGGTGAGTTCGGCAGTGGCTTCGGCGAAGATTTGGGTGTGCAGGTCGATGTCGGATTCGGTGGTGGCGGGGCACATTAGGGCCATGTTGTGGAACGGCGTGAGGAGGACGCCGCGGTTTAGGGTGTAGAGGTGGAGGAAGCGTTCGAGGTCGAAATCGGCGGTGGCGGCGGATTGGCCGCCGTTGCGGGGCGCGTGGGGCGCGAATGTGTATTCAGCGCGGGCGCCTAGGCGTGCAACGTTCCAGGGGAGCCCACTTGCGCGAATTTGTTCGGCGACGGCGTCGGCGAAGCGGTTGGCTAGCGGGATCGTGTGGGCGAAAGCGGCAGGCGTAAGGATGTGCTCGAGCGTGGCGCGCACGGCGGCCAGGGACAGCGCGTTACCGGCTAGCGTGCCGCCGATGCCGCCTACGTCGACGTCCTCAAGGTGAAGGCGGGCGGCGATGCGCTGCGCGACTTCTTCAGTGACGCCGTAGGTGGCGCCGGGAATGCCGCTGCCGATGGTTTTGCCGAACACGAGAATGTCGGGCCGCTGATTCCAATCGCGAGTGAGACCGCTGGGACCTGCGCAGATGGTGTGGGTTTCGTCGACGACCAGCAGAGTGCCGTAGCGGCGAGTGAGTTCGCGCGCGGCGGACCAGTAGCCGTCATCGGGCAGAATGATGCCAACGTTCGTCATGGCAGGCTCGGCGAGGACGCAGGCGACATCGTGATGCTTGAGGGCGTCTTCGAGGGCCTGCAAATCATTGAATTCGACGACGCGCGTGGTTTCGGCGGGATTTACGGGCGGGCCGATATTGCCGCGGCGCGGGCCTACTACGCCATCGTGAAGCGATACGAAAGATTCATCTACCGTGCCGTGATAGCAGTAATGAAAGACCAGGATTTTGGGGCGCTGCGTGATTTCGCGAGCGATGCGGATGGAGAAACGGTTGGCGTCGGTGGCGCTCAGCGTGAATTGCCAGTAGGGCAGGCCGAAGCGACGCTGGAGATCTTCGCCGACCCAGAGCGCGTCTTCGGTGGGAAGCATGAGCGTGATGCCTTCGCGAGCGCGGCGGGCGACGGCGTCGGCGACGATGGGGGGCGAGTGGCCGGTCATAGCGCCGGTGTCGCCGAGACAGAGGTCGACGTAGTCGTGGCCGTCGACGTCGATGAAATGAGCGCCGCTGGCGGATTTTACGAAGACGGGGAAAGCGCCGGCCCATTTGTTCATCCAGTTCATGGGAACGCCGCCAAGGAGGGAAGATTGGGCTCGAAGATAGAGTTCAGCGGAACGAGGATGCCCGGCAACGAAGCGCTTTTCTTCGCGTCGGTGGAGAGATTGAAGTTTGGCGCGGTCGATGGTAGTCATGAGCTTGTCTTGCAGATCAGCCAACTCGCTGCAACCCCCGTTTGATTCCATCCCGCACTACATCGCCATATCTTCCCGCTGGAAGACCGTTCATCCTGGCTGCGGCCAGTTCGTAGTATTTCCTGGCCATTTCCCGATTGCCTAGGTCCTCATGAGCTTTTCCCAAGTTCAGGTAGAGGGATGGATAAAAATCCTGCATTCGCTCGTCGTTGAGCGCATCAGCACGATCGAGCGATTCTTGATTCCATCGGAGAATCTCTTCAGGCGTCTTCTGGTGTCTGGCAACATAATGAGCCGCGATACAGGCGTCATAGTCGTTTTTGCTTTCCTCCCATGCTTGAATGAAAAGCAGGCGCGCCTCGTCAATTCTGCCTTCCGTCTCTGCCCTCATTCCCTCAACGCACAGTTTGACGATCGGATTGGCGGGATCCATAGAATGGAGAATACCTCATCCTTCGGAAAAACATTACAGTTGGCCACCTAATCAACGTAGGGCGTGAATGATTTCGCGGGCGGCGTTGGCGCCGGAGGCTCCGGTGAGGCCGTTGCCGGGATGGGTGCCTGACCCGCAAAGATAGAGGCCATGAATGGGCGTTTTGTAACGGGCCCAATCGAGTACGGGGCGCATGGTGAAGAGCTGATCGAGCGCGAGCTCGCCGTGGAAAATGTGGCCGCCGGTGAAACCGTAGATCGTTTCGAGATCGTGCGGCGTGATGACCTGCATGTATTCGACGAGGCCGGGGAGATCGGGAGCGTACTGCGCGAGAGTCTTGACAACGGTGTCGCCAAGTTCTTTGCGGCGGGTGTCCCAGTTAGATTCGGACTTGACGATGGTTTTGCCATCCGCGGAAGCAGCGGCAAGTTTGAACGGAGCAAATTGAACGTAGGCGGAGAGGACGTGCTTGCCTTCTGGCGCGAGCGACGGATCGAGAAGCGTGGGAATGGTGACATCGAGATACGGTGAGGCAGAGAATTCCCCGTATTTGGAGGCGTCAAAAGCACGTTCGAGATAATCGATCTCCGGGCCGATGTGAATTCGGCCGGAGAGAGAGTTGAGGAATCCTTCGGCAGCGTCGAGTGCGGAGAAAGTGGGAAGACCGCCGAGAGCAAGATGAACTTTGGCCACGGCGCCTGCGGCGCGAACATTGCGAATACGGAGAGCGAAAGTCGGATCGAGTTGAGTGGGATCGAGAAGTTTGAAAAAAGTGCGCTTGGGATCGACGCCGGAAACAACGGCTTCGACGGGGATTTCTTCGCCATCGGCGAGAACAATGCCAGTGACGGCGCCGTCTTTTGCGCGAATGTGCTGAACTTCAGCATTGGTGCGAATTTCCACGCCGGCCTTGCGGGCGGCATCGGCGAGAGCAAGTGTGAACGAGCCAAGCCCACCTCGCGGGAAAGCGGCAGAGCCAACGGGATGTGAGTCTGCGGCGGCGCGAAGAAGAAGCACGGCCGTGGAGCCGGCGGACCAGGGACCGAGCGCGGTGCCAAAAATGCCACGTGCTGCGATGACAGCGCGGAGAAGCTCCGTTTCGAAAAACTCGGAAACGAAATCAGCGACGGCCATGGGGCCCCAGCGGAGAAGATCGAAAATGCCTTGCTTGCCAAGGCTGCGAACACTACGACCGGCCTTGAAAAGATTCCAGAAATCCTCGGGCGAGGGAGTGTCAATGGCGGGAGGGGTGATGGAAACGAGCTCCCCAATAACGGTGAAAAGATGGTCGAGCGTCTCCGCGAATTGCGCGTACTTCGCGGCATCTTTTTCGGAGTGGCCAGCAATTTCGGCGGCGGTTTTGGCGTGGTCGTTATAGAAAAGTAGCGACTTGCCATCGGGCGTGGGAGCGAACACACGCGGATCGGGGCGAAGAATCTCGCAATCGAGTTTGTGGAACTCGAGATCGCGGGCAATGTCGGCACGAAGCGGGCCGACGGTGTGAGAAAGTGTGGAAGCGCGGAAACCAGGGTGAAATTCTTCGGTGATGGCGCCGCCACCAACCATTTCGCGGCTTTCGAGAACCAGCGGCTTGAAACCGCCCTTGGCGAGATAGAACGCGGTGATGAGCGCGTTGTGGCCGCCGCCGATGAGAGCTACGCGCTGTCCGATGGGCATGATTAGTTCTTGCTCCCGGAAGCGCGCGATACCTTCGAACTCTTCCAATCCTTGAGGATGACTTGGCTAGCAATGCGGCCAGGTGCGCCCATGATGCCGCCGCCGGGGTGTGTCGCGGAGCCGCACATATAAAGGTTGTCGATGGGAGTGCGGTAATAAGCCCAGCCGGGCACGGGGCGAAGGAAAAAAAGCTGCTCGAGGGAGAGTTCGCCCTGGAAAATGTTGCCTTGCGTGAGGCCGAATTCCCGCTCGAGGTCAAGGGGCGTGAGAATTTGGCGGCCGGTGATAATTCTTTTGATGTTGGGAGCATGCTCCGCGATGGCGTTGATGACGGCATCACCAAAGGCTTCGCGCTGCTCGTCCCAGGTACCCTTGGCAAGTTTGTATGGCGCGTACTGAACGAAGCATGACATTACGTGCTTGCCAGGTGGCGCAACGCTCGGATCGGTGAGACTGGGGATGACGACATCAATGTATGGTTTGCGAGAAAAATTGCCATACTTCGCATCGTCGTAAGCGCGCTCCATATATTCGATGCTGGGGGAGATAGAAATCGCGCCACGAAGATGCGCGCCGGGACCGGGCAGGCACTTGAAATCGGGAAGTCCATCTAGTGCGAGATTTACTTTGCCGGAGGAGCCGCGGTATTTGTAGCGGCGGACGCTTTCGAGAAAATCAGCGGGGAGTTCGCTAGGGTCGAGGAATTTCTCGAAGGTGAGATGTGGATCGACACTGGATGAAACGACGTTAGCCGATATTTCTTCCCCAGACTGCAGGGCGACGCCGCGAGTGCGGCCGTTCTTGACGAGGATTTTTGCGACACCAGCCTGCGTGCGAATTTCGACGCCGGCTTCGCGAGCCGCATCGGCGATGGCGTTGGAGATGGCTCCAGTGCCCCCGCGGCTGAAACCCCAGGAGCGAAACGCTCCATCGATTTCTCCCATGTAGTGATGGAGCAGAACGTAAGCCGTGCCCGGCGAGCGAATGCCGAGAAAAGTGCCGATGATGCCTGAGGCAGACATCGTGGCTTTAAGAACGTCGGTCTCAAACCACTGATCGAGGAAATCGGCGGCGCTCATCGTCATGAGCTGGACGAGCGTGTAGCGCTCGTCGGATGAAAGGCTGCGGAAACGCTGCATGAGGAAGTGAAGCTGCTTGAGATCGCCGGGTTTGAGAGTCGTGGGATCGGGCGGGATCATCGAGAGCAGCGGCTTCACGAAGCGGCACATCGGCGTCATCATTTTGGAAAATTCGTCATAGGCTTCGGCGTCGACGCGCGAATGGCGGCGGATTTCGCGCTGGGTGCGGGCGTGATCGTTCATGCGCCAGAGGTGGTTGCCATTGGGCATGGGAGTGAAGGTGCCGTCGAGCGGCAGGATTTCGAGGCCGTGGCGAGGAAGATCCAGCTCGCGAATGATTTCCGGACGAAGGAGCGAGACCACGTAAGAACACTCAGAAAACAGAAACCCTGGAATGATTTCTTCGGTGACGGCAGCGCCGCCCAGGACGTGGCGGCGTTCCAGGGCGAGCACCTTCTTGCCGGCTTTAGCCAGGTAAGCAGCGTTCACCAGGCCGTTGTGGCCGCCGCCGATGACGATAACGTCGTAGTGCTGCGCCATGCAGAGTGACTCCGTTAGCAATCCGCACTGTCAAGAAATTTGAATGCGAATGGAAGCCGGGACATTTTACTGGCAGGAGAGGTGGCGCACAAGGGCTGGCAAGACAGGCCGTTTGCTGAAAAGGATGAAGGGAATCCTCATTTCGGAACTTTTCCGTTCTGATTTAGGACTAGAAAAGCGGCACTAGTAGAGTCATCAGCGAAAGTACAGCACGCCATCGTATCAAGGGCGGCACTTCCAGTCGCAGGCCCGACCGGCCGAGATAAATAACTTTAACGAAGTGACGCATTATTTCGCTCGCGGCGGATACGGCGGCGGAATCTCGGCATATCCCGGGGCCGCAGTCTTGAGGTTAGGCGAAACCGAGGCGTTCGCATCGCCGATTGCCCAGCGAATTCCGCCTGCGAGCAAGTTCAGGTGGAACGGATTCTGCCAGTTTTCAGCGCGGTCGCCGATGGCATTGTAGAACACTTTTCCGCGCCCGTTCATACGCGCCCAGACCACAGGATAGGACGGGCGCTTATAGGCGTTGCCATTCATCGTCGAAGTGTCCAGCGTACAGATCACATGGAGGTCAGGAGCAAAGTCCTTCATCGAATACCATTCTTCCATCAAACTCACGGGAGATTGCACTCCATCGAGGCCGGGGAACTTGGGATCGTTGATGATGACGTTTGCGGTTTGCAGGCGCGGATCGTTCTGTTGACCATGAATGATGAATTCGCCCCCAATCATCCGAATATACGGATCGGACTGGTCCCCATGCGCGATGTAACGATTCGAAAGATCGGGCGTGTCGGGTGGCGTATGGAACGTGTCCGTGGCGGCGTGAATGCCGACGAAGCCCATGCCATGTTGAATGGCATCGAGAAAAGCCTGTTTGCCTTGCACAGACATGGGTGGATTCTTGTCGGTGCCTTCCTGGGTGAGATCGCCGGTCGTGAAGAAGACGACCGCGGCGTACTCATGGAACTCCTTCGAGTCAAAAATGCGGCCGTCTTTCGAGGCGGTGAGATCAAAATGGTTCTGCGCTGCAAAAGAGCGGATGGCGGTTTCGGCAATGCTGGGTTTGCCGTCCGCGACCTTGATGACGGCGTGCTCAAAACCTGACGATTTCGTGAATAAGAGGACGGACTTGTCTTTCGCCGCACGGGCGGGACGTGAAAGTAGAAGTCCGGCACTGGCAGCCGCCGTGGTGCGAAGAAAATCGCGTCGAGTCGAGAGTGGGTTCATTTTTTTGTCCCTAGAATTCGATGATTCAGACCTTTATCGCCAAACCAACCTGGCTGGAAGACGGCGTAGTTTACTGTGGGTGGGAGGGCGGAGCAAGCACACGAGCATGGGAGTGAGGTTTCCGTCGGGCGAGAGTCAGGGCCCACCTCAATCTAGACGCAGCCTGAGAAATGCAGCCGCAGGTGTTCTCCTCTTGTGGGATACTCTGCGCGGCGATAGGGCGCGACTTTTCCACGAAATTTTGACCGGAGAATCCTCAAGAGAACACTCCATGCCGGCGAAAATGGATCAGTCAACTTTTGAGACGCAACACGTGCCTCGGCGCAGATGGGCGATCGCCTGCCTCCTTGGCTTCGGAGTCCTCGTCAATTATTTCGATCGCGTGAATCTTTCTGTCTCGAAGGATGCGCTTAACGCGGCTTTTGGCATTTCTGCGGTGACGTTTGGCTATCTGTCGAGCGCCTACAATTGGACTTACGCAGCGCTGCAACTCCCTTCCGGTTTGTTGCTGGACAAGTTCGGTGTTCGTCGCGTAGGCCGCATCAGCACGATTCTCTGGGCCGTAGCTTCTTTCGGCGCAGCTGTTTCCATAGGTATCAGAGGGTTTCTCGCGGCCCGCCTGCTTCTTGGAATAGGCGAAGCGCCCACGTTTCCCGCAAATTCCAAAGCCGTCGGTTACTGGTTTCCCAAACAAGAACGCAGCCTGGCAACGGCCATTTTCGACTCGATGGCCAAACTTTCTTCCGCCATTGGAGTGCCGCTGCTTGGTATCCTGCTTCTGCATTTTGGATGGCGATGGAGTTTCGCCTCAACGGGATTCATAAGCATTCTCTATTTCATTTTGTTCTATGTGTTCTACCGCAATCCAAGCGAAGACAAGCACCTCTCGGACGCGGAGCGGCAATTCATCGCGAAAGGCGGCGCGCAGCCTGAAGATCAAACGATGGCCGCGAAAGGAGCGCCGCTGTGGTACTTGCTCCGGCAAAGGAGAGTGTGCGGATTGGCTCTGGGTTTCTTCGGCTACAACTACACGTTCTATCTGCTTTTAACCTGGCTCCCATCCTATTTTTTGGCCGTCCATCATGTAGATTTGCTGCACTCCGTCGTATACACAAGCGTGCCGTGGCTGTTTGCGACTTTTACAGATCTCATCGTTGGGGGATGGCTTGTCGATGCATTGATCCAGCGTGGGTGGAACGCCGTTCGGGTTCGTCAGACCGTTCTTATCGCGGGGACAAGCTTCGGGCTTGGCATTCTCGGCACTGCCTACGCTCAGAGCGCCGCAGGGGCGGTTTTCTGGATCAGCGTATCTATCGGCGGATTGTCTGCGGCATCGCCGGTGGGCTGGTCAATTCCTTCGCTGATTGCTCCGAAAGAAAGCGTCGGCACTGTTGGCGGAATTTTGAATTTCAGCAATCAGCTTGCGGCGATCGCTGCGCCGATCGTCACCGGCTACGTCGTGCAGATGACGCACTCTTATGTGTGGGCGTTCGTGGCGGCGACGGCGATTCTTCTCATCAGTATCGCGGCTTATATTCTTCTATTGGGAGCAATGGAGCCCGTCCCTGAACCGGCGTGAATGCCGGGAAACTAGTGGCTCGGCGCGCGGCGTTTTGCCGCTTGCACCAATGCATGATGGACTTCGAAGCCGCCTAATCTGATTTTTGAGAATTGTCCGCCGGTGTCTTTGCAGGCTGAACTAGCGCACGCGTTGCGCCGGTTGAGATTCCGCCGTCCACGAGGAGCGTCTGGCCTGTTATGTAACGGCTCGACTCCGCCGCAAGGAAAACGACTGCGCCGTCAAGATCCTGAGGCTGGCCCGGCCGTTTCAATGGGATGCGATCGCAGAGATATTCGACCCATTCCTTGTTCTCGTATAAGACCCTATTCTGCTCAGTGCGAAACCATCCAGGCGCGAGGCAATTCACGGTGACGCCATATTTGCCCCAGTCGTCGGCCAGGCTCATCGTCAATTGCTTTATGCCGCCGCGGCTCGCGCCGTAGGGGGCAAGACCCGCATACCCAGCAACCGCAGTGACGGAGCCGATGTTGATGATGCGCCCATACTTGCGATCAATCATCCCCCTCGCAACGGCCTGAGCTACAAAGAAACTGCCTCGCAGATTAGTTTCGAGAATCAAATTCCAGTCGTCCCAGGTTACCTCGAGCGCCGGCTTTCGGACATTGCACCCGGCATTGTTGACGAGGATATCCAGATGGCCGAAAGTACCTTCAGCTGCGGCGGCCATTTTCTCGATGCTCGCCTTGCTTCGGACGTCCAATTCCACGGAAAGAGCGCGGCGACCAAGCGATCTTATTTCCGCTTCAAATGGCAATAAACGATTGATGTCGCGGCTTGTAAGGACTAGGTCGGCTCCGGCCTTCGCGAGAGCGCGCGCCATGTATTGGCCGAGTCCGCGACTTGTTCCAGTAACAACCGCGACGCGCCCGCCAAGATCGAAAAGTCCATCGCTCACTAAACCGTCTCCGGAGTGAGAATAACCTTCATCAAGTTGGGTTCGCGCGCATAAAGTCTTTCAAACCAGCGCGGACCTTCCTCCAGCGGTGCCACCGCCGTGATGAAAGGCTTAACTTGAATTGTGCCATTCGCCAGCAGTTCGATAGCGCGCGGATACTCTCCAGCTGATGCGCAAGAGCCCTGAAGACGGATTTGGCGAGTGACGACTTTTTGCAAAGGCAGCGTGACTTCAGGCGATATGTTGCCGACCAATACGACGGTGCCGCCCTTTCGGACGCTCTCGATGCTCGCCTTCACGGTCTCGTTTCTGCCGACCGCTTCAATCACCAAATCAACGCCAACTCCGCCAGTGAGTTGCATCACCTGCCCGACTACATCTTTCTCTGATGACAGCACGGCGCTCGCTCCAACCTCTTGAGCGAGTTTGAGCCGTGTACTGTCCAAATCTGCGACATAAATTGTCGAGCAGCCTGCCGCACGCAGCGCTTGCAGCGTGAGCAATCCGATCATCCCCGCTCCGAGTACTAAAGCAGAGCAGTCTGCCGCGACGTGCGCCAAGGAAACGCCATGGAGCGCGACAGATACGGCCTCCAGCATCGCAGCTTCATTGAACGAAAGATTTTTAGGCAAGCGATAGAGGATGTGCGAAGGAACGGCGACATATTCAGCAAATGCTCCAGGGCGGCGAAACTCGGCGCAGGAGACTCCCAAGACCTGGCGATGGTCGCAGAGATTTACGTCACCACGACGGCAGTTGTTGCAAGCCCCGCAGAAAATGGTGGAGTCGAAGGTGACTCGGTCGCCTTCCGCAAATCCGCTTACTCCAGCACCGAGCGCAGCGATTGTTCCGGCAGCTTCGTGTCCCATGACGATTGGCGGAATCCGCCGGCCAGTGGAACCGTCGTAGCCGTGGACGTCGCTGCCGCAGATTCCGCAGGCAGCCACACTTACAAGAACTTCGTTGTGGCCGGGTGTTGGGTCAGGAAGATTGGCAATTTCAAGATGCTTGTATTGCGAAAGCAAAAGGGCTTTCATAGCTCGTTCTGCTCTTTTTTCAAAGCGAGACTCCCCGTTTCCACGGGATAAAATCGTCTTGACCGAGCAACTCCGCTTTTGTGCGGGCTTCCCCGCTGGCAACCTGAATTACACGTTCGAGGATCGCTTCGCCCATACGCTCGATGCAGGTCTCGCCTGTGATGATGCCGCCGCTGTCGATATCGATGATGTCAGCCATGCGTTGCGCGAGATTCGAATTGGTCGAGATTTTCAGAACGGGCGCGATCGGATTGCCAGTGGGTGTGCCTAGCCCCGTGGTAAAGAGAATGACGTTTGCGCCGGCTCCCACCTGTGCCGAGACGGATTCCACGTCGCTCCCCGGCGTACACTGCAGGTTCAATCCCGGCTCCGTGCAGTATTCCGGATAGTCCACCGCAGCGGTGACGGGAGATGTACCGCCTTTCTTTGCTGCTCCCGCGGACTTCATCGCATCCGTCAGCAATCCATCCCGGATATTGCCCGGCGAAGGATTCATTTCAAAGCTCGCGCGCACTGCCTTGGCACGGGCTGCATAGTCTCGCATGAGGTGAGCAAAGCGGTCCGCAACTTCCTTGCGGACGCAGCGATCAATCAGTTGCTGTTCCACGCCGCAGAGTTCAGGAAACTCGGAAAGGATTCCGATGCCTCCGAGCGCCGCCACAATATCGGAGACGTGCCCGATCGCGGGATTCGCCGAGAGCCCCGAAAAACCATCGGACCCGCCGCATTGCAGGCCGAGTGTGAGCTTTGAAAGTGGAGCAGGCTGCCGCATAGTTTTGTCTGCCTCGACCATGGCCAAAAAGGTTTCGCGGATGGCCCTGCTCATCATCGCCGCTTCGGAAGGGCTTTTCTGCTGCTCATAAATCAAGACCCGTTTCTTGAAATTCGGGTCGCGGCGCTTGATCTCTTCGAGGAGCATGGGAACTTGCGCATGCTGGCAGCCCAGACTCAGGACCGTGGCCCCGGCGACATTTGGGTGGTGAATGTAGCCAGCCAGAAGCCCGCAGAGATTCCGGGCGTCCTCGTGCGTCCCGCCGCATCCGGCCTCGTGCAAGAGAAACTTAATGCCGTCAATATTTTGAAACACTTTTGGAGAAGCGCTGGCACGCTGCGTCTCGCCGAAAGCGGCTTTCTTCAGTTCGTCCGACCTCCCTTCGCGATAAAGCCGGGCCAACTCCGCAACCTGGCTGCGGTAAATCTGAGGAGCCGCAAAACCCAATTCTTCCTCAAACGCCTGTTTCAGGACGGCCAGATTACGGTTCTCGCAAAAGACGAGAGGAAGGACGAGCCAGTAATTTCGCGAACCCACCTGGCCGTCATCTCTGTGATATCCGAGAAATGTTTTGTCCGCCCATGCAGAAACATTCGGAGGAGTCCAGCGGGGACCGGTCGTTTCCGTTTCGTGGAAAGTCGCGGCGGCGTGACGGATGTTGCGTGTGGAAAGTAAATCGCCCCGCCGAAGACTCTCGATAGTCGTACCCACGAGCACGCCGTACATAATAATGTCGCCGCCGGCGTCTACGTTTTGTGTCAGAAACTTATGCTTAGCGGGCACGTCGGACAACAAGAGGTATTCGTTCTCCAAATAACTTAGGTTTTCGCCTTTACGCAAATCGGTCAGCGCAACAAGGACGTTGTCCTTCGCGTCGAGCCTTAGAACTTTTGCCTGCGTTGCACCGTTGCCTGACATCTGCATCCCGCCTCTTCCCCGTTTCCATCTTTTATTCTATCCGGGTGGTTTCAGACAAGCTAGCATACGCAGGAGCTGGCGCGCCTGCCGAGCATAGACACACGCACGGACAACAGCTTGCCGAGTCTCGAAGTTCACACCTATAATCCGATTTTGTTCTTGCGGGTGCGCCGCACAAGAGTTCGGAGGAAACGTGCCAGTCGGAACTGCCTTTCATGAGAAAACGCTCGCCCTGTGCGAGAGCCTCAACTACCGCGAATGGTCGGGCTATTACACCGTCAGCGTGTACGAGATGCACCACGAGCACGAGTACAACGCCATCCGCAATTCCGCCGCGCTGATCGATATTTCGCCGCTCTTTAAATACCGCGTCACGGGAAGCGACGCAACGCGCTTCGTGAACCGCGTCATTTCACGCGACATTAATAAGGTAGCGATCGACCAGGTGATTTATTGCTGCTGGTGTGACCCAGAAGGAAAAGTAATTGACGACGGAACGATCACGCGGCTGGGCGAAAACGAGTACCGATGGACCGCCGCGGATCCGAGTTTGCGTTGGTTTCAGCAGAACGCTCTGGCGCTGAACGTCCAAATCGAGGACATTTCCGAACAAGTAGCAGCCCTTGCACTGCAAGGGCCGACCTCGGGAAAACTCTTGCATGCCGTGACGGACGCGGATATGACCAATTTGAAATATTTTCGCGTGACGCGTGGACAAATCGCGGGCGTGCCTGTGGATATTTCGCGAACAGGTTATACAGGCGATCTTGGATTTGAAATATGGATGCCGTGGAAAAATGCCGGAAAAGTGTGGGATGAGCTAATCAAGAAAGGGAAAGCGTTCGATATTCACCCGGCAGGGATGATTGCTCTCGATATCGCCAGGATTGAAGCGGGACTGATTTTGATCGAGGTGGACTATACATCGAGCAAAAAGGCGGTGATTGAATCGCAGAAGTTTTCTCCGATGGAGATTGGTCTCGGAAAACTCGTGGACTTGAAGAAAGACAATTTTGTCGGGCGAGAGGCATTGGCCCGGGAAAAGAAGAAGGGCGGCGCCTCGCGCGCGCTCGTGGGGCTGGAGATCAATTGGAACGAGGTCGAAGCTCTCTACGACAAAATGGGAATGGCGCCACAAGTGCCGAGCGTGGCGTCGCGCGTCGCGGTGCCCGTTTATCACGGCGGCAAACAGATAGGCAAGGCGACATCAACAACGTGGTCGCCGACACTCAAGAAAATGATCGCGCTTGCGTGTATAAACCGTGATAAGTCGTCGGCGGGAGCGATGGTGAATATTGAGATGACCGTCGAAGCGGTTCGGCATACAGTTTCCGCAAAAGTAGCGGCCCTGCCCTTCTTCAATCCCGCGAGGAAGACCGCAGTGCCGGTTATTTAGGGCATTTGTGAAAACTGAAAAACTGACTTTGGTCCCAGCAACCCGGCCGCACAGAGGTCATGACCAATAATTGCGCAGGCCGCTCTGCTCAGCTCAATGGGCTTTGGCGAAGTTCTCTTCCTTGGCTAAGACTTCGTCCAGAATGGTTCTGTCCATCAGTTTACCGCGAAGGATAACGGCACGAATTTTCTGCGTGTTGTGGATGTCGTCGAACGGGTTGGCGTCGAGAAGAAGCAGATCAGCAAACTTGCCTTGCTCGATAGTTCCTTGCGTTTGCAGCTTGCCTAAGAATTCTGCGGGGAGTTTCGTTGCGACTTGCAGGGCTTGCATCGGCGTCAGTCCCGCCCGAACCAGAAGCGCGAGTTCCTCGTGCAGGCTCGATCCAGGATAAATGAACGGTGCCGTAGTGTCTGTCCCCGCCATGATGGGAACTCCAGCCGCATTCATTTTGCCGACGAAGTGAAGCGATGCTTGCATGAGACTGCTACGTAGAGCGAATTCCTGCGGCGTGACACCCTCGTCGCGGTCCTTCGTCCCCTTCTGCCAATTCGCCAGGACCTGTAGCGGGATGTACTTTCGGCGAGGATCGCGCGAAGGATCGGTCTCGGCTGTGGGAAAGGCGTCGTTTTGTAGCAGAATCAACGTAGGCACTTGCCAGGTTTGATTGCCGATGAATTTGGCAATCAGAGCTGCGGCCTGCTGGTCTGAATAGCTCTCTAAAAGTTCGCGCTGCCACGAAAGTTCGCGGTCGCGGGATTGCACTTTCGTTCCCTTCCTGGGGCCGGCGGCGAACTGTTTGCGGATAAGAAGCGGCTCTTCATTCGAACAAGCACGGAGCACTCCGGTGAGATGCTCAATGCTCTTTTGTCCGGCATCTGAAGCTTCGCCAGCGGTAACGTGATCAGGAACGTGTCCGACGTAAGTGATGTGCTCGCGCCTGCAGGCGTCCGCAATAGCAAAATAAGCGTCGCGGCTTAGATTGGATTGCACCTTGATGAAGTCAACGCCGCGCGAGATCAGAGAGTGGACATCATCCGCGGCTTCCCTGGAGTTGGTGACGATAAGTGAAGGCTGGAAAAATGGCGGATTCCCATCGAGATAGGGACCGGCAAAGAAAATTCGAGGAGCCTGCAATTTGCCGTGCTCTATTTCATTGCGCAGCTTGAGCAAGGATTCTAGGTCGCCGCCCATGTCGCGGACAGTCGTGATCCCGTTCGCCAGAAGCAGTGGCAGAATAAATTCGCGACTGCCGCTGGGTTCAGACGCGCCGGTGAGATGGACGTGCATGTCGACAAGACCGGGAATTAGAAATTTGCCGGTCGCGTCAAAGGTCTTCGTTTTACGCGGAATGAAGACCGAATTGGACGGACCGATGGCCGCGATTTGCTCGTCCACGAGAAAAACGGTCATGTCCGGTTGGGGAGCGGCGCCTGTGGCGTCGATGAGCGTGACGTGAGTGATAGCGAGAGACGGTGGCGGAGTGGAAGAACAGGAACAAGACAAGAGAGCTGCGGAAAGCAACAAAGTCATGCGTCCAAGAAAGTTGCGGCAAAAATGCGCGTGCCCCGATTCTGTGGCGCTGATGGCGCTCGGGAGATTTGGCTGGAGCCTCATTGCACGAGGCGGTTATATTTTCTAAGAACCTCGCGCAGTTTGTCGTGCGGGAGCGCGATGACCTTGTGATCCTCGATGCCGATCATGGTTTCAGCAGCGATCATGGCATTGATCACTGCTTCTTCGGTGGCCTGCACGGTCGAGGCAAAAACTTTTTCAATCAGGTCGTTGGGAAGCATCTTGAGTTCGACGACATGATCCGCGCCGTCGACACCCGAGTTTGCCGTCGAGAAAGCGATAAAAATATCGCCGGAACCATTCCCGGAGATACTGCCGTCGCGTCCGAGGCCGAGAGAGACGCGCCGCGCGAGCCGCTTCAATTGATGCGCGACGAGCGGAGCATCGGTTGCGACGACGACAATTATCGATCCGCGATCCAATTCGTCGAAAGAAGCAGAGCTGTAAGCAGCCTCTTCAGGAATTTCCTTGCCGACGGGCACACCAGCGATGCGGAGATTTGGCCGAACACCGTAATTGCACTGGACGAGCACGCCCACGGCATAGCTCGTGCCTTTGATCTCGAACTTGCGCGAGGAAGTTCCGATGCCTCCTTTGAACTCATTGCAAATCATTCCCGTGCCGCCGCCGACGTTGCCTTCTTCGACGGGGCCACCGTGCGCCGAGTCAATCGCGTGAAAAGCATCTTCGGGCTTAACGTGAAAACCGTTGATGTCGTTCAGCCAGCCATCCCAAGTTTCCGCGACCACGGGAAGCGACCACCAATAGCCGGTGGGATCTGGCTGGCCATGATTGACGCGCCATTGAATAACGGCATCGCGCACTACTCCCACGCTGTGCGTGTTGGTGATCATCACCGGTCCTTCGAGAAAACCCGATTCTTCGACCCAAGTCGTACCGGTCATTTCTCCGTTGCCGTTGAGCGACCACCAACCGGCAAAAACGGGATTCGACATCGTATCTTTTCCGCGAGGAAGAACTGCGGTAACTCCTGTGCGCACCGGGCCCTTGCCAACTTGCAGTTTCCCTTCGCCGGAGATGAGCGTGGTGTGGCCGACAGTAACGCCGGAAACATCGGTGATGGCGTTGAGCGGACCTGGCGTGCCATCAAAAGGGACGCCGAGATCCCGTGCGCGGGGTTTAGCGGTAGACTTTTCCTGAGCCGGATCGAATGAGGCAGTTAGGAAGCCTGTGCAGAGCAGCAGAGCAAGGTTGCGAGAGAGACGACCCATTTTCGATTGAGCTCCTCTGTGAAATACAGAAACAGACTACGCTAGAAATAAGAAAACCAGCGATACGTTAATCGGGAAACACTTTCGCGAGTGCTGAAGCCAGCGCCGCGGCGACGAGCACCGATTCCTCGGGCGTGATGATAAAAGGCGGCGCAAGAAGAATGTGATCACCGCGCGTCCCGTCGACGCAACCCTGCGTCGGATAGGTCAGAACGCCTTCTTCCATCGCGGCCGAACGAATTTTCTCGGCAATGGCTTGCGATGCATCGAAAGGCGTCCGCGTGGACTTGTCGCGGACGAATTCGATGCCGACGAGTAGACCAAGCCCGCGGATATCGCCAACGTGACGATGGGAAAGCAGCGGAGCGAGGGCCGTGCACAGCGATAGAGCCGCGGGAGCGACGCGCGCGAATAGATTGTGCGACTCGATGTAATCCAGTACGGCATTGCCGGCAGCGGTTGCAACCGGATGGGCCTGGTAAGTAAATCCGTGCTTGAAGGTTCCGGTGCCGTTTTCAAAAGCTTCGACGACATTGGGCGCAACGAGAACGGCGCCGAGCGGAACGTAGCCACTCGCGATTCCCTTCCCCGCAAGAATAATGTCCGGCTCGATACCCCAGTGCTGCACAGCGAATGGCTTGCCGGTGCGGCCCATGCCGGTCATGACTTCATCTGCGACGAGAAGTATGCCGCGCTTGCGGCAAATCTCGGCGATGCGCGCGACGTAGCCTTCCGGCGGCACGACCGAGCCAAGAGTTGCGCCAACGACGGGCTCGAAAATGAAAGCAGCGGCGGAGTCTGCGTCGTTTTCGGCAAGAAGAGAATCCAAGTCATCGGCACAGGCGAGTTGGCACTGAGGAAATGTTTTTTCAAACGGACAGTGATAGCAAAAGCAAGGAGCGATGTGCCCCCACTCGGCGAGCAATGGCCGATAAGGCGCGCGTCGAGCAACGTTGCCACTGACAGTCATGGCGCCAAGCGTGCTGCCGTGGTAACTCTGACGACGCGAAAGGACACGGTAGCGCGCAGGCTGTCCCTTTTCAATATGGTATTGGCGGACTAGCTTGATGGCCGTTTCCGTCGCTTCGGACCCTCCCGAAGTGAAGTAAACCCGGCCACCCTTTCGAAAATTTGGCGGAGCCATCGAGAGGAGCCGAGCAGCGAGCTTTTCCGCAGGCGGAGAATGAAATTGTGAAGTGTGCGCGAACGCGAGTTTCGAGGATTGGTCAGCCATCGCGCGGCCGATATCGGGAACGCCGTGGCCAATGTTGATGACGGCGGCTTGGCCCGCCGCATCGAGAAATTTGCCCCCATCCGCTGAAAAAAGCCAGCAACCTTCCCCACGGACGGCGACGGGAAACGCCTGGTGAAAATTGCGCGGAAAAAGAGCAGCTTCGTTTGACATGCGGGCTCTGTGAGCGATTGTAGCAGACTCGCGCGGTCCTTCACGGAGCGCACGCGGCCCGCGAAGTAGTTTAAGGTGAGCTTCTAAGCGTGCTTGCATGCGCAAAAATTATGCTACGCTGGCGAAAGTTTTAGGGAGAGCTCATCGATGCTCACGCGCATTCTTTGCTGGATTGCACTCTCGGTTGTTTCGCTCATTTTTCCCCTCGTTCCGGCGCAAGCCCAAGATGCGCAAAAATCCGTGCGGCTCAGTGTGGATTTGCGGGAAGCCACGAAACACATTTTCCACGCGAAACTGACCTTTCCGGTAACAGCAGGCCCGCTCACACTGGTGTATCCAAAATGGATTCCCGGTGAACATGCTCCCATAGGGCCGATTGTCAATCTTACTGGCCTGTTCTTTCGTGTGGACGGAAAAGAAATCGAATGGCGGCGCGACGACGTGGACATGTTCGCCTTTCATTGCCAGGTGCCCGCGGGAACGAGCGAACTCGAAGTCTCGCTGGATTACGTCTCCCCAGCTGGGCCCAGTTCTGGACGAGAAAACCCTTCAGCGACCGCGCAACTGGCACTTTTGAACTGGTACACCGTGCTCCTCTATCTGCAGGGGGCGAAGAGCGACGATCTGACTTATACAGCCAGTTTGCAGATGCCCGCGGGGTGGAAATTTGGAACCGCCCTGCCGGTGGCGAGCGTGACCGGCCCAGCGATTGAGTTTCAACCGGCAAGCTTGACGACCCTCGTCGATTCGCCCGTGCTGATGGGTGCTCACATGCGCGTAATCGATTTGTCTCCGGGACAGAAACCCGAGCACCACATTCACATTGCCGCGGAAACCGAAGCTGGGCTGGAACTCACGCCGGAAACCGTCCAGGAATGGCGGCAGTTGGTTGCGGAAACGGGAGCGCTCTTCGGAGCGCGGCACTACCGGCATTACGATTTCTTGTTGACGGAAAGCGATAACGTGGAAACGGACGGCGTCGAGCATCATGAATCGAGCGACAACCGAGTGCCGAGCCGCACGTTTCAAGACCCAAACATTTCGGATGCGATGACGGATCTCTTGCCGCACGAATTCACGCATTCGTGGAATGGAAAGTATCGAAGACCGGCGGGGCTAGCAACTCCGAATTATCAGGAGCCGATGAAAGGCGGATTGCTCTGGGTCTACGAGGGAATGACGCAGTATTACGGAACGATGCTCTCGGCACGAATCGGTAGCTGGACCCCGGATAGATTGCGGGAGAATCTCGCGTGGGTCGCGGCTTATCTGGATCAGCGCAAAGGTCGGTCGTGGCGCGACCTGGAAGATACTGCGATTACTGCACAACTGCTTTACGGATCGCCGGAGGAATACCGGACATGGCGGCGCGATACGGATTACTACGATGAAGGCACGCTGATCTGGCTGGAGGCGGACACCATCATCCGGCAGGAAACTAAAGGGAAAAAGTCGCTGGATGATTTTTGTCGTAAGTTCGAGGGCGGAGAAAATACCGGGCCGAAAATCGTGCCGTACACCTTTGACGATGTGATCACGGCTCTGCAGGAAATCGCTCCTCACGATTGGCGTTCGTTCTTTACGCAGCGGGTGAATTCGCACGGGCCCGGTGCGCCACTCGGCGGCCTGGAAAATAGCGGATGGAAACTGGTGTATAGCGAAACCCCAAACGAAAGCCGCGAAGCCGGCGAAACTGCCATGCACCTGACGGATGTGCAGTTTTCGCTCGGATTTGTGGTGCGCGACACGGGTGGCGAGAACGGCGACGAAGTAATCGACGTGATTCCGGGCTCCGTAGCGGCGCAGGCGGGAATTGCGCCAGGAATGAAACTGGTTGCGGTGAATGGCCGGAGGTGGAGTCCGGACGATCTCCACGCGGCTATCCGGCAAGCAAAGAACGGGAGCGCGCCGATTGAGTTGCTCATTGAGAATGAAGATTTTTTTCAGACGTATCGAGTCGACTATCGCGGCGGCGAGCGCTATCCCCATCTGGAACGAATCAGCGGCAAGCCGGATCTTCTCAGCGAAATTGCAAAAATGAAGGCGCCTCCTGTGGCCGCGGCAAAAGATTGAGCTCCCAGGCGGCAGGCTTGACCCAATCCTCCAGCGGCCTGGTTCGCACCATCGGGCGCTGGAGCCTCGTGGCGTTAATGCTGAACACGATGATTGGCGCCAGCATTTTCGGGCTCCCGTCGATCATCGCCGGCTACCTGGGAAAATTGAGTCCCGCAGGATATTTGATCGCATTTGCGGGAGTAGCGGTGATTGCCGCGTGTTTGGCAGAGGTTTCCTCTTATTTTCAGGAAGCGGGCGGGCCTTATCTGTATACGAGAGTCGCCTTCGGACGATTCGCCGCGATTCAAATTGGCTGGCTAACCTGGCTATCGCGAATCACAGCGTGTTCCGGCGTGGCGAATCTGTTTATCACCTATCTTAGTTCCTTTTTTCCCGTCGTAACTCGTGGATGGATACGCGGAACGATTCTTATGGTGCTCATTGGCTTTTTGGCCGCTGTAAATTACCGGGGAGTGAGCGGCGGAAACGCATTGAGCAATTTCTTTACGATCACAAAGGTGCTGCTGCTGGCACTTTTTATTGCGGGCGGATTCATGGCCCTCGCCTTGCACCCGAGCGTGCGCGTGACTCCGGCCGCGGTTCCCTTAACGGCCGCGAATTGCTTCCAAGCCATCCTGCTGATGGTTTATGCCTATGGAGGATTCGAGGCCGCGCTTTTCGCCTCGGGCGAGGCCAGCGATCCCCGGAAGGATGCGCCGATCGCGCTTTTGATCGCCATGGTGACGGCAACTATGCTTTACATTTGCGTGCAAGTCGTCGTGATCTACACGCTGGCAAATCCAGGCGCCACGACAAAGCCGGCGGTGGACTCCGCGCGCCAATTTCTTGGACCTATCGGAGTGACTCTCGTCGCCGTAGGCACGCTGATATCCGTTTACGGCTACTTGAGCGCCAACATGTTGCACACGCCGCGCGTCACGTTCGCGATGGGAGAACGCGGCGACTTCCCTTCTTTTTTTGCGGCGATTCATCCGCGTTTCCAGACGCCGCACTTGTCCATTGTCGTTTTTGCATTGATGCTCATCGTATTCTCTATCGGCGGGAACTTTCGGTGGAATGCTTCGCTCTCCGCAATCTCACGGCTTTTTATGTATGGAGCAATCGTTGCCGCGCTGCCGGTTTTGAGAAGAAAGTTTCCTAAGGGAAGCAAGTTTCGCCTTCCGGCAGGGCTGTTTCTTACGGCGCTCGGACTCGCGTTCGTGGCCGTCCTTTTGGCGCAAATGCGTCGGAACGAACTTATCGTGATGTCCATCACATTCGCCATCGCACTGCTGAACTGGCTTTGGGCGCGAAGCCACGCGCTTGGAATCGCCCGTGAATCGTGACATCATCCAAAGTTCCGCACAGGGGAAATGCAACTCGCCGTACTCCATCGGGAGGAAATGCAATGAAACGGGCCATTCTGCGGTGCAGTTTGTTCATTGTGGTGCTGTTGGCCGTTCTATCCGGCGCGATGGCGCAAGGAGAAGGAAAGCATGCCATCACGTTTGCCGACATGATCCAAATGCATCGCGTGGGAGAAGCGCAAGTATCGCCTGACGGCAAATGGGTGGCGTACTCCGTGTCCACGCCGGACCTTGATGCCAATCGCGGCGCGAGCAACATCTGGATGGTGCCGACGGCGGGCGGATCATCGCAGCAACTCACGCAAAGCGGACACGATTCGTCCCCGGTATGGTCGCCCGATGGAAAGACGATCGCTTTTTTGTCGTCGCGAAGCGGAGATTCACAGGTGTATTTGCTGCCGATGGATGGCGGCGAGGCGAAACCGTTGACGCATCTCTCGACGGGCGCAGACATCGTGAAATGGTCGCCCGATGGAAAGACAATTGCGTTTACATCGGGAGTTTACCCGGACTGCAAAGACGATGCGTGCAATAGCGCGCGGGACGCGGAAAAAGACAAAGACAAAGTGAAGGCGCACGTTGCGGAGCATCTTCTCTACCGCCACTGGACGCACTGGAACGAAGGCAAACGCAGTCATTTGTTTGTGGTTCCAGCGGATGGCAGCGCGAATCCGCGCGATTTGATGGCGGAAGCAAATTACGACGTGCCTCCGGATGAACGCGGCGGCCCCGGCGATTTGAATTTTTCGCCAGACTCGAGGGAGATTTGTTTTACCGCGGTGACCAATCCTGTCGAAGCAATCAGCACTAACGGAGACTTGTTTGTTGTACCAGTCGCGGGCGGCGAAGCAAAACGAATCACGACGCAGCCGGGATTTGACGGCGGGCCTGCCTATTCGCCAGACGGAAAATACATCGCGTATCACGCGCAATTGACGGCGGGATACGAATCGGACCGTTGGCGCGTGATGCTGTACGACCGGGCGACCAGCAAGATCGAGAATTTATCCGAAGCATTTGACCGCAGCGCAAACGAATTGACCTGGTCGGCGGACAGCAAAACGATTTATTTCACGGCGGAAGACGAAACGCTGCAGCCGATTTACTCGATGGCCCCGCGCGCGGGAGACGTCCCAAAGAAACTGATTGCAAACAGCTACAACCTGGGAATTTCGTTGAGCAACGATGGTAGGACACTGGTGTTCGAGCGCACGAGCCTGACCACCCCTGCCGAGATCTTTGTGGCATCGAGCGACGGAAGCGGTGTCCGCCAGCTAACGCATCAGAACGATGCCATTCTTGCATCGCTAAAAATGAACGAGCCGGAAACATTCTGGTTTGAGGGTGCAGGTGGGACGCGCGTTCAAGCCATAATGATCCGGCCGCCGGATTTCGACGCGACCAAGAAATATCCTCTGCTGGTGCTGCTGCACGGCGGGCCGCAGACGATGTGGTCGAATGCGTGGGGCTACCGCTGGAATGCGCAAGTATTTTCCGCGCCAGGTTATGTAACGCTGATGATCAACCGCCGCGGATCGACGGGCTACGGACAGAAATTTACGGACGAAATCACGAACGACTGGGGCGGCAAAGCATACGTTGACGTGATGAACGGCGTGGACTTCGTCCTGAAAAAATATCCCTATACGGATGGAACGCGCATGGCGGCTGCGGGCGGATCCTACGGCGGCTACATGGCGGACTGGATTGCCACGCATACGGGACGCTTCAAAGCGATCATCAGCCACGCCGGCATTTACGACAAAAACTCGATGTACGCTACGGAAGAGTTGTGGTTTGAAGAACACGACATGCAGGGCACGCCTTGGACGAGTGCGGAGAATTATCGCAAGTGGGCGCCGCTGACGTACGCGGCCGACTTGGGCAAATTCAAAACACCGACGCTGGTGATTGCCGGCGAGCGGGATTATCGAGTGCCATACACGCAGTCGCTGGAATTTTTCAATACATTGCAGAGACAGGGCGTGCCGTCAAAGCTGGTTGTTTTTCCAGATGAGGGCCATTGGATTCTGAAGCCGCAAAACAGCCGGTTTTGGTACAAGACGTTCCTGGATTGGCTCGCGACCTATTTAAAATAGCCGCCGATTCAAACAGCAAACAAGCGTTGCAGCGCGCGGCGCGCAAACCGGAAAAGATGAAAGAGCAGGAACAAGGAAAGCGCAACGAGTGCGACGACGATGACAGTCGTTGCCAGAGGATGCGCCGTGGCCATCCACGTCAACCAAACGGCCAAGACATCTTCTCCGAAACTCAGAGCCCAATTGCTAAGCGGTTCCGGCGTGGTATTAACCGCCGCACGAGCACTGGCCTTCGTGCCATGTGAAGTCAGCGCAACTCCCCCCGCAAGAAGCGCCGCAGCCCAGCGCCACTCTGCAGGTGCGGCGCCGGCCGCGTTATACGCAAGCAGCGCGGCAGCGGGCGGACGAATGAAAGTGTGAATCATGTCCCACACAGTATCGACGTAAGGGATTTTGTCCGCGAAGAATTCCACAAAATACAGAACGACAGCAATCGCAAGAACTGCGGGATGTGCAAGCACATGAAGCGACGCCGGAAGGTGGATGACGCCGAAACGCTCGAGGAGCCCGAGTGTCGCGACGGTCGCGTAAAGATTCAGGCCCGAAGAAAATCCCGCGCCAAGAGCGATCCCCAGTGTTTCGATGGGATTCATTCCGCCCATCATAGCAAAGCGACATGGCACTAGTGGACGGTTACTTCTGCTCATACTCACGCCACGTTCCGTTTGACCATTTGGCGCGGTGCGGCGATGCTGTCCCCAAGGCGGTCGCTCATGCTTGGCTTAAGCCATCTTTTCTACCCGTGGGGATTCATCCTCCAAATCCTCGCGATCGTGCACTTCGTGCGGCGCCGACCGGAGAATTACTGGTTCTTCGTTATCTTCTTCGGCGGATTTCTTGGTGCAGGCGTGTACATCGTTGCGGAAGTGCTGCCCGATCTCGGCCTGCTCCGCGGCGTATTTCAAGGGTTTGGCCGGAGATCCCGCATTCAGATAGTCGAGACGCAAATCCTGGACAATCCTTCCGCCGCAAACTACGAAGAACTCGGCGAGCTATATAAAGATCAGAAGCAATTCGCCAAGGCGCGCGAAGCGTTTACGAACGCGATCACGGCGCGCAGCGATTCCGTCTACACCTTCTACTATCGCGCGCAGGCTTCTCTAGGGATGGGAGACTTCACTGCTGCGATTCCCGATCTGGAGCGTGTCGTCGCCAGCGATCGAAAGTTCGATTACTACAGGGCTGCGGGACTCCTGGCCGATGCTTATGCGCAAACCGGACAATTGGAGCGGGCCGCTCAACTCTATGTCGATGTGGCGCAATTCTCGACGACAACCGAAACGCTTTACAACTATGCGTATTTTCTAAAACTTGCAGGTCACCGCGAAGAGTCGCGCGAGTGGACACAAAAGCTGCTCGCAAAGAAACGGACTCTCCCACGCTACATGCAGCGGTATGAACGGCCCTGGTTCCGCAAAGGCAAAGCGCTGCTGAAGGAACTTGCCGCCGCGTAGGGGTCGGGTCTCGTCCTGAGGAATTCCGCTCTGAGGGCGGCCGCTCTCTCGCCGCCTAATTGTGTAGCAGCGCCTTTGGATTCGGCCCAAAAAAGCGTGCTGAGAGTCCGTACCTGTTTTAGAATCAGAACAAGCGACGCGCCCGTAGCTCAGTTGGATAGAGCGTCTGCCTTCTAAGCAGAGGGTCGCCAGTTCGAGTCTGGCCGGGCGCGCCATTTTTTCAATCACTTACGGCCAAATTGAAAATCTGCATTTGCGCACTGTAGCGGGAACTGTAGCGGGTCCGGTTCATTTTTGCCGAGTGGATCAAGTCGTCTTCCCCTGCGTTGTTGCTCGCCCGTTGGTTCCACCTCTCAACCATTCGCAAACGTCCGGCCAGCAGAACCGCAGATAACGGCCACAGCGGAGAACCGGCAGAGGTTTTTCGGTGTGCTCTCCACGGCGCCGGCTCTTCTCATAAACCCAACTGACTCCAACCTGCAGTCGTTCCGCTAGTTGTTGAGGCGTCAGTATGTCCTCCGCCTTAATGCTGCGATCACCGCTCATAGGCTATGCCCTCCTCTGGCTGAATGATTAAAGCACTCCGTCTCAGAATCCGATGCATAGGGATTCGAACCCCCGGCCTCCTCGTTGCGAATACAGACGAAAAAAAGGACACCGAGTGACAGGAGTTTCCTAGAGCGGCCTACTTTCTTGAAAATACTGCAAGTTGCGCGTATTGAATTGGCCCTGAAGTGTCTCCAGGAGACAGTAGGTGCCGCAGATGCCCAATGGGGTTATGGCACAAAGTACGACACAAAATTTGGCACAGCGTGCTCTGCGCTCTCGTATCCGACCTGTATTGCCCCGGCTACAACCCGAGGCAATCCCTTGAGAAGAACTCGAACCCAGCTCAGGCTGCGTTACGGTACAAGGTCGATACCGCCAAGGTCGCTACAAATGTCAGAGCGGCGTTGTCGAAAACAAAGAACAGAGCGAACGACAAACGCCAGCCGACAAAGAAGTTAAACACCGTAAAGTCGCAACACCCCAAGCGGGCCTAAGCACAATGACAAAACCTCAAGCCGGAGAGGCCACATCCCCATTCCGGCCTCTCGGGTCGTTTTTTTGAACCAGGTTCGATTCCGTCTTTGAGCCAAAGCCCCTAACAGTTCGCCAGCCAACAAGGGTCTTTTCCTCATGAATTTTGGGATCTTCTCCTCTTGACAACCAGTAGGAGAAGAGTATTCTCCTCTTGGTAGCCAAGGGAAAGAAGGCTTTATGCCAGATAAACCGAGTGATCTCGTCCAGGGCACTCTAGACATGCTCATCCTATAAACGTTGGCGTTGGAACCTATGCATGGATATGGGATTTCCATGCGAATCGAACAGATAAGTAAGGGCGTTTTCCGTCTGAATGCAGGTTCGTTATTTCTCGCCATTCAACGATTAGAGAGGGATGGGCTAATCGATGGGGAATGGAAACCCACTGAAAACAACAGGCGAGCGAGGTACTACACTCTGACGGCGAAGGGACGAAAGAGGCTCAACAACGAAACGCGAGAATGGGGCAGGCAAGTGACGGCCATTGCCAGAATTTTGGAGACATCGTAAGGGGTGAGGTATGTCTTTGCTCAGAAACATTGCAACTGGACTGCGTTCCCTTTTCCGAAGGGAGCAGGTTGATCGGGAATCGAATGAGGAACTGGGCACCTATCTCGAGATGGCAGCTGCGGAAAAGATGAAGCAAGGCATGAGCCGACAAGAAGCGCTTCGTATCGTCCGCCTAGAGCGGGGAAGCCCTGAGACGACGAAGGAAATCGTCCGGGCCGGCAGTTGGGAAACTCTCGTTGAGGCTTGTTGGCAGGACCTGCGCTTCGGCCAGCGCATGCTGCGCAAGACCCCTGGCTTTACTACAGTCGCTGTCCTCACTCTCGCGCTCGGGATTGGCGCAAATGCAGCAATATTCAGCTACATCGACGCTTGGTTTATCAAGCCGCTGCCCTACCCAAAACCAGACCGGCTGGTGATCTTCGAGACGCAGGACAAGAAACACGGATGGACAAACGGGGGAGTTACTTCCACAGCGGACTTTTTCGATTTTCAGAAGCAAAGCACTTCGTTTGAGCAAACCGTAGCTTGGGGCGGTGCGAGTCTCAATCTAACTGGGGATGGCCTTCCCGAACTAGTCGACGGCGGCCGAGTGAGTTGGAATTTTTTTGATACGTTGGGCGCCAAGCCCATCTTGGGGCGAACCTTCACGGCGGAGGATGACCGCTCGGGCGCGCCGCACGTGGCTATTCTAAGCCAGGGACTATGGCAAGGCCGGTACGCCGGGGACCCACAAATCATCGGACGCAAGATCGCCATCGGCGGCGAAGCGTACACAGTAGTCGGGGTTATGCCCGGAACTTTTCAATTGCCGCTTATGGGCATCGCCAATTTGTGGACGCCCCTTGCGTTGACCGATATGCAACGCGCGGACCGAGGCAACGTTTGGCTTCCTGCCTTTGGCCGATTGAAGCCAGGCGTAACGCTAGAACAAGCTCGCGCGGAAACGGCAACGTTCTTTGCCCATCTCGAGAAGGAGTTTCCGAAAACTAATACCAACCTGACTTGGCTCGTCAGCTCCATGACGGACAGAATCCGTAAGGAAGAAGGCGGGCCCGAAGTAATGATCTGCTTCGTAGTTGTCGGCCTGGTTCTGCTCATCGCGTGTGCAAACGTGGCGAATCTGATGCTGGCTCGCGCGACAAGCCGCACAAGGGAGTTCGCTGTGCGTGGAGCCCTTGGCGCGACGCGTAGGCGTTTGGCGGGGCAGCTCCTGACAGAATCGTTGTTGCTGTTTTTGGTCGGCGGCGTGGCGAGCCTGCTCTTTGCCTCATGGGGCATGCGCTGGATTGAGTCACAGATTCCCGGTCATATCCGTGGATACATTGTGAATTATGGCCACGTCGAGCTGGATTTCTCCATGCTGATGTTCACCTTAGGAATTACGTTGCTTTGTGGTTTGGTCTTCGGCTTCGCGCCGGCATTCGAGAATTCGCGGCTTGATGTAAATCACACGCTCAAGGAAACATCCGGCCAGACGTCGGGCAGCAAACGCGGCGCGCGGCTCCGGCGGATCTTTGTAGCCGCGGAGATTGCGCTGGCGGTAGTGGTGCTCATCTCGGCGACGTTGCTCGTGAAGAGCTTCATCGTTTCTGTGCGCTCCAGTCCTGGCTACAATCCGGCCAACGTCCTGGTGGCGCAACTCGCTCTCCCGAAGACGAAGTACACAGAGGACTCGCAATTTCGAAATTTCAGCGATGAAGTACTGTCCCGTATTCGCGCCCTGCCTGGAGCTGCTTCCACGAGCGTGGCGAGTCATGTCCCATTTGGCGGCTTCGGCCAGGGCATCGAATTCCAAGTGGTCGGAAAGCCGCTTCAACCCGGTGAGAGACACGGCGCACCCTTCACTGCAGTGACAGCGGATTATTTCTCGACGATGCAGATTGGGTTGGTCAAAGGCCGTTATTTCGATTCCTCCGACGCGTATGGAACTTCTCCTTCCATAATTATCAGTCAAACTATGGCCCGACAGGTTTTGTCGGGCGAGGACCCCATCGGGAAGAAACTTAGATTGGGCGAGCAGCATTCCGTCGGCACGATCGTTGGGATAGTGAATGACATTAAGATGTATTACTTGCGCGAACGTCCCGGGTGGCACATCTATGTTCCTTTGGCGCAATTTCCCTCGAGGACTTTCGGATTCGTCGTACGCTCGTCTGGTGACCCCACGATAATGGCCACAGCTATCCGCGACGCGATTTGGGCTGTGGACCGCGACCAGCCTATCTCTTCGGTCGAGCCACTCGAGAACCTGATAGCTGTGGTTAACACCGGGGACCGCGTGGTAGCCGATCTGATGGTTTTCTTTAGCGTTCTAGCCATGTTTCTGGGGGCGATCGGGATCTACGGCGTGATGGCTCATCTAGTTTCGCAACGCATCCACGAGATTGGAATCCGCATGGCGCTGGGAGCAAGTCCGGTACACGTGATGCGCATGGTCCTCAGCAAAGGCCTGAAGCTGGCGTTGGTCGGAGTTGGCGCGGGGGTGCTTGCTGCGCTCGGAGCGACGCGGCTGCTCGCCATGCAGCTATACCAGGTTACGCCTAACGATCCGCTGACGTTCGTCGCGGTGCCGATTCTATTTGTGGCGATTGCCATCGCGGCTTGCTATCTGCCTGCACGTCGAGCCACTCACATCGATCCTCTCGTGGCTTTGCGATTCGAGTGACAACCCATGTCGCTGCTAAGAAGCCTATTACACGGATTGCGATCGCTGGTCCGAAAGGAGCAGGTCAGCAGGGAGTTGGACGAAGAATTAAACGGCTTCTTGGAGATGGCAGCCGAAGAAGAGATGAAGCAGGGGATGAGCCGCAAGGATGCCCTTCGCGCCGTGCGCCTGGAGCGCGGAAGCCTCGAGGTTTCTAAGGAAGTTGTCCGCTCTGGCGGCTGGGAATTTTTTGTGGAGACGTGCTGGCACGACCTGCTCTTTGGCCTGCGCATGCTGCGTAGGTCGCCGGGATTCACCACCGTCGCCATTCTCACTCTCGCGCTCGGAATCGGCGCAAACGCGGCCATTTTCAGCATGGTGAACGCCCTTGTGCTCCGACCGCTGCCCGTTCATGCCCCGAACGAAGTCGCATCACTGGCATCGCAACCTCACGGATTGGGTTGGAGTAACGGGTTTTCCTATCCCGATTTTGAAGATATTCGCGACCAAGCCACTTCCGTGTTCCGCGACATGACCGGCATGCAGCCGTCCCATATGGACGGGTTCAGCATGAACGGCCAAAGCCAGCCGATTTGGATGAGCTATGTCACGACCAATTTCTTTCAGGTAATGGACCTGCAGCCTGCGCTCGGGACTTTCTTCGGGCCTTCCGATGGGGGGATCGATGGCTCCGAGCCGGTGCTAGTGCTGAGCTACTCGTTCTGGAAAAACCATATGGGAGGCGACCCGAATATCGTAGGCAGAAGCGCCTCGATAAACGGGCGTCCAGTGACGATCATCGGCGTAGCCCCGGAAGGCTTCAGAGGAATTTATTCGATTCTCGATACGCAGGGCTACTTGCCGGTGGGAATGGCAACGGCGACTTTGGATAGCCCCAAGGATTTCCTGACGAACAGGAGCCTGGAAAACATCGAGATTCTCGGCCGACTCAAACCGGGCATGAATGTCGGCCAGGCCCAGCCCGTGCTTGCCGTAGTGGGTCGTCAACTCTCCGAGCAATATCCAGAAATCCATAAGTGGGATTGGCTCCAAGCCTTTCCCGGTGGTCCGCTTAACGCCAACCCGCAGGACACGGCTGTCATCGAGTCCATGGCTGCGTTTTTCCTTTTGCTTGTCGGGCTCGTGCTGGTGCTCGCCTGCATGAATGTTGCGAATTTGCTTTTGGTTCGGGCCGCAGCGCGCCAACCCGAGATGGCCGTTCGTGCGGCCTTTGGAGCCGGCCGTGGGCGGCTCGCGCGGCAGCTCCTCACTGAAAGCCTTCTCCTCGCAGCCCTAGGATGTGTGGGCGGTATTGTTGTCGGAGTTGCGGCCAGCCGCTCAGTCAACTCGATAAATTTTGCGTCGGCTATTCCTCTCGTCTTCGACGTAACCTTTGACTGGCGAGTGCTTGCCTACGCTGTAGGTGCGGCCCTCCTGACCGGAGTGTTAGTGGGGATGACTCCAGCGGTTCGCGCAGCACGCAGAGACCTGAACCCTCTGCTGCACGAAAGCTCCCGAACTTCGACGGGCGGCCGCCAACGCGCTCGCAGCGTTCTGGTTGTCGCCGAGTTGAGCGGCTCACTGATGTTATTGATCATCGCGGGATTGTTCGTGAGGAGCCTGCGATCTGTTGAACGTTCCGATCTGGGATTCGATCCGGATCATGTTTTGAATCTGACCATTTCGCCCACAGACGCCGGTTACGAGGAAGCCCAGGCAAGTCAATTTCTCAAACAGGTTCTTCAGCGGGCACGCGCGTTGCCGGCCGTTGAATCCGCCAGTCTCGCAGCCACCATTCCCATGGGTCACTACAACTACGGAGAGGAACTGAAGATCGAGGGTTATGAGACTCCGCCCGGCCAGCAGCGGCCGCTTGCCGGCTACAACGCAGTTTCGCGGGAATATTTCCGAACTATGCGGATACCGCTGATTCGCGGGCGCGATTTTTTCGATTCCGACGACCGGACTTCGCAGTACGTGGCAGTCGTGAACGAAGAAATGGCCAGGCGGTACTGGCCGAATCAGGATCCTATCGGCAGGCACTTCACGACCGGAAAGGACTCGACGCATCCGATTCAAGTGATTGGCGTGGTGAAGAACAGCCGGACTCAGCACCTGACTGGCTCATTCCGTCCGCATTTCTATCGCCCTCTTACGCAATCTTACCTGACTCCCGTGACTCTCCAACTTCGAACAGCCCTGCCTGCGGCGACGGCTGTTCATCAGGCGGTCGATCTGATTCATTCGCTCGCTCCAGCCATGCCTGTTTTCGACGTTCAAACGATGACTCAGGCTCTCGATACGCTCAATGGATTGCTGCTCTACCAAGTCGGCGCCGCACTGACCGCATCGCTGGGCACTCTGGGCCTTCTGCTCGGCCTGGTCGGAGTCTACGGAGTCGTTTCTTACGCTGCGGCCCAGCGCACGCACGAGATCGGCATCCGAATGGCTCTCGGTGCGGCCCGGTCGAGCGTCTTGAAGATGATTCTTAGGAAGGGCCTGATAGTGACGGCGGCAGGCGTCCTAGTGGGCGCTTTGCTGGCCGGCGCGATTGGGCGTCTTGCGAGAGATTTGCTGGCGGGTGTTTCGCCCATGGACCCGCTGACGTATGTTTGCGCATCGGGCCTGCTCGCTGCGGTGTCGCTGCTCGCCTGCTATATTCCCGCGCGGCGTGCGATGCGCGTCGATCCGATGGTCGCGTTGCGTTACGAGTAGTTTGCACCGTTCAACTGACTCCAGTCCGCTCCTCATCCCTATGCTCACCGATTTCGACAGATGCCTTTTTCTGCCATGCATTTCCGGGGCACTGCTGCGGGCCAATTCCTACGCCCGGCAGCTTCGCGACTTCTGCGTGAGGGGAAAACGACGCCCTTCCCAAAGCAAGTCGTATTTCGCTGAGTCGTGGGTTCCGTGTCCTGCACTAAAGTGCCGAGTATTTGAACGTAAGAGCCCACGGGAGGCGGGTGCTGGTTTCCTAAGTGACCAATAATTGGGTTATCCTCTCGGACCGTGAATTCAAAGCGTCCAAAAGTCGCGCCGATTCTCAGCCCAACCCTCTTCGAGATGGAGAAATTGGAAGAGGCAGACCCACTCTCAAAAACCCTCGCGGCTCACCGCCCTTATTCTGTGCCCGGCATTCTTCTCGGCACTTCGGCGTTCACCGCAAAGGGTTGGGAAGGCAGTTTCTATCCACGGGGAATGCAATCCCGCGATTACCTTTCCTACTATGCCACGCAGTTTGCGACGGTCGAAGTGGACTCGACCTTCTACGGATGTCCTTCTGCTCGCACAGTTAGCAATTGGGGCGCTCGAACTCCAGACGATTTCATTTTCTCAGTCAAAGTCCCGCAGATCATCACGCATGAAAAAGCACTAGTGGATTGCAATTCTGAATTCGAAGAGTTCGTGAGAACGATGGATATTCTCGGCCCAAAGCTTGGTCCGATGGTGTTTCAGTTTCCGGTGTTCGACAAATGGAAATTCCCGAAGCAAGACAGTTTTCTCACCGTGCTGGTACCTTTCCTAAAGAAGCTCCCTACGGACCACAAATTTGCAGTCGAGATTAGAAACAAGAAGTGGCTTGATGCGAAATTTGCTGACGTGCTGCGGGAACACAACGTCGCCTTGGCGCTGACCGACACATCGTTTGTGCCCCGGCCTTGGGAGATGGAGAAAAAGTTTGAACTGATTACGGCGGACTTCGTGTATGTCCGATGGCTTGGTGATCGCAAGAGAATCGAGAAGTTGACGGAGACCTGGGATAAGCCCATCGTTGATCGCACGAAGGATTTGAGAAATTGGGTCGAGCTATTTCGGACGTTTGTAGCACGAAATCTCAAAATTTTTGCCTACGCGAACAACCATTACGCATTATGCCGATGTCGGCATAACGCGTATTATGCCGCGTCCCGGATTATGCCGAAGCCTCTCATGTCGTCAGCACCGTTTCCCTTCCATTCCTGTCTGTCCACGCACACTGATGCTTGATTGAGTCGGCATAATTCCGCTCACCTCAGCCAGGTGTAGATTGCACATGAGAAAGCACGTCGCCCAGATTCCTAATTACCGGCACTCCTCCTGCCGTAGATTCTCCGCTACGTGCGAGAAGCACAACGGAGAACCCCGCCGCACGTGCGCCTTCTATATCTACGGCGAGGTCGCCTACGTGAAGAATCTCGCGTGAAGAAACCCCCATCCGCTTGCGGGCTATGTCAAACAATCGGGGATCGGGCTTTTGAAAACCCGCTTCGCCCGAGGCTACAACGACATCCAGAAAGGTACCTATGCCCAGTTCTTCGCAGAAGTACGAGAGACCCTTTTGCCAATCCGAGATGACACCAAGGCGGAGTCCTGCCTCCCTAAGGGAGTGCAATATTTGAAACGAATCATCAAACAAAGCAAAGCATTTCGGCCCCATGATTTCTCGGATCGCGTCTGCGTGTTCCGCGTAGTCAATTGCCCCAGAGCCGCGCACGTTAGTTCGTTCGAAGAGGCGTCGCGTGAATTCCGTCCAAAACGAGAGCTTGGCTGCATCCGAAAAGGTCGGGCTGTAAGAGGAACCATAGTAGTCAAAAACGTCGTAGAGCACTTGATGCTGCCATGGATCGGAACTGAGTCCCGCAGCGGAGAGATAGTTCTGGTATTGCCTCCCTCGGCCAATTCCTGCCGGGTGGTAGACTAAGGTGTTGTAGAAGTCAAAAGTTACAGCCTTGAACGGCATCTACCCCCCTGGAACTAGTGCATGGTACTTCAGAGAGGTAGATCAGGGGCTCAGAGATAAGATTAACGGTCTGAACCTTTCTCTGCCCCGTACTCCCACTCGCGGGGGACCTCCTGATGGGTCGCGTTCAACAATGCACGGTTCGTTTTTCAAACACTCAAGGCGTTGAGCGTTCTACGGAAGTTGAAGCCGCATTCGACTCCGGTCCGAAGGACCATCCGGAGAATGAGCGGGATTATGCCGACGTAATCGACCATCGCTGGGCTTCGACAGCCAGTTACCGAGAGGAAACGCGGCTGGCTGCGCGACTCAATTCGGCATAATACGGAAGGCGGCATTATACGCGGGACATGGACCTGCCACGGTAAAGCTGTTTACGGAATTGTGGGACAAAAAATAATACAGCTGGGAGTAGCAGGTGCCCGACCAGTTCAAGCACCGGCTCTCGTGGAGTTTTAGAGGGTATATTGCGACCAAACTACCAACGGACATGGCACGCGGGAATCAGGTATTTCCTGTAGCTGGCATGAGGGAGATGTCCGGTAACGCCCGACTTAACAGGAGTTACGACCCCCGTTCGATACAAGGTGACAAATTTCAGGAATGGAGGCTCTTGATGAAGGCGGCTGCTGGTAGCAGAGACCAGAGCAGAAAGAATAGGGCGCTCGTTTGAACGTATAGTGTCCACAGGTGAAGTGTGACCTTGTCTTGGAGCTTATTCTTATCCGCCGTAAACATCAGCTCGACCGACTTCTCGGGCCGCATTAATAGCAGGAAGCCGCAAACTACAGCAAATATTGCCAGCCCAAGCAAGTCCCAGCGTGCTACCCCATGTGGCAACAGGGAGTGGCCCGACGAAATTTCGCCCGGCTTGGGATGAAGCATCCATAAAATGACAGGCCGCATGAAAATAGCAACGATTGCACCCGATAAAACTAATCCTCCGAAACGCTTTCCAAACTCGAAGGGAGGTTTGCGAACAAGTGTGAGACTACTTTCGCCCCAATTGTAACGAGGAAGGTATCTGCTAGGCGCAAAAAGCAAAATGCAACCATGAAAGAGACCGATTAGGGAGGCCATCAAAAAGCCGACCATAAAAACCCAGTTTTCAAGCATCTCACGGCCTCGCCTGATTTCGACGAGCTTACTACATCCGTACATTTACGTTCAAAAAGTTGAGGGTCGACCACTGCCTGATAAACGCTAGTGCTTTACCGGATGCGCGTTCTCGGCGAGAAGTACAAGGAGGCGAGGATCTCCGCGCGCGTCCGGTAAAGCCGTTTGGACGTGGCCGCCCGTGCGGCGGACGCGGGCCCTATGCAAATTCAATTGTGGGAAGGAACGGTGTTGGAGTGCGGGGAGACTGTGCCACAGAGCGCAATACCTGACACGATGGGGCAATCTGTTGGCTACGACGACAAAGTATTTTGAAAAGCATGGTTGAAGACGCTGAACGAAGGGATCTGTTCGGTGAGCAGGCGGAGGGGTACGGACCGTGGCGAGGCACGCGAAGAATTCGAATTGCAGAGAGGGAGTTCATGCGGCGGCGGTGACTAGCGGCGGAGAGCGGAGTTGGAGTTCGACAGCCGTCAGACGCTCGACGACCTTCATGGGGCCACCACACTTGGGACAGCGCCAAAGACCAGGCGGCTCTTCAGTGGAAGCGACGTGTTGTTCAGTTTGCGGCTGCTGGGCTGAGCCGAGCAACTGAAAGCAGAGCGGTAGAAGCGTGGTGCGCCGCCGATTGGCGAGAAAGCCGAAATGCCGGATGCGCACGAAGCCCTGCGGAAGGATGTGCAGCAGAAAGCGACACAGGAACTCGTCGACCGCTAGAGGCAGCAGCTTCTGTTTGTTGTGGTCAGCGGAATCACGCCAGCGAAAGGTAACTTGGCCATCGGCGAAGGAGACCAGGCGATGGTTGGAGATGGCCACGCGATGGTGTAGCGGCCCAGGTATTGCAGCACATAGTCGGGACCACCGAAGGGACGTTTCAAATAGACCACCCAGTCCTGCCGGTACAGCGGTCGCAGCCAGGCAGCAAAGATTTTGGGTTGCGCAAGAAGCTTCAGATCTCCCTGGAAGCGAAGCTGGCCATTCTGGAAAGCTTGTTTGAGAGCGTCGACGAACTTGCCGCGAAAAACTTTCTGCAGCACTTTCTTGGGAAGAAAGTAGTTGTCTGGTGAGCGAATCCAGCAGGTGTGATCGGGGAGAGGCCGCCGGCAGGAGCGACACAATGCACGTGGGGATGAAGTTTGAGTTGTTGGCTCCAGGGTCGAAAATCTCTTTACGTCGGATTGAGTGGTTGAGGATTTGGGGGTTCAACTCGATAGCCGAGGCTTCGTAGTTGGCGGATCATCTTGGCAGTGCGGCGTTGCTTGGATTGTTTGGTAACCGCCGGGCCCCGTTCTTCGTAACGAACTCCCTCGTGCAGGAGCTTCCAGATGAGGAGACACTGCCGATGCGCAACCACTCCGATAGTTTGTTTATGTCCGAGGCGTGGTGCCATACGACGATAGACAATCTCAAAGATAGTTCCTTTAGCCTTGACTGCCGCGTTGGCAGCCTGATTGAGAATGCGCCGCATGTTGCGGTTGCCCTTCGGGGATCGGTGGCTGTAGTTTACGCCCGCGCTCTCCTCCTCGCCGGGACATGCACCAACCCACGAGGAGAGCTGCTTGGCCGAAGGAAAGGTTGCTGCAGTGGCACCAACTTCGGCAATGACCTGCTGTGCTGAATCGACGCCTAGACCAGGTACTTCCGCCAGCCGTTCGACCGCGTCCTGTTGTCGACGGAGCAGATTTGCCATCTCTTGGTTGAGTTTACCGATCTGCTCGTCGATCAATCGCAATTCCTCAAGCATCATGCTTAGCAACCGCCGATAGACAGGATTGAGCTCCGTGCACGCGCCCAAAGCGTCACACAACTGCTCTTGCGTGGCATGCAACTTCCGATCAGCTAGTGCAGCCAGCGCTGCTGGGTTGGTTTCCCCATCGGCCAGCGCCTTCAGCATGCGTTGTGCACTGAGACCCAGTAGATCCGACACAAAGCTGGACAACTTAATGTGAGCTTCTTCCAGCAGACTCTCTACTCGGTTCTGTAACCGTACCCGGTTCCGCGTCAGCTGAAGCTTTCGGCGTACCACCGTCCGCCAGAGCCGCTGTTCGGCATCGGGCACAAAGCTCAGATTCAATTCCCGGGCCACCAGCCGCTTTACCAAGCGTTCGGCGTCCAGAAAATCCTTCTTGCGCCCCCGCCGCCCCCGATTGGATATCGCGTGCGCGAGATGCAGAGTTCCCGATGTCGGGCGTGCGCCTTCCCGCTTCTGGCGTATCGGCTTCCAGTACCGTTCCAGTGTTTCCCAGACCGGCCTCCAATATTGCGCCGTCGACTCCATGACTACTTCTTCGGCCTCTTGCTCGAGCAGCCATGCCGCCAGCGATCGCAGTTGTTCAGGGTTGCTGCTAAACATCCGCCGCTCAAACTGGTATTCGCTTTCGATTTCGACGTCAGTCACAACTACAGCCAGCATCTTTTTGTGGACATCAATTCCCGCTATCCTATAGGACATAGTTCCTCCTGGCCGGGAGCGGAGAGCGTGCTGCGCTTACTTTAACCAGGGTCGCGGGCTATCGCCGCTCCCGCCAGGGGAGACAACGACGCCCAATTATTCGCTCAATCACGCACGCTCCGGATCAGACAGGTGTACGGCCTCAACCTCTCCACTGGAGTCTCGACCTCGCCGCTCCGAGCCGTTGCTATCTTAACTCTGGAAAATTTTCATAAGATTTCGCGGACCGTAGGCCCATAAAAGACAGGTATGCAACACGCTGAAGAAGCCAATTTCCGCACCGAGGTGTCTCGGATGGCGAGCCACTTCGAGAAGGGTTTCGGCACTAGTGCGGAACAGGAGATCGTAGAGGATCTTCTTGTTCTGCAGAGCCAGCGGCGCCAAGCGGCTGGGGAGGGTGAAGACCACGTGCAGGTAGCGGGTCGGCAAAAGTTCACGTCGACGCGCGGCGATCCACCGTTCCCGAGCAGCGATCTGACACTTTGGGCAGTGGCGATTGCGGCAGCTGTTGTAAGAGATGGTGGCCCGATGTCCGCAACGGGTGCACTCGTCGAGATGACCGCCGAGTGCGGCGGTACGACACCGCGCCATGGCCAACAGCACTTTGACGTGCCTCCAGCGAAGCCAATGACGGTGTCGTTCTAGGAAAGCCTCTCCCGCAGCGCGGATGATGTCGGCCACCTCCAGAGGCGGCCGGCTCATCTAGTTTTCGTCAGGCGGCTTGTCGTTCAGTGTTAGCGAGTCCAAAGGACTCGCGGTGGAGTTGAGGCGTTGTATCGCGAGGTGCACGTAAAGCAAGGTGTCTTTCAGATTTTCATGCCCGAGCAGGACCTGAATGGCGCGGAGATCCGCGCCGGCCTCATAGAGATGCGTCGCAAAACAGTGGCGAAGCAAATGGGGATAAACGCGTTTCTGGAGGCCGGCGCGCTGGGCGGCTTTCTGACATGCGTACCAGACTGTTTTGGTATCGATCGGTCGATCCTTGCGAAAGTTGCTGGGAAACAGCCAGGTACTGGATTTCCGATGGTAGTAACGCCAGTGGGCGCGCAGTGCCGCCAGTAGCTTGGGACTGAGCATGACATCGCGATCTTTGCGGCCCTTGCCACCACGGATGTGCACCACCATGCGCTGACTGTCGATGTCGCTGACTTTCAAGTGGATCAGTTCGGCGTTCCGGGCGCCGCTGGCGTAGAGGGTCATGAGCACGATGCGTTCTCCAGGGGTGCGCGCCGCATGGAGGAGTTGCGCGACTTCTTCGCGGCTAAGAATCGTGGGCAGGCGACGAGTCTTTTTCGGATAGGGAGTTTCCGCCAGGCTCCAGGCTTTGCGAAGAGTCTTGATGTAGAAGAAGCGCAGAGCGGCCAGGTGTTGTCCTACGGAATTCGCTGACAACTTGCGCTTCTTGAACAACTCGGCTTGATATTCGCGAATGTGTCGAGGACCTAAGCGATCTGGCGAACAGTGGAAATGTCGAGCAAAATCTTCTACTGCACGAAGGTAGTGGCGTATGGTATTTTGTGCATAATTACGAAGCTGGAGTTCTTCCAGCATCATTTTTCGAAGATGGGTCACGGGAACACCTCCTGTGACCCACACTTACATCTAAGCCATCAAGCAACCAACGCTGCACTGCCTCACGCGTAGCGTCCGCCGCACGGGCGGCTACGTCCTAACGCGGTTACCGGAAAAGTGAAGTCCTGGTACCGGACCACTCGGGTTGGCGACCGACCAGGCATAATGTTTATCTTGAGAAATGCGAACGTGATTTTGAGTGACGCTGACACCACCAATGCGTTTTAAGAGGCGGATCGAAGAAGATGGATTCGCCGTTGTCCCCGCGTGCTTGGACAAAGCCACCGTAGAACTCCTCGGCAAACAATTTGACGACACTCGCAACCCTGAAAGGAATCTCTTGTCCGTTCCGAGTGTTCGGTCGCTTGCGGTATCACCGCCAGTGCGCGAAATGATGGAAGCCGTACTTGGGCCAGAGTGCTTTGCTGTCCGAGGGATTTTCTTCAATAAGACTCGAAGTTCAAATTGGAAAGTGGTTTGGCACCAAGATTTGACAATCGCCGTCCGTGACCGTGCGGACGTTAGCGGATTTGGTCCGTGGACGCGGAAGGCCGGAATTTTGCACGTTCAACCTCCGCCGGAGGTTATGAGCGGCCTTCTCGCCATCAGGCTGCATGTAGACGAAAGCGGAATCGACAACGGACCTTTGCGCGTAATTGCCGGTTCGCATCGCCAAGGTCGGCTTTCCGCAGAACAGATAGGAAACTGGAACAAGGAAACTTCTGTAACCTGCACCGTCCCCAAAGGGGGCGCGCTGGTCATGCGCCCCCTAATTCTTCACGCGTCGTCTTCGTGTGTCATTCCAAAATCGCGGCGAGTGATTCACCTTGAGTTCGCATCAGCCGAACTCCCTCACGGACTGGATTGGCACGACAGGGTTTCCGCTGAACGCTGGGATTCCATTCCTAAGTCCTGGTAAACGCGGTATCGGAAAAGTCCCATAAAAGGGAATGTCAAGAGACATTCCTCTGCGTCGGCTCGATGCCGATCCTTTTTTGTCGCGGCATTCAGCCCAACTGTTTGAACGTGCACTCGTGAGCGAGTGGTCTTGCTCAGGCGACGTAGTCTCGTGCTTCGTTTCGTCACACGAAACGGTGAGATCCTTCTTCCTCCCTGTGGTTCCATTTCACTTTTGTGACGGCGCCATTCGTTTCTGAAACATCAAGCCTGACAGTTATCCACTCTATGAGTGGCAACGCATGGTCCTATCGGAGACTCGTGGCCTATGGCTTTCTTGGATTGTCCGAGAGGGCATAGGGTGGATTCGGAGACTCGCGTGCTTGAAGCACGGGCCTGACTTTTCCGATGGATACTTCCCCTCGAATCCGAGCGTCTCAAGAACCCGACAGCTACCGCCAGGAATAGTTCCCAGGTGGAATGGACTCTTTGCCAGAGACGCTCAAGCTGCTTGTTGTTTCAAATAGTTGGCGTCGAAACGTACCTCCTTCTTCCAGACGATCAACGTGATCGCGGCAATCTTCCTCGCCAAGGTCAAGCGCGCCATCGTGGGCTTCCTTCCCTTAGCCAGCAAAGCCTCGTAGAAATCGCGTAGCGGTCCAGCCGCGGTGCTGGCTCTCATAGCCGCACCTTTGAAAATATCTTTGAGGTCGTGGTTGTGATTGTCATTGAGACCCCGCAGGGTGACGGGTTTCTTCGAGCGTTGTAGCTGTCCCTCCACGACGCGGTACTGCGCGCTGTCGTGGGTCTCCAACCCCAGCCCGCTGTAGGTCCACAGTTGCCGCTTGGTGCGGAACCGATGAGGCGTCTGCATCAACGCCAGCAAGTGAGCCGCTCGAAGCGGACCAATGCCAGGAATCTGGCGTAGCAACTTCGTGGCGCGGTGCTTCCTAGCCTCGGCCAACAGTTCTTTCCGGGCTTGTTGGCGCACCAGTCGCAGGGCGTCGAGTTGTTGGTAGTAAAGTTCTGCCCGCCGGCGTACGCCTGCTTCGTGAATCTTGGCGAGCCATTCCGAACGGTGATGCGGTGCGTAGACTTGCGTCCCGGCACAGGGAATGGCCCAGCCCCGATACAAGGCCTTGAGTCGATTCATCACCCGCCCGAGATCCTTGCTGATCGTCAAATAACTACGGGACAATTCCTTCAACATGCGCAGGCCATGTTCTCCGTGATACACCGAACTGAGCTTGCTCATATACAGCAGTTCGGCCAGCTTGCGCGCGTCGATGCGGTCGCTCTTGCTGCCTTCTTTCAGCAAGGCATTCTTTCGCGGATTACACACTACGAGTTCCGTCACGTGCGGCTTCAGCAGATCGTACAACCAGCCAGCCCAAGTGCCTTCTTCAAACGTGAGGTGCACATCTCCACCCAGCCCGTGGATAAACTGCAGAAGGGTGCTCGCTTTGGTCTCGATGACGCATTCCATCACCACCTTGCCGGCAGAATTCAGAACTACGATCGAAATGCTTTCCTTATGCACGTCCAAGCCGATATATTTAGTGCTAGTCATAGAGGGTGTTCCTTTCTTGTAGGTGAATGAGCCAAGCACTCAATCCCTACTCCAAAGGGGCGCCCTTTTATAATGTGTGGAATTGGCCCAAAAAAGGATGTCCGGTAACCCGACTCTCGAACAGATTGACTCTGCTGCTTGGGACAGGAGCACGCCGGAAATGTGTCGTGTAAGTTAACTGTCAGCTAGTACTTCTCTAGTACTAAGTGTCTCATAGTGGACAGACACAAACTACCTCCCTAGGTAGCCTGAAACGAGCTAACTCCGCCCAGGCCGGGGGGCAGTCGGGCGGGGAAAGGCACCGCCACCCCGGGGGATTTACCGAGGCTGGCTATGTCTTCCAAATCTGAACCCACCCTTGAGCAATTGGGACGAGCTTCTGCCCGCGACGCACCTTGGGCAAGAGACAATCCCGTGCGAATCCTCTTCGTTCATCGTTCCGTAGCAGATGTTGAGCGCTGCCTGTTTGAGCTCAAAAGGGTGCGATTCACGGTCAGCTCAGATGTAGTTGTGACTCCCGCACAATTCGCCGAACGACTCCGTTCGCAACTGTTTGACCTCATCGTGGCCGAATACCCCAGCACAAACTGGCAAGAAACGGAGGTGCTCGACCTCCTGGGCCAGATGAAGAAGGACATCCCCCTCATCTTTTTGGTCCACGGCATGGAACGCGAAACCGCCGCGGAGTTCATCCTGAAAGGTGCTGCCGATTGTATTGAAATGGGGAGCATTGGCCATCTACCTGTAGCCGTGCATCGGGCTCTCGCGGAGAAAGCCTTGCGCGATCAACGCGATCGCGCCGAAAAGGAACTGCGGCATTCGCAAGCACGTTACCGCGCACTAGCAGGAAATCTAAGCTACGGAATTTGCCGTTGCAGTGTCGACGGCAAGTTTTTGGAAGTGAACGAAGCAATGTTGAGGATGCTCGGCTATAACTCAAGTGAGGAACTCTTGGCTCTAGGCCTTATGTACGACATTATTCAAGACTCGGGCAGACGGGCACAATTGCTGCGTCAATCGGGCGCGGATGGTCTCGTCGATCCCATCGAAATAGAATGGAAGCGGAAGAACCATGCGACCGTGAAGGTCCGGCTGAGCGGGCGAGAAGTCCTCGGCGAACAAGGGGAGTTGGAAACCTATGAGGTCATCGCCGAAGACGTCACCAGGCAGCGAGAATTGGAGGATCACCTTCGTCGGCAGGCAGCCAGCGATTCGCTGACTGGTCTGGCGAACTATCGCCGCCTCGTGGATGTGCTTGATTCGGAAATCAGGCGCAGCAAACGCACGAATCGAGAGTTCGCTATGTTGTTCTTTGATCTGGACGGATTGAAACGAATCAACGACCGCTACGGCCATATGATCGGGAGCCAAGCGCTTTGCCGGCTGGCCGATGCTTTGTGCTCGTGTTGCCGGGGACATTGATACTCCTGCGCGCTTCGGCGGGGACGAGTTTGCTGTTGTCTTACCGGAAACTGACGCAGAGGCGGCCAACCTGGTGGCACGACGTATCTTTGAGAGTGTTGCCAATGACGGCAAAGGACCAAGGCTCTCCGTGAGCTTTGGAGTTGCCGTCTATCCCACAAATGGTAGTTCCCTCGAGAGTCTCTTGTTCCAAGCAGATTCCGCACTTTACTCAATGAAACGGCAAAGAATTGCGGTTGCAGAGTCCAGACAAGCCGCCGCTGGGCAGTAAACTTGTATCGTCAAGCCCAAGCAACCAAGGAACGTATGACTGTTCAAAATTTCACACCCCATAAGTGTGGATCATAGTCTCCAAAGTCCTGATTAACGCGGTATCTCCGTCCATGTGGCGTTTATCGGGAGTGGGTCTGAATGGGACGCAACGGATCGCCCGAGGACGGATACTGCCCGAAGACGTAGTCCTTGGACGCGGCCGAGCGATGGCAGGTAGCGCAGGCCTGGATGCTTGCGGAGTCACCAGATCGCGGATAATAGGCGAAGTCCCAGCCACCGGTACTTGCGAACTGAGGCGTACCTCGCTTGATCATGAAGGCCACGGCCGCCACGGTTCCTTGGGGAGAGTCCATGAGTTTCTCTTTGGCAATCACCGCACCTGTCAGGAATAGGCCCGCCTTACCTTGGGGTAAGGTCTGAGTTGCGATCTGATTGGCATAGACCTGAATGTAATGTTCACTGTGAGGACCGTATTTCTTCCGCGCTTGAGTCCAGTCGGTGGGGGTTGGCGCCATGCATCGAATCCAGAGTTCCAGCGGCACTGGCGCGGGAGACTGGAGTAGGGTTTTCCATTCCTTGTACTTCGCAAGGTCGGCGGGCAGCTTAAGTTGGTCTACCACCGATCGCAACTGCGCAGGCCAGAGTAGGTCCGCGCCGACCAGTCCGCACGGCATCTCGTAAGGAAACTTGAAATAGCCCGGGACGGAGTCATTCTTGGTAGAGAGAGAGATCGGAAGATGTACGCAGCAGGAATGGGCAAGGATTGGGACGTTTTCGTTTCCCACGCCAGCGAGGATAAGGATTTTGCTCGCCCTCTGGCGGAGGCTCTTCACAAATCTGGCCTGTCCGTGTGGTATGACGACTTCACGCTAAGAGTCGGAGACAGCCTCAGAAGGAGGATCGACGAAGGTCTCGCAAAATCCCGTTACGGCATTGTCATACTCAGCCATGCATTCTTTGCAAAGAACTGGCCGCAGGCCGAACTCGACGGATTAACGAGCAAACAAATTGCTGCACAACGGTCGTGCTACCTATCTGGCACAGCATTGGGGCAGACGAGGTCCGGGGGTATTCTCCGATGCTTGCCGGGGTCGTGGCTACCAAATCCAGCGACGGCGTCGATTCCGTGGTGCGAAAACTCCGAGAGGCGATGGGACTCGACTAGAGGGCCTGCTTATAACGAGAGTTGGTAGTGTTCAGGAAGTTAGCCGTGCTATCCTCCCGTCTCACGTGGGCGGGAGGGGTTCGATGAAAGCACGCATTCGTTTCGCCTCGTTCGTTCCCATAAGCACGGCATCATTTCGCAAGTAAACACAGTTTTGTTTCCTGCTATTCTCATTTTATGCTGCGAGTCTCGAAACCGTGCTAGTTTCCATCTGGCAACAATCTCTGATCGATAAAAAGAAAACCGTCGATCTTGACGGCGGAAGCTATCCCGTCCGCCAAACCTCCAAGAGCAAATTAAAACAGATCGATTTCCGATTTGAAGACCGAGAGTTGCGCGGACTGGAACAGAATCCGAATACCAAATCTAGGTGGGCGAAACTAGCGCGGGAAGGGAAACAGGTTATGCAATTCCTCGAATACGGCAGATATATCGCGGTTGTTGTGGATGGGAAACTTCATCTGTATAAGTAGCTCGCTCGGGGAGGAACAGGTGCCTGTGTCCAGACAAGCACCTGATCTCTGTGGGTGAACCAGAGGCCATCATAAACCTAACAACACGTCCAAGCGCAGTGCAATCAGGTCTTCGCTGTAGAATGATGCGGAAGGACTGACTTCTAAAATCAGCTGTTTTTGGTAGATAAGCCCATTCCGACCTTCCGTAACCGTCGTTGCTCGCCGAAGTATAGGATGACTGTGGAAGATCGCAAGGCGATTCGAAAATCGGCTCGCACTATCATCTACCTCTACCGTTCAGCGTTCAGCGCGCTTTGAGGCTGTATCGCTTGATTGGTCCGTCGCTGACCGTGAACGTTTTGTCTTTGTCTTTCTCGTCCAGAAGTTCTTGCAGATCAGCTAATCCAATCTGCTGGCCGCGAGAGTAAAGTTTGTCAAACAGTTCATGTACCGTGAATTCGCCTTGACGAAGGAGTTCGCTGACAAGCGTTAACACATGTTTCTTTGTTGTCGGGAAGAGTCCCATATCTATTTTCCTTTGAACCACGATTGCGGAAAAGTCGTGCTACTCAAATTCAACTCGAAGCCGATTTGCAATTTATCGTGGCAATCACGGTCTTGGAAGGAATGTGTATCAGCCGAAACTCGTTCGGGCTGTCTTTCGCAACTTGTTCCAACTTCTTGACGCGTCTTCGCCGCCTCTGACTGTGCCTTTCCAAACTAGCGAGCCGTTCGGCAACACTTCAAATGCATCGTAGACGCGATTCATGGTCCTCCCATGACGCGAGAGCGCCGAATTCTAACTTGGCCCAATGAATAGAACGCACTCTGTTTGCCACACTGATCAACTTCTAACTCCTTTAAATCTCTATCCTTCTCACGTGCAAGAAATTTCAACAGACGACAACCCGGTAAAAAATACAACGCTGATGCCGCTAGGAGATAAGGGGAATACCTGAGGCCGAGGTGTAGGTTGAATTTAACGGGCGAAGGATATCTTCAATGGAGAGCCTGTTGCGTTAGCCAAGTCCTCTGAATAAAAGAGCAGGTGCCTGTACGCTGGCAAGCACCTGCTCAAAGGTAGGTAATCTGAAGAAACTGCTTGCACTTCAGCCTACTCAACACGGTCGGGAGCACAATCTGGTATTCACTGTAGAGAATTCTGCGCGAAGCTACGACTGCTTAAGCATCGTTACTTTCATGACGTGAATCTGGCCCTTGTCTTTATACACGTGAGCGCTGAGTTCGACGTGATGTCCCACATGCTCTTTCAAAGTTTCGGGATTGACTACATCCCAGGACTTGCCGCCGTCGTCCGACACAAATATGATTTTGTCGCCGTCTGCTTTCACCATGCCTTTGATATTCATTAACTCAGGCTTTTGATCTTGGGTCGTATCCTGAGATTTCCCGTGCATGAGGACCGGAACTCCGATAGTCGCTACGGAAAGTGCCAATACTGCTGCGGATAGTTTCTTCATGTCGCCTCCTATTTGTCGGAACTGCCCAACTACAACGTGAGCTTGAAGGAACCGAGAATCTATGGGCTATCGGGTAAGTGCTGTATTCACGGTGCTATCGGCGATACCGCCTAACGCGCAAGTCCATATCCAGTATTCAACCGATAGACGGCCCGGATACGTGTGCTGAAATTCAGACGGATGCCTCATCGACTGAGGGAGGTGACGTGGTCAAGGTGTTTTATTTCTCCGGGGATTCTGTTTGTGGAAGATTAAGAACTGTTTTGTACGACGGCATGCACTTTGTCCGGCTGGCCAGCAGTCAAGCCTTCACCTATCTCGGCGACCGTTTTCCACAAATGAACATTGGCGACCCTCCGGCAGCGGTCATTGAAATACTGCCAGATACGCAGCAATCAGGATGGCGAACGGGATTCTACTTAGCGGCCCAACCGCCCCTCCAATTCGAGGAAACACTCCGAGCAGTCCGCAACTAAGCGCCTTCCCCTGAGGCGAGTGCGAACAGCTAGCCGCAATAAATTTCCAGTTGACAGAAAAACGCATTCCTTGCTAATAAATTAACTATCCGCAGCGAAGGCCCACCCTGTTCGGAGGGTTTATGTCGAACCGCGATTCTGTTCACGTTCAGATGCAGATTGAATGCCCGAAGTGTCACAAGAAAATGATTCTAAACATTGGGCTGGTTACCGACACGACCAACAACGTACTCGAATGCCCCAACTGCCAGAACACGCTTATTCCTCTCGTCCCCGGACCAATTGTTGGCGGCCCGTTTTTACTGGATGCCTGATCCGATGTTACGCTACTCCACATAGATCACCTCTCACACTTATAGTGTCTGGCAGGAACAATTTTCTAGTTCTAGTTGGCTGTGCGAGCGGGGATCGCCCTTGAAACATTTGATAAGTCCCCTTTCCTCATACTCTTCCAGGAAACATCTAGGATTGGCACTTCTCTTGCGGATACTGAAGGTGTTGCTAGGGCCGAATCGGAATGCCTTCGATTGCGCTTTGAAAGCGTGGATCGTTCATTGGTGTCCCCGTGGCGACCAAAAACGAGTTTCGTCGTTACCCTCGTTTCGCTTGTCCGAAAGGGACGATTTTGGTCTGGCAGACTCCCCACAATAGAGTTGTCTCGGCTGTGGACAATATCGGGAGGGGCGGCTTGTACATTGTCACTTCCAAACCTCCTGCGCCCGGAACTTCGATCCAGTTGCTGCTTGATGTGCCAGCAGGAGAGGTGCGAGCGACCGCCGTCGTGCAAAGGAGCGCCCCCAAAGAGGGTATGGGCGTGAAGTTTGTCGCGATGAAAAAAGAAGACCGCGTCCGATTCTCTCGATGGTTGAAGCGTCTATCATCCTTAGGCAATCGTTATCATCGGCTGTGAAACCGAGTTTGGTAGAACAAGGAAGCTGTTGGTCGCGGTAGGGACGACCATCGCTGATCGCCCCCCGCACAGAGCCGTACGAACGGCACTACCGCATACGGCTCCCACCTTGGAGGATTGGCGAGAGGTGCTGCTACTCGCACACCGTTCAATCCATGGAACACTCCATCCCCGCACTGTGTCGGGTTGGTGTTGGCTTGAACAATGTTCTCCTTGGCCCGCGCCCTTTTCTCCCCAGGCTCCGCCGAAGATCGCTCTTCTTTGTTCGTCTGGTTCATCGATAGTATGGCGCGGTCCGACTCCTCCGAAGCGTGCGCGTCCGCCGTGTGGCTTTACGCCTTCGCGGACCGGCCTCGTTCCCTTGCGGGCCGAGGCGCTCCAGAGGTCTCCCGGTTCTCGTGCATGTTGTTTCTCAGCGTGCGCGGGTTCTTCGACTACGCAGGACCGACTGCTCGCTCGCGTTTATCGCGAAACAGCCGTGTTGCCTTCCTCCAATCAGGAGAGAGTCGGCGTCCTGGTTTTGCGTTTTTCGAAGCTCAATAGCCCGGCCCACCGATACCCCTGTCTACGCTTCAAGCGGCATCTCGCGATGCCACCTGCAAGACTGAGGGCCAAGATGGAGTCGCTGGCTCCTTTCTTGTAGGACTCTTTCATTCCCTGCAACATGCCGGTTTAGCCCGGCGCACCCTGATTAACGCCGCATCCGGACTGGTACCGGCAGCGCCTCAATTCAAATTGTCATGCGACATCGTGCGATGCTCCTATTCTCGCAACAGTCGAACGATCATCTTTTGGCAGTTTGAACAATTCGGAAAGTGTTCCCACTACAACACGATAAAACAGTTTCGGTGCGATTGGAAAAGCAGTAAAATCCTTCTCCCGTTCCTCTACGAATCCTCCGTTCCCTATCAGAGGATTTATGAAGCTCTTGACCGTATTGCGATCCCGCATTCGTGTGGGTAGTTCTGAAACGCTCTCCGCCCAAACCTGCCAATGCCCTCGGTGTAACCGACAGCTTTGCTTGTTGTGGCCGGAATACGTTCTGCAGATTCCGCTGCATCGTGTGATCTGGCTCGATTGTCCGGGCTGCACGATCTCATTTTCAGTTCTCGCAATGGACCTGGTTCCGGCTTCAGACGGTGAGTCTCGATTCTGCCACGCAAACGTAAGTCATCTCAGTTAGGGAGCCTCCAAATTCATCATGGCGATTAGCAAATGTGTTGTCCGGTTAAAGGACGCTCACGATACCGAGCACAGCGCCACGGTATACCCAGAGTCCCTGTACGAAGCCGTGATTCGTGGGCTGAAAATGTTAGAACACGTCGGCTGGGAATCCGACCGGGATGAAACGATTAAGCATGTCGAAGTGGAAATTCATCACGAACCCACGCGTCATGTGGTCGATGTTCCAAAGCTCTTGAAGTGGGTTGGGGACTCCACTATGTCTATGTCCCCGACACAAGATTACAGGAAAGAAAAATTACGAAAGTTACTTGGCATAAAGAGAGTAGAGCGGACAAAACGTTAGTTCCGATGCTTGTGCATCCAGAACCTACAGTGGATTGGCCCGGCCACGCAACCGAGACTCCAGAGCGAAAATCCAAGTTCGTCGAGCCGATGGCTCTCACGCGGACTCGCGCTGCGCTATAATCACATGGCACAAGGAGGACAGATGGCGGACATCAAGCGAATCAGCGTGCAACAAGCGCACGCAAAAACAAAGGCAAAGCAAGCCCTGCTAGTTTGCGCCTACGAGGATGAGGCAAAATGCCAGAGGCTAAATCTGGACGGGTCGATATCCTTCGCCAGCTTGCAGTCCCGGGCGCCGTCGCTGCCGAAGACACAGGAAATCATTTTCTATTGAGCTTGACCCGGCGAAGCGAGCGCTGTCGGTCAGGCAGCGAAATATCAGGAGCAGGGCTTTACCAACGTCAAGGTGCTGGAAGGCGGAGTCGAGGCGTGGAAGGCTGCGGGATACTCGATGAATTGAGTGCCCACGCAATTGAAGCTCGTCATCGGTGCCGAGTGGTCTTGATTGCCATGCAAACGATCTGAGTGTTAGCCTCTCCGAATCGTGAGGTCACATCGTTCTAAAGCGGAATCTATCCGTCACCTAACCCTTTTTCCAATGGAGAAATTGGAAGACCCGGCCACACTTCTAAACACTCTGTCAGGTGATCGTCCTTATTCTGTCCCCGGCATTCTTCTGGGAACATCATCGTTTACGGCAACAGGATGGGAAGGTTCTTTCTATCCGAAGGGCATGCGGTCCACGGACTATCTCGCGTACTACGCAGAGCGCTTTCAAACTGTTGAAATTGATTCGACGTTCTACGGATGCCCTTCTCCTCGCACGGTCAGCAATTGGGCCGCTCGAACTCCAGACGACTTCATATTCTCTGTCAAAGTTCCCCAGGTCATTACGCACGACAAAGCACTGGTGGACTGCGATCCCGAATTCGAGGAGTTCGTGAAAACGATGGATATTCTCGGTCCAAAGCTTGGTCCGATTGTCTTCCAGTTTCCGGTGTTCGACAAATGGAAGTTCCCGAAGCAAGATTGTTTTCTCACCGTGCTGGCACCCTTCCTGAAGAAGCTCCCTACGAACCACAAATATGCGGTCGAGATTAGAAACAAGAAGTGGCTTGATGCGAAATTTGTTGACCTGCTGCGGGAACACAACATCGCCCTAGCACTGACCGACACATCATTTGTGCTTCGGCCTTGGGAGATGGAGGAAAAGTTCGACCTGATCACTGCGGACTTCGCCTATGTCCGGTGGCTTGGTGATCGCAAAGGAATCGAGAAGTTGACGGAGGCCTGGGATAAGCCCATCGTTGATCGCACGAAGGATTTGAGAAATTGGGTCGCTCTCCTCAAGCAGATGGTTAATACCAAGAAGATTCGGAAAATGTTTGCCTACGCCAACAATCACTACCAAGGCCACGGTCCCGCCACGGTCAAGCTCTTTACCGAATTGTGGAAAAGAAGTGATTAATCTTCCTCACCCGCCTGGCTTTCCACTTGTGTACCAAATTGGACAGAATAATCTCGGTTTTGATGCAATGTTGGGAGATGCTCACGAAGAGCGCGGAGAAAAAGTTCTGGGAGGCCGTATTAGCCGGGGTCAAGAACGAAATGGCAGGGCCGCGGATGGCCGAATCCGCACGCCATACAATATCCCGGCATAAGTGGAGGTCCAATCAGCCCATGAGGTCTAACCTAGTGGCCTTACCTAAAATCTCATTCGATTTGGACGGAGTGGTCACGCTGAATGAAAGCTTCGCGCCAGGAGGAACTATTTTCTCTCAAGGCGATATCGCCAAGACGCTCATGTACGTTCAAGCAGGTCGCGTGAAACTCTCCGTGGCCTCGAAGAATGGCAAAGAGGCAATTGTAGCCATTCTTGGGCCGGGCGAATTTCTTGGTGAAATGTGCCTTGGAAGTCGGAATATTCGCGTGGGAACCGCCACCGCGATTGCTCCCACGGCTCTACAAGTCATTGAAAGGAACGAGATGGTCCGAGCGCTCCATGCTGACCATGCGCTTTCCTACGCCTTCCTGTCCTATCTGCTTTCGCGCAATATTCGGCTGGAGGAGGATTTAGTCGACCAGGTTTCTCGCTCCATCGAGAGGCGACTCGCCCGCGTTCTTCTGCTGCTCGCAGGGAAGGGCAATGAGCGCAAGCTGGATGGATTTGCCGGAATATCGCAAGGGACCTTGGCTGCGATGATCGGCGCTACACGCGGGCGCGTGAACTTTTTTTTGAATAAGTTCAGAAAGCGTGGATTCATCGAGTACCATCGCCGTCTCGACGCGAACGGTGGGATACAAATTAACACTTCCCGTTTAGCGAAGGTTCTCCGCTGATAGCTTCAGCTCGCGCGCCTTTGGCACTCTGAGAGTCTTGAATGGCGCTTCAACATCCTTCCTTGAATGGTAGCTGTTTTGGATGAACTCGCGAATCACACAGCATTTGGTCCGCGAGTGATTTGGCTAACCGGGATTTTTTGTGGTCTTCGGATGCTCGGCACAGACGTGAGATGCGAACTCCTTGTCGCGCTGCTGTCCGAAGCTCGTCTTCATCTCCTCGATGGAATTGCCACCTATCGACGATGGAGGGTTGAACACCCATGCGCATTCCGAGCAACCCCACCCTTGAAAATTCGGTCTTTCGACCCATACCAGTTTGCGACGCATCGGCTCTGTGGCCACCTCGCGGTTTGAATTCAAAAGGCTTGAAGAGTACCGATGGCGAAGGGCCGCTGTCTGTGGGGTATCCAACACTTGCGAGAATTGCTATCTCAATCCAACGTCATCCGCGAACTGTTGAATGACACCATAACTCTTACAGGCAGAGTTCTGGAGTTTCCTGCGGTTCACACGCGGTAACTCCGGACACTGTTAATAAATCCGATCCTCGCCATTTATCCCTCCGGGCTGCGGTGGCCCCGCCACGGTAAAACTATTCACTGAGCTCTGGATAAGAGTTGACCGATGTTTTTAAAATGGCCTCAGTAAAATCTCCCCGCTGCCCGTGATACGCTTCCCCGATGCCAAGAATTCAGCCCTGCCACTGTACACACGCCAAGACCATCCATACCGCCAGGCTTTCTAAGAAAAAGTCGCCCGGTCGGTGTGCTTTTCCCGATTGCAAATGTCGAGGGTACAAGCCGAAAGGCTAGCTGTAATGGAACCGAACAGCTACTGAACGTTCAAAACGGGACAATCTTACTTATTGTTTTGTGAGACTATTTTTGGATGAAAAAGAAGGATTTAACGGCCAAGCAACTATCTTCGGTTGCTTGTCCAACGTGCGGTGTGTCTGCTGGAAGGCGTTGCATACTTGAATCCGGTGGTCTCCGATCAGCGCCACACGTCAACCGAAAGCTCGCTGCGGCTGAGGCAATCGAAACGGAAAGCATTCCACCTGCTGGGCTGGATAAGTCTTCCTAAGTCGCTGATTTATCTGGAGGGACAGTGCCCTGTAAGTATTGTGAGTCCACGCGCCAGCAAGACCTCAAGGTAGAACTGATGATCGTTTTCCCCGATGGAGAAAGGCTTAATCTGTCTCCCGTCTGTATCCGTCAGAAGGCCTTAGTTTGCGCGGAATGCGGTTGTGCAGACCTTGTTATCTCCACCGCCGATGTAGAAGAACTTAGGAAAAACTTGGAAGCACTGGACTCAACAGAAGTTGTCAACTGAATATCCACAAGCAGTGATAGCTCCTCCTGAGAAGATTCCTCTTTCCAGACCGACAACTCCAGAACTATCTAGCAGGGGTGTGATTCCGTGCGAATTTCAGTTGTCCGGTTGAGCTGGCACGACTAATCAGGCAGCGACCCAGAATCAGAGATCGAACCGCACTGCCGCATCTCAAACGTGGCAGCGGAGACTCACGGCGCGACTTGCACCGCTGGCGGTTTCCACGTCCCATCGCCCGGTGGAAGAATGGATGGCGGAGTGTCCTTCGGCCAGTACAGCCGCATCACCGTATAGATTGGCCCATTGGGAGCTGGCAGCCAATTAGCTTTCCTGTCAGCCGATGGGGCATCCTTTTGGATATAGATTGTCAGCGAGCCGTCGGCGTTCTTCTTCAAGCCCGGCAGCATCGGAGAGTTGATTAAGTAGCGGTTGATTGGGTTCTGAATCAGCAACTGGGTCTTGCCATCGTACATCGTGACGGACCAAAATGCGTTGACCGGAGGATATTGTCCGGCAGCGAAAGTCAGCGTGTAATTGTGCTTGCTGCCATCAAGTGGCTGCCCGTCACTGGCAGTTTTAGCCGCAGGATACATAGCTTCAACAGCGTCGTTGCCGTAGATGCCAGCCAACGCTGAGCCAGCACGGAGCAGGTAGTCGCCGTTGTAGAACGCCCGGTTGCCGAACGCGGCACCGACGGTCCAACCGTTGATGTCTTTGCCGATGTTGAGTTTCGCTTTCTCAATCGCCTCATAGCCTTCCTTAACGGCTAAGCCTAGCTCGCCCTTTTGCGCCTCAGAAAGTTTCGCTAAATCGAAGGGTTTTCCGGCTTCGATTCCGACCGTTGCAAACTTCGCCCTCAGTGCAGTCTCTTCAGGAGGTGTTGGGCAGAACTGTAGCAGGAAGTTCAAATATTTGGGAAAGTCCAATTTGAAGGCGTCATCGGTGAACTTCGGAAAATCAGGCGCGGGTAACGAAGCGGGCGGCGGCTGATGGGTGAACGCGGACAGCGTTTGTGCCTTATAACCAGCTTGTATTTTCTTCACGTTGTCCATGTCGCTCGGGTTAAACAATTGCGTGCGGATGACGGCGAGGGAGAATTGCGTCTCTGATTGGAACACCTTTTTGATACCCGCAGGCGTTGTACCGCTCCAGCCCGGTCCCGAAACCATGTAGCAGCCCGGGTCATTTCCGGTGGCGCGGCTGCCGATGTAGGCGTAGTTCTGTGAATACAGGTCGGCTATTTCGAACGTGTAGTAGCGACCCTTCTCAACCTTAGGAACACACAGGACGATAGGCTCGGCGCGTAAGTCCATCTGCACAATCGAATAAGGGGTGTCGCTGTTGGGTGTAACGATGCTGGTGTCCTTGTAGGTGAAGACCCGAGCCTCGTTGAGGACTGCGTTAAACGGTCCTTTGTACTGCGAGTTCGTCGTATCCACATTGAATTGGTACAGCGCCTTGTACGCAGCAATCATTGGAAAACCGTAGATGTACGCTTCCTGATAGATGTCTTTGTTCGACACTGCTTGGCGGACCGGGCCGTTGTCTTCGGAACAGGATACGACGGAGAGAGAGGTCGCCAGGACCACAGCAAACCAAAAAGTCTTTGTCTTCATTGCGTACCCTTTCTGAACAAGTTGGTGCTAGCCGCCAACTATAGCTGGAACGGTGCGCAATTCGATTGTCAAAAGTAACAGGGGCTCACTAAATCCAGCAGCCGTAAGTGCCGACAGCAGCCCCGCCCGGTAAATCGCTTCCAAAACTTATTGCGTGGCGGTAGAATCTTTTCCCCGAACCTCTACGAATCCTCTGTTTCCCTACCATAGAGGATTTATGAAGCCAGTCTTGACCGTATTGCGTTCCCGCATTCGTGTGGGCAGTTCTGAAACTTTGTCTGCTCAAACTTGTCAGTGCCCTCGTTGTGATCAAAAACTTTGCTTGCAGTGGCCCGAATACGTCCTCCATATTCCCCTGCATCGAGTTATCTCGCTGGATTGTCCGTCATGCGCGATCTCATTTTCAGTTCTCGCAATGGACTTAGTTGCGGTTACAGACGGTGAGTCGCGGCTCCCGCACGCGGTTGTAAGCTATCTCAGTTAGCATCTGGTTTTTCTTCGCCGTGTCTTATCCGAATGAAGGTGGTTTTCAACCAGCGAAGCTTTTTCTTATGAGGCGTGTCATCGCGGCCTTTCGTACCTCTGTCCAGATACTTCAATATCTTTTCGAGATTTACTCGATAGGTTTTCTCATTTACTTCGACAATGAAATCGTCCGTTTTATAGGTCTCTTCTCTGACGTAATCATCCAAATTAAATTTGCTCCACGCCCTACACGCGGCCTCGTACACGCTCGCGGCTTCAACCCGTACCGAGTGCTCTAGTTTCTGTCGGTCGAAGAATCGAACGGTACACATACGGACGGGCATGTATAGAAACTCTCTGGTGGAATTGCTTCGGTAGAGGAGACGGGAGGAAGAGTTTACAACATTCCAAGACAGGACGCGCCGGGGCCGAGAATTCGGCACGCCCCAGCCCGACCCGAGGGAAGTCAGAGTCGGACAGACGCATTTTATCGCATTTCGCCTGAAACGTTCTGTCCGGTTTCAGCACTATCGTGTCGGCCTGATGGCCAGAATCCAGCGTAAACGGAGCGAGAGGGAAAGAGACTTTCAACAGAGCCTAGCGCGTAAACAGTGAGCACAGAAGCGCACATACTTTAATTCTCGGCTAAATTGCTATCATTCGGTTTGCCCAATAACCGAGAACTTTCTGACTTTCATGTCCGAGAACAGAAACTCATAGGTTTGACAAGATTCGTACGCAGTCTTGTGCAAATCTTGGACGAGCTTCGCTTTGTAGTCGCCCAGTGCCAATACTCCGTCATTTGATACAGCTTGCAACTCGTATTTGTTTCCATTATACCGAGTGCCATTCAGTTCCTATGCTTGTGCACGTAGACCAGAAGGTCCGACTCGCGGTTCAAGTGTGCGATCACGGCTTTGCACGCAGAGCACTTCGGAAGATGATTCAGAAATGCCGGAGTGATGTTCATGCGCTTGAAGCGGCGGCAGGGCCGAGGTTCTGGGTTCTTCATATCAAAGGACCTTCCGCCTCGCTAAACTATAATAAGGCTTATGGGTGTCGCTTGAAATACTCCGCGCAGTTAAAAGGTCTGGAACGCACTTTCGAAATGATAGCGCCTTGTTTTCAAGGCGATATTCTTACAATTGTTAAACGCGACGAAGAATGGTTTCTTGACTCCTTGCAACTTAACAAATGCACTGATGGGAATCAGGCTTTTGCCGTCGCTGATGAGCTTTTGAAACTAATTCATAGAACTGCTTATCTGTTCGTTAGGCTTTCACCTTCGTTTGAAATTGGCTACATCCAGCCTTATAACGATGCAGGCGAACCACTCAGACGGGCGTTGCGAGCAAGGGCAACCATCAATGTCATCTCTTCAGACGGCATCAAGGAACTCTCCCTTCTAGACGGGTCGAGCACATTAGGTAGCCGGACTGTTTCTCGCGTACTTCAAGACAAGAATATTCAGGAAGCGTTTTCTCTCCTCGGCGACAGGGATGTTGGCTGGCATCAGATATATGACATTGTCGAGTTTATTGGTCCGAGCGCCATTGAGAAAAGGAAATGGGCAACCAAGAAGGATGTAAGAATTTTAAGACAAACCGCCAACCATTATAGGCATCTAGGCAGACCGAAGAAAAACCCGTTACCTCTCAACCCTCTGACGAAAGGCCAGTCTCAAACTCTCGCGTTGAAGTTCCTCAAGTTATGGCTGTTCGAGCGGCTCATCGTGGAGCGGTAATTTGAAGAATTGGTGTCCTGGATGAAGACTAAGACCCGCCGAAGCCCTCGACCCATTGCTGACAAGGAAGCTGAGGAGCAATGACTGTAGCCCATGTAGCCCAACTGAGGGGCAGGTTTTAGAGTGAACTCGCCCGTATGCAACGGACGATAAGGCACTTAGGATTTGTAACCCTGAGCCTTCTAAGCAGAGGGTCGCCAGTTCGAGTCTGGCCGGGCGCGCCACTCCACCGCAGACGGCTCAAAGATCTCAAAACGTGCTTGGTCGCAGATCAGGCGTTCGTCAGCCCGCCTGTCTTGGATGGAGCGGTCTCCGTCATAAACAGAGACGCAAGCAAAACCAAAATTGCTCCAGCGCTGGCAATCCATAGCGGTGCTCCGAGGCCGTAACGGTTTGCCGCAGCGCCAGCCAGCGCGGGAGCTATCGCCCCGCCAACAATTTCTCCGACAAGTGTCGCCAGCCCAATAGCAGTGGCCGCAAACTTTGCGGGAACGCTTTCCGTCGGAACCAGCACCAATACCAGTGGCGCAATGCCCTGCCCGCCGTTGACGAGAAATCCGGCACCCGCCATCAGCCACGGATGCGCAATAAGGATCGGTACCTGGTAAGTCAGCGGCGCCATCGCCGAAATCAGCGCTACAAAAATCAGTGCAGGTTTTCGTCCCGCGCGGTCGGAAATCCAGGGGAAAATCCAGCCCCACATAAATGCGCCCAATCCGCCGGCGCCAATTATGAATCCTGCGGTTGTGGCGGACCGCTTCGAAACCTCCGTAATGTATAGAGGCGCGAAGGAGTGCATCACAAACAGCCAGGTCATGAAGCCCGCTGCTCCGACGCAGCAAAGCAGCATGTTGCGGTACCGAAGGAGCGACAAATAATCCTTGAGCGAAGGTTTGGAATGGTGGAGCGCTCCGGCGTCTGGTTCCTTCACAAATTTCCAAATCAGAATGCCAAGAATGATTCCGGGAATTCCCGTGACGAAAAAAGCTGCACGCCATCCGAATCGTGCCGCAATTTGGGTCGTCAATATCGGCGCTAGCGCCAACCCCGCCAGAGCGCTTGCGCTAACAACGATTCCTATGTTGCGTCCGCGGCTCTTCGGCTCGGAAGACGCTTCAATCATCGATGTCATCGTCGGCCACGTCGGTCCCTCAGAGACTCCCATCAGCGTTCGAATGGCTAGCAACTCCGCGAATGACCGCGCAATCCCGGAGAGCCAGGCAAACACAGAAAACAGAAAGACGGTTGGAATCAGAACGGGACGCCGCCCGATCCGATCGGAGACCGCTCCGAAAATCAAACCCGACCCCGCCCAGGCAAGTGCCAAGGCCGACGCTAATAGCCCTACCTGCGCGTGACTCAAATGAAGATCTGGCGCGATAAACGGCGCCAAATACAAAACGCTCATGCGCGCGAGAAAAACGCTGCCCCATGTGAAGAAAAAAAGAATCACCAAGCCGGTTTGATATCGCTTCGTAGTTGGCACTCTTTTTTCCTATCTATACAGCGAACAAACGCCTCAGTCCATTGGCAGGCCGACGTAATTTTCAGCAAGTGACACGGAAGCAGCACGCGAGCTCGTCACATAATCCAACTCGGCAAGCTGGCGGCGTTGATCGAACGCGTTGTCATCGGAAAAGCGATGCAGCATCGAAGTCATCCACCACGAAAAACGCTGCACTTTCCAGACTCGCCGCAAACAAGTCGCCGAATAAGTCTCCAGGAGCTGCGTTTTTCCGGAAGCGAAATATTCCCCAAGAGCACGCGAAAGCACGCGAATATCCGCCCCTGCCAAATTGAGCCCTTTGGCTCCTGTAGGAGGAACGATGTGTGCCGAGTCTCCCGCTAGAAAAAGCCTTCCATACTGCATTGGCTCAACCACAAAACTGCGCATCCCGGTGATGCCCTTCTGAATCACGGGCCCCTCCGCAAGCTTCCAACCATCGATGCACTCGAGCCGAGTATGAAGCTCCTGCCAAATCCGTGCGTCGGACCAATTTGCAATGTCTTCGTCAGGTGCGCACTGAAGATAAAGCCGCGAAATCTCTGGCGAACGCATGCTGAGCAAAGAAAAACCTCGCTCGTGGTACGCGTAAATCAGCTCCTTCGAGGAAGGCGGCGCCTGCGCGAGAATTCCCCGCCAAGCGAACGGATAAATCCGTTCAAATATTTTCAACGCTCCCACCTTTTGCATTTGCAAGGAATCGAATCGGTCGTGCTGGAGGCGCGGAGCAGGC
>Ga0206978_1004_pt1 | contig 56646 bp, 22 predicted proteins | sample Alteio_BWMinCont_21_FD_153477 | JGI IMG/M metagenome (GOLD analysis project Ga0206978, IMG submission 153477) | Enriched cells from forest soil in Barre Woods Harvard Forest LTER site, Petersham, Massachusetts, United States -... | ecosystem: Environmental > Terrestrial > Soil > Temperate forest >...
CGCCGGCGCCGATGGCCGCTGCTTTTTTAAGTGAGCTGCCCGAAGTTGAACAGGTCGCCAGGTTTCGGGACCAGGGCGGCTTACAGGTTAAAAAGGGCAATCAAAACATAAGGGAACAACGGGTTATTTATGCCGATGCTTCCATACTTAATATTTTTACCTTCCCCATGATACAGGGCGATCCGGCTACTGCCCTTAAAGATCCCCGTTGCATTGTAATAAACGAAAGTACTGCACAGAAATATTTTAACACGGTAAATGTCGTCGGGAAAACTTTAACATTAAATGACAGTCTCCTTTATAAAGTAACCGGTGTTATAAAAGATATACCCAAACAGGCCCATTTTAATTTCGACTTTTTCCTTTCTATGCCCTCACTGGCCGAGAGTAAACAAACGTCATGGGTTAGCAATAATTTTAATACCTACATATTGCTAAAAAAAGACGCGTCAGCGAAAGCGCTTGAAGCTAAGTTTCCAAAAATAGTAAAGGAACACGTAGGGCCGCAGTTGCAATCCATCATACATTTAAGCCTGGAGGATGTTGAGAAACAAGGGAACTATTTCCGTTTTAGTCTTACGCCGTTAACAGATATACACCTTTATTCAAACCGTGTAGCTGAACTTGGCGCCAATGGGAACATTCAGTATGTGTACATCTTTTCGGCAATCGCCCTATTTATTTTGCTGATAGCCTGCGTTAATTTCATGAACCTCTCGACAGCGCGTTCATCAAACCGGGCACGGGAGGTTGGCGTTCGCAAGGTTTTAGGGTCCCCGCGTAAATTTTTGATCGCGCAGTTTTTGTCTGAATCAATTATGGTAACTTTTATCGCAACCATAATAGCCGTATTTGCGGCCTGGCTGATGCTGCCATTATTCAATCAGATATCAGGTAAAGAGCTAACCTTCACTGCCCACACGTTTACCTGGCTGATACCGGTTTTAGTTTTACTGGCGGCGGTTATCGGATGCATTGCAGGCTCGTACCCGGCATTTTTTCTGTCCGCATTTCAACCCATCGATGTGCTTAAAGGCAAATTATCTGCCGGTTTTAAGGGCGGATTCCTCCGCAGCTTCCTGGTAGTTTTCCAGTTTTCTATATCCATTTTCCTGATAATCGGTACGCTTGTTATTTATAATCAGCTTAAATATATCCAAAACAAGGACCTGGGTTATAAACGGGAGCAAGTGCTGCTAATCCATCATGTATATAATATCGGCAATCAGACACCGATATTTAAGAAGGAGGTAAAAAAGCTTCCGGGAGTATTAAATGCTACGCTGTCGGGATTTTTACCGACAGGCGGCGAAAACAACAACACAACGTTTTTCGAGGATCATAGCATGGATATGAAAAAAGCGCTTACAACACAAGTTTGGCAGGTGGATGCGGATTATATTCCTACCCTGGGAATGAAAATATTTTCGGGGCGCAATTTTTCAACACAAATGGCTACCGATACATCGGCGGTAATAGTGAACGAAACTGCAGCTAAAATGCTTGGTTTTGCTGACCCGTTAAATAAGCAGCTTTTTTACCCAACCGATGCATATGGTAAAGTTTTTAAGCCGGTACACATTATTGGCATTGTAAAGGACTTTAATTTTAACTCGCTGCGTCAAAATATTACCCCGGTGATATTAACATACGGTGAGGAATGGGGTTCTTTAGACATAAAAGTAAAAACTGCCAATATCCCGGCATTAGTAGCACAGATAAAAAACAAATGGAAGGAATTAGCGCCAAACCAGCAAATGGATTATTCATTTATGGATGAAGATTTTGATGCGGTTTATCGTACGGAACAGCGTATAGGCGCTATTTTTATCACGTTTACATCATTAGCGATTATTATCGCCTGCCTTGGACTATTCGGTTTAGCCGCTTATGCCGCTGAGCAGCGCACAAAAGAAATAGGCATCAGGAAAGTGTTGGGCGCCAATGTCTCAACCATTGTAGGCATGCTTTCCATGGATTTTATAAAGCTGGTACTTATATCGATAGTAATAGCTACGCCATTTGCCTGGTGGGCTATGCAAAAATGGCTGCAGGATTTTGCATACCGTCAGAATATGCAATGGTGGATATTTGTGGTGGCCGGTGGTACAGGTATTATCATTGCTTTTATCACCGTAAGTTTCCAGGCTATAAAAGCTGCATTAACAAACCCGGTGACGAGTTTGAGGAGTGAATAGGTTGTCTGAACCGGGATTAAGCAGATTTTACAGATTTCTTTGATTTTAAAAACTATCCATCGGAAAAATCAAAAAAATCTGCTTAAACCCTGGTTCAGACAATTACCATCAACTAATGAACCAATGAACTAATGAACTAACAAGATGATAAAGAATTACATCAAAACCGCATTTCGCGGCCTGATGAAAAATAAGGGGTTCACCTTTATTAACGTATTCGGGCTCGCATTAGGGCTGGCTACTTGCCTGCTAATTGTATTTTATGTATTTGACGAATTAAGTTACGACAGGTACAACGTCAAAGCCGCCAGGGTTTTCCGCTTAAATGACGAAATCAAATTCGGAGGTGTCCAAAATCCGTATGCCATAGCGCCACCGGCAGCGGCTGCTGCGCTGAGAGCCGATTTCCCCGAGGTTGAACAGGTTGCAAGGTTCAGGAACCGGGGCGGCAATAAAGTAAAAAAAGGCAGCCAAAATATACAGGAGGACAGGATGGTTTATGCTGACAACGCCATTTTCGATGTATTTACCCTGCCAATAATCAGTGGAAACTCAACCAACGCGTTAAAAGATCCGCATACCGTAGTAATTACAGAAGATGCCGCAAAAAAATATTTTGGCACCACAAACGCAGTAGGGCAGGTATTAACTTTTAATGATACCTCGCAGTTTAAAGTAACAGCGGTGATTAAAAACATCCCTCAGCAATCACATTTTCATTTCGATTTTTTCATGTCGATGCCAACTATTGCTGAAAGCAGGGACAATTCATGGCTGAGCAATAATTTTAACACCTACATTTTACTAAAACCTGGGGTTGACTACGGGGATTTTGCGGCAAAGCTCCCTGAATTTATGCGCAAGCACGCAGGGCCCCAGCTACAGGCAGTCATTCATTTGGACTTTGCCGCATTTGAAAAAGGTGGTAATTATATGAGGTTTACACTTACCCCGCTTAAAAATATCCACCTTCAATCAGCCATGCTTGACGAATTTGAAGCAAACGGCAATATAGCCTACGTGTATATTTTTTCGGCAATTGCCATATTTATATTGCTTATAGCATGTGTTAATTTCATGAACCTTTCCACAGCGCGGTCGGCAAACCGTGCGCGTGAGGTCGGTGTCCGCAAAGTATTGGGGTCGCCGCGAAAATACCTGGTCGCCCAATTTTTAACTGAATCGATATTGGTAACCCTTGTGGGGGCAGTTATTGCCGTATTTGCTGCCTGGGCATTTTTACCGCTCTTTAACCAGTTATCGGGTAAAGAATTGATCGTGACTGCTCAAATATTAGGCTGGCTCATACCTGCGCTGTTTATTATAATTATTGTGATAGGCTGCCTGGCGGGTTCATACCCCGCTTTATTTCTTTCAGGATTTCAGCCGATAGATGTACTCAAAGGGAAACTGGCAGCAGGTTTCAAAGGCGGAGCGCTTCGCAGTTTCCTGGTGGTATTTCAGTTTGCTATTTCCATTTTCCTGATCATCGGAACCCTGGTTATTTACAACCAGCTAAAATATATTCAAAATAAGGATCTCGGCTATAACCGCGAACATATACTGATCGTGAAAAATGTATGGACACTTGGTAACGGCGCAAACGCATTTAAACAGGAAGTAAAGCAACTGGCAGGCGTACAAAATGCCACGCTTAGTAATTCCCTGCCCACTGACAATGGCGGTGATAATACCACTTCATTTTTTAAAAACCAGGTAATCGATCAGAAAGGGGCGGTGTTATCCCATCAGTGGGATGTTGATCAGGATTTTATCCCGGCACTCGGCATAAAAATGGTAACCGGCAGGAATTTTTCGAAGGATATGGCCACAGATTCGTCAGCAGTAGTTATAAACGAGACTTATGCAAAATTGCTGGGCTACGCAAACCCTGTAAATCAGTTTGTTTATACGGCGGCAAATGCCCAGCTCACAAAATTCAACAGGCTTCATATCATCGGTGTAATGAAAGATTTTAATTTTAAGTCGCTAAGAGATAATGTGCCGCCCCTGCTGTTTAACCTTGTGCCAAACTCGGGCGTGATGAGCGTTCGCATTAAAACAGCAGATATCCCCGGCTTGTTGGCGCAGGTTAAAAATAAATGGAAAAATGTATCGCCCAACCAGCAATTTAACTATTCGTTTATGGACCAGGAATTTGATGCGCTCTACCGCTCTGAACAGCGTATGGGGGCCATTTCTATCGCCTTTACATCGTTAGCCATTATCATAGCCTGTTTGGGGCTGTTCGGGTTAGCTGCCTACGCTGCAGAACAGCGGACAAAAGAAATAGGCATCCGGAAGGTATTAGGGGCCGATGTTTCAACCATTGTAGGTATGCTTTCAAAAGATTTTATAAAGCTGGTGCTTATTTCGATTGCTATAGCCACGCCGTTTGCATGGTGGGCCATGCAAAAGTGGCTGCAAAGTTTTGCCTACCGCGAAAATATACAATGGTGGGTCATCGCTGTTGCCGGCTTTGGGGCTATACTGATCGCATTTGTTACCATAAGCTTTCAATCAATAAAAGCCGCGTTATCAAATCCAGTGAATAGTTTGAGGTCGGAGTAGTAGGCACTTAGCAGTAGCAGTTTGCAGTAAGAGGGCGAAAGATTGAGAAAACAACAAAGCGACACCAATGAACTAATGAACCAGTGAACTAATGAACCAAAAAGATGATAAAGAACTATTTAAAAATTGCCTTTCGCAACTTAAAAAAGGACAAGCAGTTTACATTGCTTAATGTAGTAGGGCTTTCGGCAGGGATAGCCTGTACTTTATTAATTTATTTATGGGTTCATGATGAATTGAGCTACGATAAATTTTTCACGAACGACAACCGGATTTACCAGGTAATGGAGCACCGCAAAAATAGCGGCAGCCAATCACTTAGCGACGAATCATCAGGCTTGGTAAGCGAGGCATTGAAGGCTCAGGACGGAGCCGTTGAATACGCCGCTGCGGTAGCCCCTGAGGATTGGTTTCCAAAATCCACGCTAACCGTTGGCGATAAAAACATCAAAGCCAGCGGGCAATATGCCGGAAAGGATTATTTTAAAATTTTTTCGTTTAAGATGATCGAAGGCGACAGAAACAGCATGCTCGATGCTAAAACCTCTATAGTTATCAGTGAGGACCTGGCAAAGCGACTTTTCAATACTACTGAAAATCTAATTGGCAAGGGTATAAAAGTTCAGCAGGATAAAATATTTTTTGTTTCGGGTGTGTATGAGTTGCCTGTACATTCATCACAGCAGTTTGATTTCGTACAGTCGTTTGATTACCTGGGCGACGTACAAAGCTGGGTTAAAACCTGGGGGAATGGCGGCCCGCACAACTTTGTTATGCTGAAACTGGGCGAAGATGTAAACGCCTTCAATAAGAGGATAACTAATTTACTTACAAAAAACACCGGCGATACCTCCCGGAGGCCTTTTGCCATGCGTTTTTCGGATAATTACCTGGAGAATACCTTTAACCATGGCTCAAGGGTAGGCGGCAGGGGTGAAAATGTGAAGCTGTTTTCTCTTGTTGCAATATTCATACTGGTTATTGCGTGTATTAACTTCATGAATCTTTCTACCGCAAAGGCCTCGGGCAGGATGAAGGAAGTGGGTATAAAGAAAGTTATTGGTGCGGAACGCAGCCAGTTAATTATGCAATTCCTTTCAGAATCGACGTTGCTGGCCTTGTTTACTACCTTATTTGCAGTCGGCATTGCCTGGCTGCTGCTACCGCAATTCAACCAGTTAACAGGTAAAGATATCCGCCTGGAATTCGACCCCTCATTAATTCTTACTCTGATTGGTATAGCGCTGTTTACCGGGATTGTTTCCGGAAGTTACCCCGCTTTATACCTCTCTAAATTTAATCCGCTTGCCATCTTAAAAGGGAAAGTCAATTCTTCTTTTTCGGACCTGATTGCGCGAAAGGGACTTGTTGTATTTCAGTTTACAATTTCCGTTGTGCTGATCGTTGCGGTGCTGGTGGTTTATCAGCAGATCCAATTTATCCAGTCAACCAATCCCGGATATCAAAAAGACAATGTAGTGAGGTTTAGTTCGGAAGGTAATCTCGCTGGCAAAGAAGAAATATTTGATGCCGCACTGAAGAATATTCCGGGAGTGGTAAACGCGAGTTTTACGCAACACAATTTGGTAGGCCGCAATTTTGGGACTGGCGGCTTAAGCTGGAGCGGGAATATCAATGATCAAACCGTTTATTTTGAGGGGTTTTTTGGTGGATACAATTTTATCGAGACCATGGGCATGAAAATGGCAGCGGGCAGGACTTTTTCTAAAAACTTCGGGGCGGAAAGTACCAAGATCTTACTGAATGAAACCGCGGTTAAAACAATGAACCTGAAAGATCCCGTTGGAAAAAACGTAAAAGCTTTTGGCAGCAATTTTCAGATTATCGGTGTAGTAAAAGATTTTCATTTCGAATCATTACATGAAACGGTCGTTCCGGCCTTCATATTGCTTGCCGGGGGAACTAACCCGGCATATAAAATTATGGTGAGAATTAAAAATGATCATCAAAAAGAGACTATCGCACAAATACAGCACTTGTATGAATCTTACAACCCGGGACTACCTTTCACCTATAGTTTTTTAGACGAAGCTTACCAAAAACAATACGAAACTGAAGTGAGAGTATCCCTGTTGTCCGAGTATTTCTCAGTGCTGGCAATTCTTATTTCCTGCCTCGGGCTGTTTGGCCTGGTAGCATTCACGGCGCAAAAGCGGCAAAAAGAGATCGGCATTCGTAAGGTCGTGGGCGCCTCTGTTAACGGTATAGCATTTATGCTTACCAAAGATTTTCTGAAGTTGGTGGCTATTGCAGTATTTATTGCTTTCCCGTTGTCGTGGTATTTAATGAACCAATGGCTGCACAGTTTTGCATACCGTATTAACATAGGGCCAATGGTTTTCCTGATCGCGATAGCATCAGTAATTTTAATAACAATATTAACCGTAAGCTTCCAGGCCATCAAAGCAGCGCTGGTAAACCCGGTAAAGAGCCTTAGGAGTGAGTAGACAGTTGGCAGTAGCAGTTAGCAGGATGTAATAAGGACAAATCAAAAGTCTCTCCGCCAGCTGGCGGAGGAGATTTAGAGGGGGTTAAACCCATCACCAATGAACTAATGAACGAACACCATGATCAAAAATTTCATCAAAACAGCATTGCGAAGCCTTCAAAAAAACAAGGCTTATAGCTCCCTTAACATTTTTGGGTTGGCGATCGGGATCGCCATTGCATCCCTCATCTTTTTGTGGGTAGAGGATGAAGTCAACTTCGATTCAAACAATGTAAAAAAGGACAGGTTGTATATCGTCCGTGAAAACCAGAAATATGATACTTATGTTTTCACGCATTCCTCAACTCCCGGTCCCCTCGGCCCGGCAATAAAGGAACAGTTGCCCGGTATTGCCAATATCTGCCGTACATCAGAAGGTGAAGTTTCGTTATTATTTGCGCGGGGCGACAGGTCATTTTTTGCATCAGGTAAATATGCCGAATCATCTATTTTCAGCTTGTTCACGCTGCCTTTTGTCCAGGGCAATGCAGCTTCTGCATTTTCGCAGTTACATTCAATTGTTATTACCGAAAAAACAGCGGTGAAATTTTTCGGGAGTGACGTTAATATAATTGGAAAAACGATAAGGGTGGATAACAAGCAGGATTATGTAGTCTCAGGCGTATTAAAGGATCTTCCGGCAAATTCCAGCCTGCAATTTGAATGGCTGATGCCTTTTAAAATTTACTTCGATCAAAACTCCTACCTCAAACAGTGGGGCGCAAATTCCCTTAGCACTTATGTGGAATTAAAGCCGGGCATCAATCCCGAAACAGTGAATAAACAGTTGTATAGTTATGTTCAAAAGCATGAGCCTAAAGCAATCAGCCATTTGTTCCTGTTCAGCATGAAGGATTGGCGCCTATACGACAGTTTTAAAGATGGAAAAGAAACTGGCGGCGGCCGCATAGAATATGTTAACCTGTTCACCGTTATCGCGTGGATCATCCTGTTCATCGCATGTATCAATTTTATGAACCTGGCTACCGCGCGCAGCGAAAAACGCGCCCGCGAAGTGGGTGTCCGTAAAGTTTTAGGGGCCGGCAAGAGCTCGCTCATTTCACAATTTATTGGCGAAGCCATATTTATGTCGCTTATAGCCGCTGCAATTGCGGTGCTTATAGTTTTGATCGCCTTGCCTTCGTTTAACACAATGGTGCAAAAACAACTGGCAATTGGTTTTACCAACCCTTACCATTTGCTCATATTGTTCGCTCTTACACTGTTTTGCGGCGCTATTGCCGGCAGTTACCCGTCATTATACCTATCGTCGTTTAACCCCGTGTCAGTACTTAAGGGCCTAAAATTAAAAGACAGCGGCGCGGCAGTTGTCCGTAAAGGTTTAGTTGTTCTGCAGTTCACCGCCTCGATAGTTCTAATCATCAGCACTATTATAGTTTACCAGCAAATACAACATGTAAAAAGCCGGCAATTGGGCATTGATAAAGATAATGTGGTCGGTATGGATGTACAGGGTACAATGGGCGAAAACTTTAATCCCATAAAACAAGACTTGTTAAACACAAGCTATGTTGAAAATGTCGCGCTGGCTGATCACGGTATAATTTATGGCGGCAATAACGGCGACGGCATGACCTGGCCGGGCAAAACGCCGGGCTCCAAAGTGTTAGTATCAAACAGGGCAGTGACGCCCGAGTTTATGGAAACCCTCGGTTTGAAAATTCTGGAAGGCCGTAACCTTACGGTGGCAGATACCGTCCGCTCGGCGCATACGGTAATTACCCGGTCGCTGGAAAAATTAATGGGCAACGGGAGCGCAATCGGCAAGGTTTTGCGCTATGAGGGGGACACTTCAACCTATACCGTGGTTGGCGTGGTAAATGATTATGTGTACGGAAATATGTATGGTAAACCCGACCCGGTGATGTTTTTTAGTTTGCCTCCAAAATATGCCCAGGTAATGTATATGCGCTTAAATAACCAAAAAGGCGTTGAACAGGCCTTAGCGGGTATTCAAAAGGTAATGAAAAAGGATAACCCCGCTTACCCGTTTGATTACGTTTTTTTGGATGACCAGTTCAACCAGATGTTCCAGAGCGAAATGCTGGTGAGTAAACTTTCACGGGTTTTCGCATCGTTAGCTATTGTCATTTCCTGCCTGGGATTATTCGGATTAGCAGCTTATACGGCCGAGCGTAGGACAAAGGAAATAGGCATCCGCAAGGTTTTAGGTGCAAGCGTGGCCGGTGTTGCAGGCCTGTTATCAAAAGATTTTTTGATACTGGTTATTATATCATGCGCCATTGCTTTCCCCGTTGCTTACTGGAAAATGAGCCTTTGGCTTAAGACCTACCAATATCATATTGATATACAATGGTGGGTATTCATAGCAGCAGGGCTAACGGCAATAATAATTGCCCTGGTTACGATAAGTTTCCAGGCGATTAAAGCAGCATTGGCTAACCCGGTTAAGAGCCTTAGAAGTGAGTAAAAGAAAGTCGTTGGTCATTAGTCATTGGTCATTTTTAAAAAGTGTCAATAACTAAGCACCAATGACTAATGACTAAATAAAATGATACGGAACTACATCAAAATCGCATTCAGAAACCTTTGGCGGCACAAAAGTTTCTCATTGATCAACATTATCGGGCTTGCTGTGGGAATGACAGCTTTTCAGCTGATATTCATGTACGTTACTTTTGAATTGAGTTATGATAAGTTTCATATAAAGGCCGACCAGGTTTACCGGTTGAATGTCGATTTAAAATCGGCAAATGATGTGATGAAATTTGCATGGTCATCGGCGCCTATGGGACCAGCGATTAAAGCGGATTTCCCGGAAGTATTAGAGTCTACGCGGTTTTTCCCGGTAAGCATGCTGGTTAAAGCGAATGATCAGCTGTTCCAGGAAAAACGCATCGATTTTGCAGAACCTTCACTTTTTAACGTGTTTAGTTTTCCGTTATTAAAAGGCGATCCCAAAACGGCGCTGAAGGATCCTTATAAGGTAATTCTTACCGAAAGTACTGCCAAAAAGTATTTCGGCAATGCCGACCCAATGGGCAAAACCTTAATGATGGATAACAAAAGCCTGGTAACGGTGACTGGGATAATGAAAGACGTGCCTGAAAACTCGCAATTTAAATTTGATATACTTTATTCCGCCTCGACACTTGAGAAACTGAACCCAGGCGGCTTAGAACAATGGGGTAATTTTGGATCGTACACTTTCCTGCTTTTATCCAAAGGGACTGATCCGAAAAGTTTAGAATCAAAATTCCCGGCTTTTTTAAAAAAACATATCAGTGAAAGTGACCGCAAAGGCGGGGAGGATTATGCCTTATTTTTAAAGCCACTGAAGGATGTTTACATGGATCCACGTGGCGGTTTTGAACAGGGCAGCTTGAGCAATGTTTATATATTTTCAATCGTCGCTTTATTTATCCTGCTTATTGCCGCGATTAATTTTATTAATTTAACTACTGCCAGGGCGACAGAGCGGGCAAAAGAAGTTGGCGTCCGCAAAGTAATTGGCGCTGCACGAAGCCAGTTAACCCTGCAGTTTTTAGGTGAATCAATTATACTTTGCCTTATCGCATTTGTTTTTGCGGTACTGCTTGTTACATTAATGCTGCCCTTATTCAACCAGCTTTCGGGGAAGATCATAAGTCAGGATATTACGGAAAATGGCTACCTGTTTATTCTTTCGCTCATCTCCTTATTTATCGGCTTGGCAGCAGGGATTTACCCGGCATTGGCTTTATCGGGCTTTAAGCCTGTGGTTATTTTAAAAGGCAGGTTTAGCTCATCGTCAAAAGGGACTTTGCTGCGGAAAGGGCTCGTGGTTTTCCAGTTTACCATTTCTATTGTATTGATCGTTGGAACGCTGGTGGTTTATAACCAGTTGAATTATATGCGAAACCAGCCGCTGGGGTTCGAAAAAAATCAAATGTTAACTATTGATTTTGGCAATGATGACGGGGTAATAAAAAATTATGAGACCATTAAGAACGAGTTTAAAGCAATTCCAAATGTTTTATCGGTAGCCATTTCACATGGGTTGCCGGGTGTGGGCAGCGCAAACGCACACTCTGCATTCGAAAACCGGCAGGGCGCTATGCAGCCATTAAATATAAATATGTACGATGTTGATTACGACTTTATCCCGGTTTACGGTATGAAGGTAATAGCAGGCCGCACATTTTCCACTGCTTTTGCCACCGATTCAACCAAAGCTACCGTAATAAATGAAGCCACAGTTAAAATACTGGGCTATACCTCACCGAACGATGCTATTGGCAAAAAGTTTCAACAATGGGGCCGGGAGGGTACTATTGTTGGCGTTGTAAAAGATTTTCATTACCGATCATTACAAGAAAACGTTGAACCGTTAAATATGCGCGTAAACCCGTCGAACGCGAGAATATTTACTTTAAAAATCGCTTCAAAAGATATCCCTGCTACCATAGCCGCCGTCGAAAATAAATGGAAAGTATTGATCCCGCAGCGGCCTTTTAACTACGTGTTTGTTGATGATAATTTCAATAAACAATATAGCACTGAAGACCGCTTTGGTAAGTTGTTTATGTATTTTGCTGTGCTGGCCATATTTATATCCTGCCTGGGGCTGCTTGGCCTTGCATCATACAGTACATTGCAGCGTACGCGTGAGATCGGCATCAGGAAAGTATTAGGCGCCAGTATTGCAGGAATAGTAAACATGCTTTCAAAGGAGTTTTTGCAACTGGTACTAATTGCGGCTGTAATTGCTTTTCCGCTTTCATGGTACGGCACGCATATATGGCTTAAAGGATATGCCTACAAAGTTAATGTTGGCTGGATGGTATTCGCCGTAGCGGGCTTGCTGGCTTTTACGATAGCGATTTTAACCGTAAGCTTCCAGGCGATAAAAGCTTCGCTGGCAAACCCGGTGAAGAGCCTGAGGAGCGAGTAGGCAGTTTGCAGTACCCAGTTGGCAATTGTAAAAATGAAATAATTAAGTACGCAGTTTTTTAATCACTAATTCAGTAATTCAATAATTGACTTCCATGATACGAAACTATATAAAAACCGCTTTCCGTACCCTATTAAAAAACAAGGGTTTTACGGTATTAAATGTGCTTGGACTTTCTTTGGGATTGGCAAGTTGTCTGCTGATTATTTTTTATGTGGTCGACGAGTTAAGCTACGACCGCTACAACACCAAAGCCGACCGGATATACCGTGTAAACGAAGACCTGAAACTTGGTGAAAACAGCGTGCTTTATGCCGTAGCCATGCCACCACTGGCGCAAACCTTGAAAAGCGAGTTCCCATATGTTGAAAACACCGTGCGCATAAAAAATGCGGGCTCAAAACATGTTAAAAAAGGGACAACCAACATCCTCGAAAATAAGATGGCCTTTGCCGATCCTTCATTATTTGATGTATTTACTTTACCGATGATCAGCGGCAGCCCGGCGACAGCTTTAGCAGAGCCAAACAGTGTTGTGATAACTGAAAGTACGGCAAAAAAATATTTTAACAACACCAATGTTGTTGGCAAAACATTAACATTTGACAATAATACCTTTTACAAGGTTACCGGCGTGATCCGCGATGTACCACGGCAATCGCATTTCGACTTCGACTTTTTTATTTCCATGTCCACATTGCCGGATAGCAGGTCGACTGAATGGTTAAGAAGTGATTACAGTACTTACGTTTTATTTAAAGATGCGGCGGATCATAAAAAGCTGGAAGCAGCGCTGCCTGCTTTTTTAAGCAAATACTGCGGGCCTCAAATGCAGTCGCAATTAAAAATGAGTATGGCTGCATTTGAAAAAAGCGGCAGTTTTTTCAGATTGAATTTAACACCTTTAACCGATATCCACCTCAAATCAAATCGTACCGGTGAACTTGGGCCAAACAGTACGGTTCAATACGTTTACATCTTTTCGGCAATAGCGCTGTTTATATTATTGATCGCCTGTGTAAACTTCATGAACCTTTCTACCGCCCGGTCATCAAACCGCGCCCGCGAGGTTGGTGTTCGCAAGGTGTTGGGGTCATCAAGAAAAAACCTGGTTTTCCAGTTTCTTACCGAATCAATTTTAGTAACATTTGCTGCCACAGCTATAGCCGTTTTTGCCGCTATGGCATTATTACCCGCGTTTGACCAGTTGGCAGGGAAGGCCATTGCTGTTAATTCCCAGACCCTTTCCTGGCTTATTCCTGCCTTGCTGGGAATTGTTTTAATTGTCGGCTCAATAGCGGGTTCGTATCCGGCCTTATTCCTATCGTCGTTTCAGCCTGTTAATGTATTAAAAGGCAAGTTATCAGCAGGTTTTAAAGGCGGCGGGTTGAGAAGCTTCCTGGTTGTTTTCCAGTTCTCGATCTCCATTTTCCTTATTATCGGCACGGTGGTTATTTACAAACAACTTAAATATATTCAGAACAAAGACCTCGGGTACAACCGTAACCAGGTACTCATCGTGCAAAACACACCGGAACTGAATAGCTATAACACCGCAAAAATTTTCAAGCAGGAAGTGAAGCAAATACCGGGGGTGGTAAATGCTACTTTAACCGGCTATCTCCCCACAGCGTTCGCAAAGAATACCTCTATATTTTTTAAAGATGCTGCTTTCGATCAAAAGAAGGCATTGTTCCCCCAAACATGGGAAGTTGATGAAGATTACATTAATACCCTCGACATGAAAATGGCCGCAGGCCGCAGTTTTTCAAGCCAGATGGCAACAGATTCGTCGGGAATCATCCTCAACGAAGCAGCAGCAAAGTTTTTAGGCCTCACTGATCCATTAAACAAGCCGTTATACCGCTCAAACGGAGGTAAACAGGATTTATCGAACTCAAGGACATACCACATCATAGGTGTTGTTAAGGACTTTAATTTCACGTCCTTGCGGGATGTAGTGAGCCCGATGGTTTTGGTGATGGGCCAAAATACCGGGGCCTTAAGTGTTCGCGTAAGCGCAAATAACATCGCCACCGTGTTGTCGCAAATCCAGCAAAGATGGAACCAATTATCCCCCAATGTAAAAATGAATTTCTCATTCATGGACCAGGATTTCGAAGCATCATACCTTGCCGAGCAGCGCATGGGCACCATATTTATCGTGTTTACTTCGCTGGCCATAATTATTGCCTGCCTGGGCTTGTTCGGCCTTGCCGCTTATGCCGCCGAGCAGCGCACAAAAGAGATCGGCATTAGGAAAATATTAGGCGCAAACGTATCCACTATTGCCGCTATGCTGTCTTTTGATTTTATAAAGCTGGTATTGATTGCCATCCTTATTGCATTGCCTGCCGGATGGTTTTTAATGAATAAATGGCTGCAGGATTTTGCCTACCGCGAAAACATACAATGGTGGATCTTGCCGCTGGCTGGCTTTGTCGCCATATTAATTGCAATAATTACCATCAGTTTTCAAGCCATCCGGGCCGCATTTGCCAACCCGGTGAATAGCTTGAGAGCGGAATAGGGGAAAAGTTGACAGTAGCAGTTTGCAGTTAAGAAGGCGAGAGCTTGAATGAATCAGCCAGCACGACCAAATAATAATTGCAAAGCGATACCAATGAACTAATGAACAAGTGAACCAATGAACCAAACACCATGATACGAAACTACATCAAAACCGCTTACCGCAGCCTTTTAAAAAATAAGGGCTTTACCTTTTTAAATGTGTTGGGCCTGTCAGTCGGCCTGGCAACTTGTTTGTTAATTGTTTTTTATGTTGTTGATGAACTTGGCTACGATAAATACAATACCAAAGCCGACAGGATATACAGGTTTGGCGTCGACGCAAAGTTAAATGGGAACGCAGGTGTGTACGCCACATCAGAAGTAAACTGGAAAAATATACTGCTAACACGGTTTCCCGAGGTTGAAAAAGTTGCGCGACTGGTAGATAAAAACGGTTTGTTTCTTTCCCCTCAAAAGTTCTATGTAAGAAAAAACAATGGGGATATCCTGGAAAAGAATATCGTCTTCACCGAGTCGTCGCTGTTTGATGTTTTTACACTGCCTATGGTCGATGGCAGCCCGTCGACTGCTTTGGATGAACCGAATACGGCCGTAGTAACTGAAAGTACGGCAAAAAAGTATTTTAACAAGGTTAATGTTGTTGGGCAGACACTTACCATAAATGATAGCAGCACCTACAAGATCACAGGCGTAATTAAAGATATACCCGCACAATCACAGTTTAATTACGATTTCTTTTTATCCTTTTCGTCGAGGCCTGAAAGCAAATCAACATCATGGGGCTATGCCGGTTTACACAACTATTTATTGCTTAAACCGGGGACGGACGTAAAGAAACTTGAAAAAGCAATTACAGATATCGAAACAAAAAGTTCATTCAATCCTTCCACCTGGACCACCGGGGATAATCACCTGCGGATGGTCTTAAAACCATTGCTGGACATTCACCTGCGCGACGCGGACAGTCAATACCCCCTTGCTAAAGGCGGCAACATACAATATGTGTATATATTTTCGCTGGTGGCTGTATTTATTTTATTGATAGCCTGCGTTAATTTTATGAACCTATCCACCGCAAGGTCATCTAACCGGGCTAAAGAAGTCGGGGTACGAAAGGTGTTAGGCTCAGCCCGTAAATATTTAATAGCCCAGTTTTTAACAGAATCGGTAATGGTAACGCTAACCTCGGCCATTATTGCGGTATTTTTAGCATGGCTGCTGCTGCCGGTATTTAACCAAACGGCGGGTAAGCAATTGGCTATTACCTCCCACACCCTGGCATGGTTATTACCCGCACTGTTGGCAATAGTTTTAGTAGTCGGTTTCCTGGCTGGCTCATACCCGGCATTTTATCTTTCGGCCTTTCAGCCGATTGAGGTATTAAAAGGAAAAATAGCGGCAGGGTTTAAAGGCAGTTTCCTGCGAAGCTTTTTGGTGGTTTTCCAGTTCTCTATCTCTATTTTCCTGATCATCGGCACCCTCGTTATCTATAACCAGCTGAACTATATCCACAATAAAAACCTCGGTTTTAACCGCGACCATGTACTGGTGATAAAAAATGCAAACGTGCTTGGCAAAGAAGCGAAGATCCTAAAAAATAACCTGAAACAATTGCCCGGTGTGGTGAATGCAACCATGTCATCTTACCAGCCTACCGGCGATGAAGACCTTAAAACAGGATTGTTCCCGCATCAGAAAATCGACATCAAAGAAGATATATTAACAGAATTCTGGTCGGTCGACGAAGATTATATTAATACGATGGGCTTACAGCTGACAGACGGGCGCAACTTTTCAAAAAACATGTCATCAGATACGGCGGCGATGATCGTAAACGAGGCATTCGTAAGGAAATTTGGGCAAAAAGACCCGCTTAACAAAAATGTTTACAGGTATAGCTACGGCCTGCAGCAATACCACATTATCGGCGTAGTGAAAGACTTTAATTTCGCTTCCCTCAAGGACAATATTACGCCCCTCGCGATGATTTATGACACCGACAATGGCGCCATCAGCGTAAAGCTGCAAACGACGAACCTCACGGGCCTTATGTCGCAAATTAAAGGCCACTGGAAGAATCTGTCGCCTAACCAGCCCTTTACCTACTCATTTATGAATGAGGATTTTGATGCCACCTACCGTGTGGAAGAGCGGTTTGGCACCATGTTCATTTCATTCAGCACCCTCGCTATTGTAATTGCCTGTCTTGGTCTATTCGGCCTTGCCGCTTATGCCGCGGAACAGCGTAATAAGGAAATTGGTATCCGCAAAGTATTGGGCGCCAGTGTTTCAGGCATAGTGAGTATGTTATCGATGGATTTTATAAAACTTGTGCTCATCTCCATATTCATCGCAACACCATTAGCGTGGTGGGCCATGAACAAATGGCTGCAGGATTTTGCATACCGCATTAATATACAATGGTACACTCTCGCTTTGGCAGGTGTAGTGGCGATATTGATAGCTTTTGTTACTATAAGTTTTCAATCCATAAGGGCCGCATTGAGTAACCCGGTGGATAGTTTGCGTTCGGAATAGCGATCAGAGATTAGCAAAAAACAAAGGCATCTTTTAATTCACTAAATCACTAATTCACTAATTCACTAATTGATCCCATGATAAAGAACTATATCAAAATAGCCTTTAGAAACCTTTGGAGGCATAAAAGTTTCTCCCTGATCAATATTATAGGATTGGCTGTCGGCATGACTGCCTGCTTCCTGATATTTATGTACGTAAATTTCGAATTGAGCTATGACAAGTTTAATACAAACTTCAACAATATCTACCGGCTGAATACAGATATTAAATCGCCAAACGAAGTGCTACACTGGAGCAGTGCATCACCACCGATGGGACCATCACTCCAGGAGGATTTTCCGGAGGTAAAGGCTAATGTCCGCATTTTCGGGGCAAGCTACCTGGTGGAAAGTAAAAACCAAAAATTCCAGGAAAATAATATAAGTTTTACTGATCCATCCATATTTAAAATATTCACTTTCCCATTTATACAAGGAAATGCCGCAACCGCACTTACTGCGCCTTTTTCTGCTGTATTAACGGAAACAATGGCAAAAAAATACTTTGGCAATACTGACGCGCTTGGCAAAACACTGCTGCTTGATGGCAAGCACCCCGTTGCAATTACAGGGGTGATCAAAGATGTTCCGCGTAATTCGCATTTTAGTTTTGATATGCTTATTTCCGCATCAACAATGGAGAGATTGAAGCTGATAAACATGCAGGAGTGGGGCAATTTCAGCAATTTCACTTACCTGTTGCTGCCCGACGGCTATGAAAGTAATAAATTGCAGGCAAAACTCCCTGCTTTTTTGAGAAAGCACATCAGCGAGGACAAGCGTAAAAAAGGTTATAATTATGAGTTATTCGTTGAGCCTTTAAAGGCAGTTTATATGGATACATTCAGGGGAGCGCCGGTAAATGGCAGCCTTTCAAATGTTTATATATTTTCTATAATCGCGGTATTTATCCTGCTTATTGCCTGTATAAACTTTATAAATCTTACAACGGCAAGGGCCACAGAAAGGGCCAAGGAAGTAGGGATCCGTAAAGTAGTGGGGGCAGGCAAAAATCAACTGACAACACAGTTTTTAGGCGAATCTGTTATCATTTGTTTAATAGCATTTATCTTTTCGGTTGTACTGAGTATGCTGTTGCTGCCCATGTTTAACCAGCTTGCAGGAAAAATTATCAGTCATAACATACTTGAACATGGGTATATTTTTATACTTTTTGCGATAGCCGTAGCCATTGGCTTTATCGCGGGTATTTATCCTGCCCTTGTGCTTACCAATTTTAGTATCACATCTGTACTTAAAGGCCGCTTTAATTCTTCAGTTAAAGGGATATTGTTACGAAAAGGTCTTGTTGTTGTACAGTTTACCATATCTATAGTGTTAATTGTCGGTACCATCATCGTGTATAACCAGTTAAATTACATGCGGAACCAGTCGCTTGGTTTTAAAAAGGATCAAATGGTAGTGATTGATTTTAGCGGGGACTCGGTTGTTCAAAACCAATTTCAAAGTATTAAGAATGAGTTAAAGCAAATCCGCGGCGTGCTTGATGTTTCTGCCTCTTCGACAACGCCCGGGAATGGAAACCCCGTAGCTTATACAGAGGCTGAAACACGCTCAGGTGCGCTGATGCCTATAAATATGAACATGTATGATGTTGATTTTGACTTTATACCGCAATACGGGATGAAAATAATCGCAGGACGTGCATTTTCAAACGCTTTTGCCACCGATTCCACAAAAGCATTTGTTATAAATGAAACTACTGTAAAAGATCTGGGCTATGCTTCGGCAAAAGACGCAGTGGGCAAACGATTTAATCAATGGGGGCGCACCGGACAAATAGTTGGCGTTATCCAGGATTTTCATTTCGAATCATTGAAGGAAAATGTAAAACCGTTAAACCTGAGGATCAATCCTAAAAATATAGGCGTATTTACGCTGACAATTAAAGGCGGCGACATTCCTAATACCATCGCGGCAATACAAAATAAATGGAAGGCACTGGTACCCCAGCGGCCTTTTACTTATACGTTTTTAGATGAAAGTTTCAACAAGCAATATTTAACTGAAGACAGGTTTGGAAAACTGTTTATGTATTTCGCAGTACTTGCCATCATGATCTCGTGCCTTGGCCTATTGGGATTGGCATCATATAGCACGCTGCAGCGCACGCGCGAAATCGGTATCAGGAAAGTATTGGGGGCTACAATCCCAGGGATTGTGAATATGCTTTCAAAAGAATTTATGCTTTTGGTATTTATTGCAGCTATAATCGCTTTTCCGCTGGCATGGTTTGGAATGCATAGCTGGTTAAAGGATTTTGCATACCGGATAAACATTGGCTTGTGGGTATTTGCAGTAGCCGGGATACTTGCATTCACCATTGCTATTACTACGGTAAGCTTCCAGGCAATAAAAGCCGCGCTGGCTAACCCGGTTAAGAGTTTGAGGTCGGAATAGAGATTAGAGAACAGTGATTACCTGAACTGTATCATAACCGTACACTTGCTGTTACGCATACGAACATATTCGTATGTTGTGTTTTGGTATAAATAATTGATTATTAATAAATTAAAAAATTGGTACATATTTTAAGGGTTAATGTTCCAACGGGCTTTTTCCAAATCACTAAATCACCAATTCGCTAATTATCATGATACGAAATTACCTAAAAACCGCTTTCAGAAACCTTTGGAGGACAAAGGCCTTTTCTGTTATTAACATTGTTGGGCTTAGCGTTGCGCTGGCCTGCTGTATGCTTATCCTGTTATACACCATGGATGAGGTTAGTTACGACCGGTTCAATGTTAATAAAGATAATATTTACCGTATCGTGGTGAACTCTACGAGCCCGACCGGGACGACAAACAAATATGCGAGTACGGGTATGATGCAGGGCCCCTCATTTAATCGGCAAATACCTGAGATCAAAAATTTTGTGCGGATAGAGGGCGCTAATTATACTGTGAAGCGGGGTAATGAAGTTTTTGACGAAGAGGCTCTGTATGCCGACAGTAACTTTTTTTCTGTCTTCACATTCCCGTTGCTTGGCGGCGACCCCAAGACCGCGCTTAAGGATCCGCGTTCAGTTGTGCTTTCGGAAGATTTGGCAAAAAAATATTTTGGGGATCAGAACGCCGTAGGTAAAATGCTTCAACTTAAGGTAGGCGACAAATTTCAGCCTTTTTTGGTCACTGCAGTGGCAAAAAAGTCACCGCAAAATTCATCTGTAAAATTTAAAATGCTGCTGCCTTTAAAAGCTTCTGATAGCTATGCTGATGACAAATGGATAAACTCTTTCCTGAATACATTCGTTACCGTAACGCCCGGCGCGAACATAAAAGTTGTTGAAGAAAAGATGGCGACTGTATATAATAAGGATGCAGCAGGGCAGATGAAAGACGCGGCCCAAAAGTTTGGTTTTAAGGACAAAATCCATTATGTATTACAACCATTCCTAAAAATGCATACCAGTACGGAGTATCCTGCTGATAACGGTTTGAGTGATGCCAGCAGCCCCATATATTCCTATATTTTAACAGGTATTGCACTATTTATTCTACTCATTGCCTGCATCAATTTTGTAAACCTTACAGTCGCTCAGTCGCTTAAGAGGGCTAAAGAGATCGGTATACGTAAAGTAGTCGGCGGTGAGCGCAGGCAACTGATCATCCAGTTTCTGGGCGAATCGTATATTTTAAGTTTTATAGCTTTTATACTCGGGTTAGTTTTAGTACAATTGGCGCTGCCTGTTTTTAACCAGCTTGCCAATAAAGCGCTCGCCTTTTCGTACTTGTTGAGTGCAAAACTTGTTATTGGTTACGTCTCAATATTCCTCTTCACCGGCTTGCTTGCGGGTTTTTACCCGGCGTTGGTGCTCTCTGGCTTTAACCCCGTGCAATCGTTGTATAACAAGCAACATTTCGCAGGCAAAAATTACCTGGCAAAAAGCCTGGTGATATTGCAGTTTACCCTGGCTACCTTCTTTATCATCTCCACCATTACCATTTATTCCCAATTTGATTACCTTATGCATTTCGACCTCGGGTATAATGATAAAAACGTGGTATCGATAAATGCCGGTGATGCCGATAAACAAAAACTGGCCTTGTTTAAAACGGAGTTATTAACAAACCCTTCTATTAAAAGCATAACGGCTGACCAGGGCGGAAGATGGGGCACAATTGCCCATATCAACAACGGGCAGCAAACGGAGTTCGATATAAAGCACATTGACGAAGATTACCTGCCGCTTTTTGAAATACCCATTGTAAAAGGCCGCAATTTTTCAAAAGAGATGATCAGCGACAGCGCTAATTCGGTATTAGTAAACGAAACCTTCGTCAAACAGGCGGGCTGGAAAAACCCTACAGGCCAGGTTGTTGATTTCTTTTACGATCATAGAAAGTACAATGTGATTGGCGTGGTAAAGGATTATCACTTTTTGTCCTTAACCGAAAAAATGTCGCCCCAACTTTTTACAATGAAGCCGAGCTATCCTTTTGCGAACATTTTTATAAAAATAAGCGGCCAGAATAAAGCGGCATCATTGAATTATATAGAAAAAACATTCAGGCAGTTATTTCCCTTCAAGCCATACCAGTATACTTTTAAAGACGCGCAAAATGCCGAACAATACGACAAGGAAGCCAAGTGGAAACAAATAGTTACTGCCAGCGCCGTACTTACCATTTTTATTTCATGCATCGGCCTTTTCGGGCTCGCAACTTTATCTGCCGAACGCCGCAAAAAGGAAATAGGCATCCGCAAAGTACTGGGCGCATCGGTTGAACTTATTGTAAGAAAGCTTTCAACCGATTTCCTGAAATTGGTGGCACTTTCGGCGCTGATCGCATCGCCCGCTGCGTGGTGGGCAATGCATAAATGGCTTGAGAATTACCCGTACCGGATAGCCATCAATAGCTGGATATTTTTATTTGCAGCCGTGTTGGTACTGTTGGTTGCGCTTTTAACAGTTTGTTTCCACGCCATTAAAGCTGCTACAGCTAACCCAGTGAATAGCCTGCGGAGTGAATAGGAGGAAGTTTGCAGTAGGCAGTAGCAGTTTGCAGTGAGAGTTTGTAGCAGCAGTTAAAAATCAATAATTCACTAACTCACTAATTCAATAATTAAGCACCCATGATAAAGAATTATTTTAAAATTGCAATCCGGGGGTTTTGGAAACACAAGCTTTTTACCCTCATAAATATTATAGGGCTTTCAATCGGTATCAGCGCATCGCTGGTGATCTATTTGATTGTACACTATGATTTTACGTTCGATAAATTTCACAAGGACAGCGACCGTATTTACCGGGTAGTGAGTAATTATTCATTCCAGGGCAATCCGAGCTATAGCTATGGCGTTTGCGGGCCGCTGGCAGAAGCGATTAAAAGCGATGCTACCGGCGTTGAATTAACCGCACCGTTGTATACATTAAATCCGGACGTAACGGTTACCGGTAAGCATAACGAGCCAGTAAAATTCAAGTCGCAAGACCACATTACATTGGCCGATCAAAACTATTTTAAAATATTTCACTATGTATGGCTCGCTGGTTCTTCAACAACCGCGCTGAATGCCCCTTATCATGTGGTATTGACATCCGAACAGGCAAGGCTTTATTTCCCTTCGCTTCCGTACGACCAGATGATTGGCAGGGTGGTTACCTACGACACGCTGAAAACAACGGTGACCGGCATTGTTCAAACCATCAGGGAGAATACCGACTTTTCGTGCCACGACTTTATTTCTTTTAGTTCGGCAGCGCCCAAAACAGCACTTGGCAACAACTTGCAACTGGACCAGTGGGGTAGTACCAATTCCGCCTCCGAGGTATTTATCAAGCTGGCGCCAGGCACATCAGCGGCAAATGTCGAAAGACAAGTTAATGCCATTTTGAAAAAGAAATCTCCCTCAACTCCCGACGAATTGAAACGCGGTAGTTCGCGCTCGTTTACCGTTCAGCCATTAAAGGATATTCATTTCGACCAAAAATATGGCACCTTTGATTTTAGCGGCCCGGCCAGTAAAACCAGGCTTTACCTGCTGCTTGCGGTTGCGGGTTTTCTGTTGATATTAGGATGTATCAACTTTATCAATTTGACAACTGCGCAGGCTACGCAACGGGCAAAAGAAATCGGAATCCGCAAAACAATGGGCAGCAGCCGCGCCCAATTGGTGGTACAATTTTTAAGCGAAACGTTCTTTATCACCCTTTTATCCGTGATTATTTCGGTGGTTTTAACGCCCTTAGTATTAAAACTATTTTCAGATTTTATCGCATCCGGCGTTACGGCCGATTTTATTCATCAGCCGGGTATTTTCCTGTTCCTGTTTGCGTTAACGGTTGCAGTTAGTGTTTTGTCGGGTTTTTACCCCGCCCTCATGTTGTCTGGCTATAAACCGGCGCTGGTACTTAAAAACCAGGCACAAAGCAACAGCCATAGAACCCGTAACGCCTGGATGCGCAAGTCGCTTACAGTCTCACAATTCGTGATAGCCCAATTTTTCATTATGGCCACTATCCTGGTGAGCAAGCAAATTTATTACGCCCTGCATAAAGACCTTGGTTTTAAAAAGGACGCTATCGTTTTCATCAATTCCCCCTATAAACACCGTACTGCTGCTGTTAACAGGGTTTTAGCAAACAAGCTTCGAACCGTGCCGGGCGTTGAGATGATCAGTGTTGGTACCGCAGCGCCGTCTTCCGGTTCAATTAACACAACTTTAGCAGCTTACAAGGACGGGAAAAAAGAGATGAATACGGAAGTTGAAGTAAAATATGCTGATGAAAATTATATCAAACTGTATAAAATCAAAATACTTGCCGGCCGCAATATCCAGGCCGGGGATTCTTCAACTGCGTTGGCAATTAATGATAAGTACGCCAAAGTACTTGGTTTTACGAACCCACATGATGCGGTTGGAAAAGAGCTCGAAAAGTTCAATGGTTTAAAAAATGTACGCATCATAGGTGTTGTTGGCGATTTTTACGAACATTCGCTGCAATCTCCGATAAATCCGCTGGCTATCCTGGCGAGCACCCGGAACGACAGCTATCAAACCGGCACCGTCCATATTGCCCTAAAACCTGAAAGCTCCGCCGGCGGTGATTGGAACAAAACGGTTGCCGCTATGGGAAAAATTTGGAAGGAAACTTACCCCGACGACGATTTCAACTACCAGTTTTATGATAAATCCATTGCGCAATTTTACGATCAGGAACAACATACGTCAACTTTGTTAACCTGGGCTACCGGGTTGTCGGTATTGATCAGTTGTCTAGGGCTGTTAGGGTTGGCTATTTATACGACCAGCCAGCGCACTAAGGAGATTGGTGTGCGCAAAGTACTCGGAGCGTCGGTGACACAGATCGTAACCCTGTTATCGACAGAACTGGTATTACTCATCCTCCTGGCCTTTGTAATCGTAACACCGCTGGCCTGGTTGGCCATGAACAAATGGATGGAAAGTTATACCGATAAAACAACCATCAGCTGGTGGATATTCGCCGCCAGCGGCGCAGGTATGTTGCTGGTGGCTTTTGTTACCTCCAGTTTTCAAACAATTAAAGCTGCTATTGTGAACCCGGTGAAGAGCCTGCGAAGTGAGTAGGCAGTTAGTAGTTAAGAAGGTGAAAGGATAGAGGCAAAAGCTGAAAAATCAGTGAATTAACCAAGCGACACAAATGAACTAATGAACAAGTGAACTAATGAACCACCATGATAAAAAACTATTTCATCATCGCATTTCGTAACATCAGGCGCAACTTTAGTTATGCATTTCTGAATGTTTTTGGGCTTACCTTGGGAATCGCTTCCTGCCTGGTTATCTTTTTGATCGTAAGGAACGAGCTTACCTACGATAATTTTGCCAAGGCTGACCGCACTTACCGGGTAACATTAAATGCTATTGACTTTAATTCAAACGTGTCGCTGGCGGTTGCGCCGGCCATGCGGACTGATTTCCCTGAACTGACGGTATCACAGGTGATGTACAGCCAGGAAGTAATGGTTAAGGTGAATAACAACCGTTTCCGGGAAAAGGGCTTTGCATTTGCGGATGAACATTTTACCAGCATATTCAATTATGACTGGATCGCCGGCGACCCTAAAACCGCGCTTAACGAGCCAAATTCAATTGTATTGACAGAAAGCCTCACAAAAAAATATTACGGGGATAAAAACCCCATGGGGCAGGTGATCAATGTGGAGAACCAGTTGAATGTGAAGGTTACCGGTGTAATTAAAGATGTGCCGGGCAACAGGAGTTTGCCAATCCAGATGCTGACATCCTTTGAGTCTATCAAAAACCAGTTAAAAAACAGCATGGGCAATTTTTGGAACATCGGCGGCGGCTTTTTTACATTTATTTTGCTTCCGCAGCATACATCTGTTCAGCAGATACAAGCGCGGATACCCGCATTCCTGCACAAAAACTGGGGGCTCAATCCAAAGGAAGTGCGCTTACCTTTACAACCGTTAAAAGACATTCATTTCGACCAGCGTTATATCAATAACGTAATTACACCGACATCGAAGGACACCTATTACGCTTTATTCGGTGTGGCGTTGCTAATCATTATTACTGCGTGTATTAATTTTATAAACCTTGCAACGGCGCAGGCTGTAAAAAGGTCAAAAGAGGTGGGCGTACGCAAGGTTTTGGGCGCACAAAGGTCGCAGCTGGTAAAACAGTTTTTAGGCGAAACCGCGGTATTGGTGTTGATGGCCTTGGTGATAGGCGTGGGTTTGGCCGCCCTGTTTTTATCACAGGCAGGCGCCTGGCTCAATATAAAAATAGATGCAAGCCAGTTAGCCGAACCGGTTGTTATTGGGTGGATAGGCTGTTTAACCATCCTGGTTATTTTGGTTGCAGGTTTATACCCTGCATTTGTGCTGTCTGCGTTCCAGCCGGTTGATTCGCTGAAGAACAAAACCGGAAATTTTGTACGCGGGTTTACCGTGCGCAAGGGACTTGTGGTAGCACAGTTTGCCATTTCACAGATACTGATCGTAGGCACATTGGTGGTGGCCCATCAAATGGACTATTTCGAAAACGAGGATCTTGGATTTAATAAAGACGCGGTTATTTCTGTTACTGTTCCCGATAGTGCCAAAGGCGTGATCTTAAAGCAGGAGTTGATCAGTAACCCCGGCGTAAAACAGGTGAGCTTTTCATCAGGTGCGCCGTCCTACAACAATAATTTTACCAATCTGTCGGCGCCTGAATTCGGGATTATAAAGGACGATGTAACCGAGATAAAATTTATTGATGAAAATTATATAGATATGTTCGGCCTGAAAATGCTGGCGGGAGAAAAGATCAGTAAGGTAAGCGTAAAGGATACGACCCAGAACGTTGTCGTGAATGAAACACTTATCCATAAGATGAGTATCATGGATCCCCGTAATGCAGTTGGGAAACGCATACACGTGAACGGGCAGGTGGCAACTATTATAGGTGTAGTCCAGGATTTTCAAAGCGAATCAAAACATAAAACACGGCGGGCCTGTGTACTGGAATACCGGTCGGAACGTTTCTTTATGGCAAGCGTAAAAATACAACCTGTCGGGATGACTCATACAATTGACTATATCAACAAGTCATGGTCGGCCCTTTTTCCAAACGACCTGTTTAAGTACGAGTTCCTGGATGAGCACATTGCAAGCTTTTACACCCAGGAGCAAAAAGTGTACACGGCCTTCAAGCTATTTTCATTCATAGCCATATTGATCGGCTGCCTGGGACTATACGGCTTAATATCGTTTGCCGCATCGCAACGCACCAAAGAGATCGGTATCCGTAAAGTGTTAGGCGCACCGATGATGAGCATCGTCGGGTTATTCTCAAAAGAATTTATCCTGTTGATCTCCCTCGCGTTTGTCATAGCAGCGCCGGTGGGCTACTACGCAATGAAAAATTGGCTGCAAAATTATGCCTATCATATCAACATAGGGGCGGGGATATTTATAATCGCCATAGCGACGTCAATTGTTATTGCGGCAATTACAATATCCTACCAGGCTATTAAAGCGGCTTTGGTTAATCCGATTAAAAGTTTGAGATCAGAGTAGGGGAAAGTTGGCAGTTTGCAGTTAAAAAGGGAAGCATAAAATTTAAACTCAACAATGAATATTCCACTCAACAATTCAATAATTAAATACTCATGATATTCAACTACATAAAAATCGCCTGGCGCAACTTAACAAAGCAAAAATTGTATAGCCTCATCAATATTTCAGGGCTGGCTGTGGGCCTGGCTGTTTGTATGATGATAATGATGTACGTGGCCCACGAGACGGGCTACGACCGTTTTCATAAAAATGCAGACCGTATATTTTTGCCCCAGGCGCAGATAAAACAAGGCAGCAATACCATGAATATGGAATTCATGAGCTATGCTTCCGGGCCGCTGATCAAACAAAACCAGCCAACTGTTGAGGCTTACATGCGTACCCTGCCCTATTTTAACCAGAACCCGGTGGTGGTTAGTGACCCTTCGTCCCCCGGAAAGAAGTTTGCCGGAGACAAGTTGCTGTTTGCCGATCCCGGTTTCTTCAATTTCTTTTCATTTAAACTATTGTCCGGGTCGGCCGAAGATGTATTGAAAAAGCCGTTTACGGTGGTTATATCAAGGGATATGGCTAAAAAGTATTTTGGCACGCATGATCCAGTTGGTAAAACATTAGTTATAAAAACTGATAGCGCCTACACCTACCAGGTTACAGGGGTTGCAGAAAACGTGCCGTCAAATTCATCTATCACCTTTAATTTTGTCACATCCAATCAGAGTTTACTGGCTATGAAGGAAGCGCCAAGGTATACGGGCAGCAGCCAGCAAATAAGTTATGGTGCGTTCAATGTTTATGTGCTGTTAAAAAACGCCGCTGATACAACCCGACTGGCACACGGCCTGAACCTGGCGGCAAAAAAGGAAAAAACTTTTGATGATATTAAATTTTCATTTTCTCCGCTTACCGATAGCCATTTAAAGGGATATAATGGCGATTCGAACACTAAATACCTGAAGATATTCCCGCTGGTGGCTATATTAATATTGTTGCTGGCGATGGTAAATTATATGAGCCTTTCAACGGCAAGGGCTACTTTGCGGGCCAAGGAAGTTGGGGTACGTAAAGTATCAGGCGCAAGCCGAAAAACAATAGCCGTACAATTTTACGTTGAATCGGCGCTGTTTACGCTCATATCGTTCGTGTTGGGCTACTTATTATGCTATTTGGTAACCCCCTGGTTTTTAAATGTGCTGCAACTTAAAATCGACAACTCATTTTTATATAGTCCGCAGGTATTGATTTATTTATCCGTCCTATTGGTTATAACTGTTATTATATCAGGCAGTTATCCGTCGTTGGTTTTATCGCGTTTTAACCCTGTCGTAACGCTAAAAGGCAAAATGAGCAAACAGGCGGGCGGGGTTACTGTTCGTAAAATATTTACAACCCTTCAATTCGCCATATCAGTAGGATTGATCATATGCGGAATAGTTATTGACAGGCAGCTATATTATTTCAGGCATGCCGACACGGGTATTAATAAGGATAACGTGGTGATGATCCCCATAGGAAACAGCGTTGGGAAAAATTACAATACGTTAAAACAGGACGTGCGATCGTTGGCCGGGATAAGCAGCGTAGCTACCTCACATTATGCCATGTTTGAAAGCTACGATATGAATTTTTTCGACAGTAAAACAAAGGGGGCGAGCGTAGGCGTTGCATTTATCGTGGCTGATAAAAGCTTTATGTCAACGCTTGGTTTAAAATGGAAATATCCGCCTGCCGCTAACACGGTGCTGGAAAGCCGTACCAAGACCATAATTAACGAGGAAACAATAGCGCAGCTGCAACTTCCTGCTAACCCGGTCGGCACCTTTATCAAATCGGGCGATCAAAAAATAGAAATTGTTGGTGTATTAAAAAACTTCAATTTTACCACGATGGCATATGCGGTAAAGCCGCTGTCGTTATATGTTGTAAAAGATACCGACAGCTATTTTAACAGGTTCGGCTGCAATATGTTCGCCAGGATCAATCCTCATACCAACCTGCCTGTGTTGTTAGGTAAAATCGAAACCATTTATAAGAAATACGACCAGGACACCCCGTTCGACTATACTTTTATGGATGATGCCTTTAACGCGCAATACAAAGCCGAAGACCGGCTGGCATCCATCTTCAGCATATTTACTTATATCACCATTATACTGGCAGCAATGGGCCTGTTCGGCCTGGCCGCATTCACAATAGAACAGCGCACAAAGGAGATTGGTATACGCAAAGTTCTGGGTGCAAGCCTGGCATCAATAAATACTTTGCTATCCCGCGACTTCTTGAAGCTCGTAGTGCTCGCCGTAATAATCGCCTCGCCGATAGCCTGGTGGGCCATGCACAAATGGCTGCAAAACTTTGCCTACCGCATAAACATATCCTGGTGGATGTTTGCTATAGCAGGGGCATTGGCGATAATAACTGCGATTATCACGGTAAGCTACCAGGCGATAAGGGCAGGGATTGCCAACCCGGTGGAGAGTTTGAGATCAGAATAGAGATTAGAGGCTGAAGATTAGAGATTAGAAGGCTAAGGAGTAAAAGGTAAAAGGTTAAAGGCGAAAGGTAACGACATAAACACCAATGAACTAATGAACAAGTGAACTAATGAACCAACCATGATAAAGAATTATATAAAAATCGCATGGCGGAACCTTACAAGGAATAAGGGCTTTGCCATAACCAACCTTTTGGGTTTGACGATAGGGATCACCTGCACCATTTTTATTTTTTTATGGGTAAATAATGAACTGACGTATGATAAGTTCAACACAAATTATAAAAATATTTACCAGGTAATGGCCAACCGTGATTTTAAAAATAACATTTTCACTGATCCGAACATGGTTTTCCCGCTGCAAAAGGCCCTCGAAACCGGTTACCCGCAGATAAAAAATGTGGTGATGTCGTCATATTCCAATCAGCATTTATTTGCCTATGGAAATACAAAGCTGAAGAAAAACATGGTAACCGTCGGCGGCCGTTATTTTGACATGTTCACTTGTAAATTTATAAAAGGCAATGCTGCGTCGGCGCTTTCTGAACCAAATACCATTGTTTTGACACAATCGGCCGCAGAATCTTTTTTTGGTAGTGCCGACCCGATAAACAAAGTACTAAAATTAGATAACAGTCAGCAAGTTAAAGTTACCGCGGTTATTTCCGATATGCCCGGGAATTCAACCCGCCAGTTTGATTGTATTACGGCATACAATTTCTCCGACCCGATGTCCCAACTCTCAATGAAGGAGTGGCGAAATTCGTCGTCGATGGTGTATATACAAACCATGCCTGATCCAAATATCCGGCAGATTGAAAAGGCGATCACCAACGTTATGTTTCAGCACAATAACGACAAGATAAGTACGTATTTTACTTTTCCGATGAGTAAATGGCATTTGTACAGCGATTTTAAGGACGGGAAAAATGTTGGCGGCCAAATTGAATATGTACGGCTATTTACCATCATTGCCATTATCGTTCTGCTGATAGCCTGTGTTAATTTCATGAACCTTTCTACTGCCCGTTCCGAAAAAAGAGCAAAGGAAGTAGGCATCAGGAAAACTCTTGGGTCCGACAAAAAGCAGCTGGTGCTTCAATTCTTTTTCGAATCAATGATACTGGTATTAACGGCATTTGTTTTTGCAATCGTAGCCGTTTATTTGTTAATACCGGCATTCAATTTACTTGTAAATAAGCAATTGACTTTGAATATTGCTGATCCTTTTTTCTGGACAGGTTCAATCGTGATCATCGTATTTACCGGGGCTGTAGCCGGGAGCTATCCAGCATTGTACCTGTCGTCATTTAATCCTGTAAAGGTGCTAAAGGGCACATTCCAGGTTGGCAAAAGTGCGGAGCTGCCACGGCGGATTTTGGTAGTTGGCCAATTTGTGATCTCTATTTTACTCATATCGGCAACTATTATTGTTTATAAGCAGATTCAACATGTCAAAGACCGGGACCTGGGCTATAATCCCAATAACCTGATCATGGTGCCTTCAACCCAGTCTACCGATAAAAGCTACGTCGCCATTAAGGATGAATTGATAAAATCAGGTTTGATAAAATCCGTAGCCCGCACTTCTTCGCCAATTACGCAAATCTGGTGGAGGTCGCCGGCGCCTGCATGGGATGGCATGCCTGCTGGTACCCAGATCATCATGTCGGGCATTGCAACCGATGTTGATTTCACAAAAACAATGGGCATTAAACTATTAAAAGGCCATGATTTTTTGGGCACACCGGCCGATTCATCGTCCATGATACTAAATAAGGCGGCGGTAGAGGCGATGCAGTTGAAAAATCCTGTGGGTACATTGATGCACTACGGACCCCATACCCGGACAGTAATTGGCGTAATAGATAATGTGGTCATGACATCGCCATACGCGCCGGTTGACCCTTTAATGGTTTTTTATAACAATAATGGTTCAAACGAAATAACTATCCGACTAAACAACGGCGTTCAGCCACAAAAAGCAATAGCATTATTAAAAGGTGCCTATTCAAGGTACAGCCCTGCTGACATTTTTGAATACCAGTTTGTTGACCAGGAGTTTGGTAAAAAATTTATTGCCGAAGAACTCATCGGTCACCTCACCAATATTTTTGCGGGCTTGGCCATATTTATTTGTTGCATCGGCTTAGCGGGATTGGCATCATTCACCATTGAAAAACGTTTCCGTGAGATCGGAATCCGTAAAGTTTTAGGTGCTACAGTGAGTCAGTTGTTGCTTCTTATAGCAAAGGAGTTTTTAAGGCTGGTACTGGTAGCCTTTGTTGTAGCAGTACCTTTAACATGGTGGCTGATGTATAAATGGCTGCAAAATTATGCCTACCACATTAATATTAGCATCTGGCTTTTTAGTGTTGTTGGCGCAGTTATTTTATTGCTGACGATGGTGGTAGTAAGCCTTAATACCATGAGCGCCGCGATGAGTAACCCGGTTAAGAGTTTGAGGAGCGAATAAGACTTCTGTTTGCAGTGGGCAGTTTGCAGTTAACCAGTAAAACTGCAAACTGCCCGCTGCAAACTTTTTTCAAAACCCGTGCAACCCCTTCCACTAAAATGGCGTCTATTATTAAAAAAAAACTATCAAGCTAAAAACCTCGAATCATGATAAAAAGCTACCTGAAAATCGCTTGGCGGAACCTCATTAAAAACCGCCTCTATAGTATCATTAATATCGGCGGCCTTGCTGTGGGGATGGCAGTTAGTTTTATGCTGCTACTGTATGTTTACAACGAATTAAGTTTCGATAAATTCAACAAAAACAGCGACCGTTTGTACCAGGTGGAGCGAAATCAGCCGAGTAACGGTGAGCTCATGACGGGAAATGCCACTCCAATACCCCTTGCGCCGGCCTTGATAAAAGACTTTCCTGAAATAGATAAAGTGACCCGCACCAACTGGGGTTACGATATTTTGATGAATTTTAATGACAAAGCGGTAAAAGTCACCACAATGGCCGCTGACCCTGATTTGCTAAGCATGTTCAGCTTTGATTTTATTTCAGGGAATAAACAGGCATTGTCAGATCCGTCATCTATAGTACTTACCCAATCAGGCGCGAAAGCGCTTTTCGGGGATGCAAACCCTATAGGGAAGGTTATCAAGCTAAACAACCAATACCCGTTAAAGGTCACCGCTGTTATAAAAGATAACCCCGTAAATTCATCTTTCTACTTTAAGGCCCTTATCTCGTGGGCACAGCTCACCGCGGAGCAGCAATGGATGAAAACATCAGGCTGGGGGAATTACTCTTTTCAAACTTACGTGACGCTTAAGCCCGGCGCTTCGCTTGCTTCGGTGAATTCAAAGATCAAGTATATCGTTAAACGTTACGATCCAAATAATAAGGAAAACACTATGTTTCTTTATCCATACACCCGGTTACATTTATACAGTGAATTTAAAAACGGTGTTAATATTGGCGGCGCAATTGACACTGTAAAGTTATTTTTATACCTCGCGATAGGGATATTGATTATTGCTTGTATCAACTTTATGAATTTGTCAACGGCCCGCTCCGAACGCCGTGCGCGGGAGGTTGGGGTACGCAAAGCAGTCGGCGCCCGCCGTTTTGCTTTGGTACAGCAATTCATGGGCGAGTCGTTGGTAATGGCTTTTATGGCATTATTAATAGCACTTGTATTGGTTATAGTATTGATACCGTTTTTTAACAATATAATTAATCTTCAGTTGTCTTTACCTTATGACAATCTGTGGGCCTGGGGGGCAGCATTGGCAGTTACTATATTTACGGGCCTTGTTGCCGGCAGCTACCCTGCACTCTTTCTTTCATCGTTTAAACCGGTAAAAGTGCTCAAAGGCCAGTTGATTACGACAAAGGGCACAGTGCGCCCGCGCCAGGTGTTGGTTATTGTTCAATTTACCTTTGCCGTATGCCTCATATTGTCGAGCATTTTTATTTACAAGCAGATCAATTATATTAAAGACCGACCGGTTGGATATGATCGTAACGGGCTGGTGGATTTGCCCGATGACGGTGCTATTGATACCAAGTTTGAAAGTTTCCGGCTTGATGCTATAAATGCCGGCGCCATTACCGATGGGGCTTTAACATCAGGAAGTATCACCAACGACCAAAGCAGTTCATGGGGTATTACCTGGCAAGGCCAGCTACCGGGCGAAGATAAGCTTCCGATTGATCAGCTGGCCGGTACCTATCACATTGTTAGCACCTATGGTTTAAAACTTACCGGGGGACGGGACTTTTCAATAGCGTATCCTTCCGATTCGGCGGCTATTATTCTTAACCAGGCCGCGGTAAAGCTGATGCGTTTTAAGGAGCCTTTAGGGCAAATGGTTAAATACCAGGGAAAAAACTGTAAAGTGGTAGGCGTGGTTGAGAATTTTGTATGGGGGTCACCTTATGAGCCTGTTAAACCCGCAATTATTGGGTTTAACAAAGGGTGGACAGGCAATATAGCTTTGCGACTAAACCCCGCAAAATCGGTATCTGCAAGCCTTGCAATTTTGCAGAGTATTTATAAAAAATATAACCCTCAATACCCATTTGAATATAAGTTCACCGACGAAAAATTTAACCAGAAATTCAATAACGAAAAGCTGCTGGGCACCATGTCGACCGGCTTTACCTGCCTCGCCATTATTATCTCCAGCCTCGGCTTGTTTGGCTTAGCCTCATTTTCTGCTGAGCAGCGAAAGAAAGAGATCGGCATCCGCAAGGTATTGGGCGCAACAATTGGCAACCTGTGGTTTAATTTATCACGTGAGTTTGTTTGGCTGGTAAGCATCTCCTTTATTTTCGGGTCGGCCATCAGCTGGTATATCGTACACCAGCATTTCACAAAATACACCTACCACACTTCAATAAGTATATGGGTGTTTATACTGACCATGTTTATCAGCTTAGCCATTTGCTTACTCACCGTAAGCTGGCAGGCCATTAAGGCGGCCGTATCAAACCCTGTGCATAGCTTGAGAAGCGAGTGAGAGAACGTTTGCTGTGTGCAGTAGCAGTTGGCAGTTAAGAAGGTGAAAGCAGAAAGGTAAAAGGCGGAAAGGAATTTGGCCCGAAAAACCGCTTCGGGAGGAGGCTTAACCCGCTACACCAATGAACTAATGAACAAGTGAACCAATGAACTAACGATGATAAAAAACTATTTCAAAACCGCCTGGCGCAATTTGCTGAACAATAAGTTTTACAGCGCCATCAACATTATCGGCCTGACTGTTGGTTTGGCTGTTGGTTTGCTCATACTGCTTTGGGTAAACGATGAATTGAGCTTCGATAAGTTTAACACCAAGGCTGACCAGCTTTACCAGATGGATGCCCAGATCGGCACCGGCAGCAGCAAACAACTATGGGCCGGGGTGCAGGGCCCCGTGGCCACTTATGCACTTAAAGAGGTGCCAGGCGTGCAAAATGCTGTTAGACTTGTGTATAATTATGACTATTCCGTATTCAGGTACAAAGACAAACTATTAGGTACAGGAGACAATGGCAATTGGTATGTTGACCCTTCTTTTTTTAGGATATTCGATTTCAAGCTGCTCAAAGGAAATATTAATGCGCCTTTTCCAAACTACAAGTCAATTGTCATAACCGAAAGCACTGCAAAACGCTTTTTTGGTGATGCCGATCCGATAGGTAAAATATTATTGGCGGATAACAAAGATAATTATACGGTAGCCGGTTTAATAGCCGATGCGCCTGAAAACTCGTCCATAAAATTCGACATGCTTTTCTCTATCGAAGTGCGGAAGAAGCAATATTCAGGTAACGATTACTGGAAATCAATGGACAGCGATTGGGGCAACTACTATACGAATACTTTTTTGCAGCTTCAACCCGGTACGTCAACCCAGGCAGTGGCCGATAAATTGACCAAAATACATATTCAGCACCAGCCGGGGCCCGATGCGTCGAAAGTTAAATATCAATTGCAGCCTTTTACGCAAATACACCTGTATAACCCGGATGGCAGCGCGTCGGGAATGCAAACGGTAAGGATATTTTTGATAGTGGCTATTTTTATATTGCTGATTGCCTGTATTAATTACGTAAACCTCTCAACGGCCCGCGCTATGCTGCGCTCAAAGGAAGTAAGTATCCGTAAAATAATCGGGGCCGAAAAAAAGCAGCTGTTTGCCCAATTTATTATCGAAACGGTCTTGTTTTTTTCAATGGCGCTAATATTAGCATTTGCTGCAATTGAACTACTGATGCCTTTATACAATAATGTTTCGGGCAAGCAAATGCAGTTTAACCTGCTCGATGCGGGTATATGGAAGGTAATAGGGCTTACGGTTTTAGGGACGTTAACAGTCTCGAGCATATACCCTGCGTTGTTATTGTCGTCATTTAAACCCATCAGTGCCTTAAAGGGCAAAATATCGTTGGGTGTCGGGAACACCGCATTTCGCAAAATATTGGTTGTTACCCAGTTTGTTTTTTCCATAGGGCTAATTATCGGTACAATAATTATTAATAACCAGCTTAGGTACATAAGGGAAAAAGAGCTGGGGTACGATAAATCGTATGTTTTTTCATTCGGTATGAGGGATATGCAGAAGAACTACGAGGCAGTGCGTGCCGAACTGCTTAATCAGCCGGGCATACATGGGGTTACCAGTTCAAGCGATAATATTATCAGTATAAGCAATAACACCAGCGATACGGATTGGGATGGCAAAGGCCCGAATACAATGTTCCTCATCCATCCGATGTACATCGATCAATATTACATGAATCTTTTCCAGGTGAAGATGGCTGCCGGGACGGGATTTTCAGGCTATAAAACCGACACGGGCCATTATATTCTGAACGAAACTGCTGTACGCGGAATGGGTATCACCAACCCTGTGGGTAAACGGTTTAAGTTGCACAATGTTAACGGAACAATTATCGGGGTGGTAAAAGACTTTCATTTTGCCTCCCTTAAACAAAAAATTGAACCAGCCATTTTTGCTTATCAGCCGGGTAACGATTGGAGGATGTCGGTGCGTACCACCGGGAGGGACGCATCAAAAGCCATTGCGGCAGTAGGTAAAATATGGAAACAGTATAACTCTGCCTTTCCCTTTGAATATACGTTTTTGGACAGTGATTATAATGACCTGTATAAAACCGACGAGCGGTCCGGCACACTTTTCACCGCCTTCGCGGCTATTGCCATATTTATTTCGTGCCTCGGTTTGTTTGGGCTTGCAACCTATACCGCCCAGGTGAGAGTGAAAGAAATAGGGATACGTAAGGTATTAGGCGCAACTGTTGTTAATATTACCACCATGCTTTCAAAGGATTTTTTAGTGCTTGTTGTAATTTCATTGATAATAGCCAGCCCGGTAGCGTGGTTTGCCATGAATAAATGGCTGGAGGATTATGCGTACCGCATCAGTGTTCAATGGTGGGTATTTGCGGTTGCAGGGATAACAGCCGTGATTATTGCGTTTATAACCATGAGTTTCCAGGCCATAAAAGCGGCTTTGGCAAACCCGGTGAAGAGCCTGCGGTCGGAGTAGTGGAAAGTTCATAGTCGATAGTTCATGGTAGAAACCGCGGACTATTGATTCTGAACTATTCCATAAACGATAATTAAAATTGCTATGAACCATGAACTATCAACTATGAACCAATCATGATAAAAAACTATTTAAAAATCGCCTGGCGAAATTTGTGGAGGAATAAGTTTTTTTCCACTATCAACATACTGGGCCTGGCGCTGGGCATGGCTTGCAGTATACTCATTTTATTATGGGTGCAAAACGAATTGAGTATCGACTCGTTCCATGCCAACAGCCCGCGCTTATTCCAGGTAATTGAGCGGCAGTATTATGATAATAAGGAAGTTGGTCAATACTCCGTTCCCGGCGTGCTGGCAAACGAAATGAAAAAGGTGCTGCCCGAAGTTCAATACGCCACAAATTTTGGCTTTAACAACGACGCCACTTTCCAGGTAGGCGACAAAATATTGAAGCTGACAGGCTCATCAGCCGACTGTGATTATTTTAAGATGTTCAGCTACCCTCTGTTACAGGGTACAGCTAAAACGGCCTTAAATACGCCGGTAAGCATAGCCATTTCGCGCAAAATGGCCGAAGATTTTTTCGGCAGCGCCCAGGCAGCGATGGGTAAAAGCATACGGTATCAAAATAATAAAAACTTTACTATTACAGCAGTTTTTGAAGATCTGCCGAAGAATGTTTCTACAAAGTTTGATTACCTGGTAAACTGGGCCAATTTTTTGAAAGAAAATGACTGGGCCAAGCAATGGGGTAACAACGGTCCAACAGCTTTTGTGATGTTACGGGCTGATGCCAACCCGGCGCTGGTCGACAAAAAGATAAAACGCTTTTTGGACCTTTATAATAAAGAACAAAGCAAAGCTTTCCGCGAGGAACTGGCCCTGCAGAAATTCGGTGATGTTTACCTGCATGGCGATCTGAAAGACGGAAAGATAGGCGAGGGCCGCATTGAGTATGTGAACCTGTTCAGCATAGTTGCGGTTTTTATATTGCTGATAGCATGCATCAATTTCATGAATTTAACCACCGCCCGCTCGGTTAAACGGGCTCGGGAGATCGGCGTGCGCAAGGTAGTTGGCGCGGTACGCGGGGTATTGATAAGGCAGTTTATTGGCGAGGCATTAATGCTCACGTTGGTCGCGGTTGTTATATCTATCGTATTGGTTTTGGTATTGCTGCCTGTTTTTAATATGGTTACGCAAAAGGAAATATCCTATCCTTTCGGCCATCTTTCTTTTTGGCTTTGGTTACTTGCGTTAACCTTTATAACAGGTTTTTTATCAGGCAGTTATCCGGCGTTATTTTTATCGTCGTTTAGTCCTGCTAAAGTATTAAAAGGCACCGTAAAACTTAGCACCGGTTCGGCCTGGTTCCGTAAGGGGCTGGTGGTGGTCCAGTTTGTGCTGTCAGCTTTTCTCATTATCGGAACAGTAGTTATTTCAAAACAGGTGGATTACATCCAGACCAAGAATTTAGGGTATGACCGCGAAAATCTTATTTACATTCCATTAGAAGGCGACCTGACCGCCAAATACGAAATATTTAAATCAGAAGCTTTACGAATGCCCGGCATACAGCAGGTTACCCGCATGTCCGATCCTCCGATAAACTTTGGCAGCAGCACCGGCGGTGTTAACTGGGATGGCAAAGACCCTAATGTGAATATTGAGTTTACCCAGGTTTCTGTAGGCTATGATTTTACAAAAACCATGAAGCTGAAAATGGCTTATGGCCGAGATTTTTCTAAAGACTTCGCTACAGACTCATCAGGCTATATGATCAATGAAAGCGCCTTGAAAAGAATTAAATACACCGACCCGATTGGGAAACCTTTTACCATGTGGGGCAAAAAAGGAACCATCGTAGGGGTATTGAAAGATTTTCATTTCAATTCCCTTCACGACCCTATACAGCCACTAATCATCAGGCTGCGTGAAAAGGAAGTTTATGGTAATATCCTGATCAGGACGCAAGCTGGCCAAACAAAACGAGCCATAGCCACCATGGAAAAGCTCTGTAAAGAGCTAAATCCCAATTTCACATTTACTTATGCCTTTACCGACGAAGAGTACCAGAAGCTCTACAATAATGAGCAGGTAGTTGGCAAGCTTTCAAAAGCGTTTGCCTTCCTGGCTATTTTTATCTCCTGCCTCGGTTTGTTAGGGCTGGCGATGTTTACTGCAGAGCAGCGTATCAAAGAAATCGGTATCCGGAAAGTGCTCGGCGCAAGCATAGGCTCGCTATTTACTTTACTATCAAAAGAATTCTTGATACTGGTTTTGATAGCATTATTAATTGCCTCGCCCGCTGCATGGATCGGCATGAATATATGGCTTAAAGGTTACACTTATCACACCAGTCTTGATTGGTGGGTATTTGCATTATCAGGCGTGTTATCCGTATTGATAGCGCTAATGACCGTAAGTTTTCAGTCAATAAAAGCCGCGTTGATGAACCCGGTGAAGAGCCTAAGGTCGGAGTAGGCAGTTAGCAGTAGCAGTTGGCGGTTAAAAAAGGAAATGCGGAAAGTTGCGCGGGAGATTTAGTCCGAACGGTCCCTTTAGCGAGGAGTTTAACCCGCCAATACCAATGAGCTAATGAACCAGTGAACTAATGAACTAACATCATGATAAAAAACTATTTCAAAATTGCCTGGCGGACCCTGAGGAAGAACAGGCTGTACGCTTTTATAAATATCCTGGGCCTAACTGTGGGAATTGTTAGCTGCCTGATGATCGGTATTTATATAAAGCACGAATTAAGTTACGACCGTTTTAATACAAATGCTGACAGGACGGTACGGGTAACTATGGATTATAATTTCGGCGGAGAAACCCAACAAGTAGCCGTTACCGGGACAAAGATAGGCCCGCAATTTAAAAGGGAATTCCCGCAAGTCGTCGATTTTGTAAGGACCTATAAAAGAACGCGGGTTGTCAGCTATAATAACCAGTTATTCGAAGAACAAAACTTCTTTTATGCAGAGCCTTCTTTTTTCAAAATATTTTCCTTTAAACTGGTCAGGGGCGATGCGGAGAATGCTTTAAGTACCGACGACAAAATAGTGATTACTGAAGGCACAGCCAAAAAATATTTTGACCAGGAAGATCCCATCGGACAAGTTTTAAAAGTTGGCGATAAAAATTTTATGGTTTCGGGTATTGCCGCGGATGCCCCTTCAAATTCCCAGGTGCAATTTGATTTTATAGCTCCCTTTAATGTGCTTGATGCTGCCAAAACAGAGGACTGGACATCGGCAAATTATATAACATACCTGTTGCTGAGGAACAAAGAAGATATACAGCCTTTAGCAAAACAAATCACGGATTACATGAAGGGGGTTGATAAGAACGAACTTAAGACCACTGGTAGCCAGCATTTAACCTTTCACCTTGAACCATTAACAAGTGTGCATTTGCACTCTAACCTTCCAGATAGCTTTGAGCCAAATGGCAGTATTACTTATATTTATATATTGATCGTAGTTGCTGTGCTTATATTAGTGATAGCTGGTGTAAACTATGTAAACCTTTCCATAGCTCAATCGGCTGGTCGTGGCGCCGAGATTGGCATACGCAAGGTGCTTGGCGCTGCAAAACAGCAGCTTTTTAAACAGTTCATAGGCGAATCGCTTTTAGTTACAGCTATAGCTGCGGTATTGTCTGTGGCACTTGCGTTTGTCATGCTACCGTTCTTTAACAGCTTATCTGGGATACAATTCCAGTTCAGCGCTTTGTTTGATCCTGTTATCCTGCTTTGTTTGGTAACATTGGCTATTATTATTGGTTTTTTAGCGGGTGCTTATCCTGCTTTATTATTGTCCAATGTTAAGCTGGCCAAAATACTTAAGTCGGGTTTTTCGTTTACCTCGGGACAAAGCGTACGCCGCTCATTGATCATCTTCCAGTTCATCATTTCCATTTTCCTTATTATTTCTACAGTGGTCATATTGCAGCAGCTATCATACATCCGTAGCAAGGACGTTGGTTATAATAAAAGTAACGTAGTGGTTTTACCTGTCGACTATAAAATGGTGCCGCAAGTTGATGCATTTAAAAAAGTGGTGAGCGGCATTCCCGGCGTTGAAAGTGTTGCCGCCGCAAACAACGAACCGGATGATGTGAAATGGGGCGATGCTATACAAACAAAGGATGGCAAAAGTTTAACTGTAAATGCACTGCCGATGGATGAGGATTTTATAAAAACCATGCAACTGAAAATTGTAGCAGGCAGCGACTTTAATCATACTGATGTTTTGCAGGTGGATACCACTCATCAATATAAAAATTTCCACTACACATTTATGCTGAATGAATCGGCGGCAAAGGCATTAGGCTGGACGCCTGAACAGGCTATCGGTAAAGAAATTTCAAAAAACTATCCAGGCCGTATAAAAGCTGTCGTTAAAGATTTTAATTTTAAATCGTTTCACGATCCCATCGGCCCGCTGCTGATATTTTTGGACCACGATCAAACGGGCGACATTTTTGTAAGGGTAAATGCCAATAACACCGCCTCAGTGATACCCGCAATCGCCAGGCTATGGAAGGAACGGGCGCCATCCCGGCCATTTCAATATAAGTTCCTTGATGAAGATTACGATGCCTTATACCGCACTGAACAGCGTACTGCGGGAGTGTTTACAACATTTTCGGCACTTGCTATAATGCTGGCCTGCCTTGGCCTGTTTGCTGTTACAGCCTTTGCAGTAATGCAGCGTACAAAAGAGATAGGTATCCGGAAAGTTTTAGGGGCAACAATAGGCAATATCCTACTGCTTATTTCAAAAGATTTTTTATGGCTTGTTATTATCGCAACGGCAATTGCCTCGCCTATCGCCTGGTTTACGTCCCATAAATGGCTGCAGGATTTTGCTTACCGCATAGCCATCCACTGGTGGATATTTATTGCCGCTGGTGCCGCATCGCTAATAGTAGCGGGCGTAACCGTAAGTGTACAGGCATTGAAAGCAGCCCTGGCAAACCCGGTGAAGAGTTTGAGAAGCGAGTGAGGGAGGTAGTGGCAGTAGCAATAAGTAGTAGCAGTTTGTTAATTTCTCTACTGCTACCGCTACTATCTAAACTATTTTCCAAGGACATGCAACGTATTGAAATAAAGAGTTGTCTATTATAAAAAACTAATAGAAAAGAAATGAAAACTTACTTACTTGTATTATTTATGGTGTGCCTGGGTAGCACTGCCTTCGCGCAGGATATCTGGAATAAAACGCCTTACGAAACTAAATCCCTGGCCAATGATGGTATAAAAGAGGTGTACGTAGAAACATCCGGCGGCAGCATAAGCGTTAGCGGGGCTTCGGGAGAAGCAGCGCGGGTTGAAGTTTATGTGCACGGCAACAATGGAAGCGACCTTTCGAGGGAAGAAATTAAAAAGCGCCTTGACGATGATTATGATGTGTTGGTTACCGTTAGTAACCACGAACTACATGCTAAGGCAAAAAGAAAACATGAAAACGGAATCAACTGGGATTGGAGAAGGCAATTGAGTATTTCTTTTAAAATATTCGTACCGAAACAGGTAAATACCAACCTGGAAACCAGCGGCGGCAGCATCCACCTGGATAATTTATCGGGCAACGAAAAATTTGGCACCAGCGGTGGCAGCCTGCACGTTGACGCTTTGACTGGAACCATCAAAGGCGAAACATCCGGTGGGAGCATAGAAATTTCAAATTCGGCCGATAATATTAACATGGAAACCAGCGGCGGCAGTATCCGTGCCAGCAATTGCAATGGGAAAATACACCTGGAAACATCAGGCGGCTCCCTGCACCTGCAGGATTTAAAGGGCTCAATTAATGCCAATACAAGCGGTGGCAGTGTGCAGGCAAGCAATATTGAAGGCGAATTGATCACCGGTACATCGGGTGGGAGCGTGAATTTAACACAATTATCATGCGCACTCGAAGCTTCAACCAGCGGCGGCAGTATGAATATTGAAATGACCCATGTTGGCAAATATGTAAAGCTTGACGACAGCGGCGGTCATATCGACCTTAGATTACCTGCAAAACAAGGCTACGATCTTAACCTGAGCGCTAACAGGATAAATCCAACCTCCAGGGTAAGTGATTTTACCGGCGAATGGGATAAAGATCACGTAAAAGGCAGCATGAACGGCGGCGGTATACCCGTAAGCGTAGATGCCAGCGGCCATCTTAATATAACATTTAACTAAAAAAAGTAATTTATTATCAATAACAGGCGGCCCGTATGTGTATTACTCAATACATATAAGGGCCGCTTTTTTGTTATAAAATCACTAAATTTTTGTTGATGGAACGGGCACAAATCCTATCGACCAAAAAAATCCGAAATCGAAAATCCAACTGTATCATAACCGTACACCTTGTGTTACGCCTGCGAACAGTTATAATGATGTGGTAAAAATAAAGTATTGATTACCAATAGATTATATGTTTGGTATATTTTTAAACCTATCATATAAAAATCCCAAGTCATGATAAAAAATTTTGTTATTACCGCATGGCGTAACCTTAAAAGTAATAAAGCATTTTCCTTTATCAATATTTTTGGTTTATCGGTCGGGCTCACCTGCTGCATGCTTATCGGGGCGTATTTATACCAGGAACTAACCTATGACACTTATCCGGCACAGGCAAAACGAATTTACCGTGTGGGCCTGCATTCAAACGGGAACAACGCCGCGGCTGATTTTCCAAGTGTTGATATAGCAGTTGGTCAAGGAATTAAGAATGCATTTCCCGAAGTGCTTGCTTCTACCCGTTTAACTAACAGGGGCCCTGTTTTCGTAAAATACAACGACCAACAATTCAAGGAAAATAAAATTGTACTTATCGATTCCAATTTCTTTCAAATGTTTTCCATTCCCCTCATTGAGGGCGATAGCAAAACAGCGCTTACCGAACCAAAAAGCATTGTTATAACAAAAGCATTTGCGACAAAATATTTTGGCAATTCGCCGGCGCTCGGCAAGGCCCTTACGATAGGCACGGACCTTTTAAAGGTAACCGGGGTTATTGATAAAGTACCGGATAACTCACATTTCCATGCGGATGCCTTTATGAGCATGGTGACCTTTGTTACCCCAAAAGCAAGGCAAAGCTGGAGCAATGTGGGCTACTATACCTATCTTTTACTTGACAAAAATGCCAACCCTAAAAAGCTGGAAGCCGGTTTTAAGCAATTGGTAGCAAAATTCGTGGTGCCCGAAATACAGCATGATATGGGTGTAAGCCTGGCCGAAGCACAAAAATCGGTAAATTCATTCCTGTTCTTTTTAGAGCCGATCACCGATATTCATTTGCATTCAGCAACCAAATATGAATTTGAGCCTAACGGTGATATTCATTATGTGTACATATTTGGCGCACTCGCCATATTTATCCTATTGCTTGCCTGCATTAATTTCACAAACTTGTCAACGGCCAGTGCCACAAAACGCTCAAAAGAAATAGGTATCCGAAAAGTGCTTGGCTCGGCCAAAAGCAAGCTGATCTCTCAATTCCTGATCGAGTCAGTTATGCTTACTTTTCTGGCTATGCTTTTTGCCATCGGGTTTGTTTATCTGTTACTGCCTTATTTTAACGACCTGGCAGGCAAACAGATCACCATCGGGTTCTTTTTAAGCTGGCAAGCCGTGGTTGTAGAAATTGCATTGACACTGTTGGTAGGTTTAGTTGCCGGCATTTACCCTGCATTTTTCCTTTCATCATTCCAAATTATTGCGGTATTAAAGGGAAACAGCGGCGCGCAGCCCACAGGCCGCGGAGGTTTGCGCAGCAGCCTCATCGTTTTCCAGTTTGCCATTTCGACCGCTTTGATCATCGCCACTTTCATAGTTTTTCAGCAGTTGCATTTTATGCAGAATAAAAAGCTGGGATACGACAAAGACCAGGTGTTGGTGATAAACGATGCGGTTACGCTCGGCAACAATGTCAACGCCTTTAAACAGCAGCTTTTAAACGATAACCGTGTAGTAAATGCCACTATATCCGGCAATATACCCGGGTACGATGGCATGGGCGGCACGGAGATCTATGCTAAAGAAGTTGCCGATAAAGGTACCAATACGACCATCTCAAGCTATATTTACTGGATTGACAATTTGTATATACCTACCCTGGGTATGCACCTTGCAAAAGGCCGGAATTTTTATCCGTCTGGCCCTGCCGACTCGGCATCGGTTATTCTCAATGAAGCTGCCGTACGCGATCTTGGCTTTGGTAATACAGATCCGATAGGAAAAACTATTATCCGGTCGGGGCAGCGCCATTTCAACGTTGTCGGTGTGGTAAAGGATTTTAATTATACATCGGCAAAACAACGGATCGCCCCGCTGATGATGCTGGCGACCCAGTATAGTGCGGGATCAATAATTGTGAGAATAAAAACTAACGATGTCCATCAATTGATAAATGACATAAAAAGCCAATGGGCCAGTTATAACGCATCAGCTCCTTTCAGTTATTCTTTTCTTGATGATCAGTTCGCCTCTTTATACAGTTCGGAACAACGCACCGGCCGGATATTCACTTCTTTTTCAATCATAGCCATTATCATTGCAAGCCTTGGCCTGTTTGGTTTGGTTGCATTTATGATAAGGCAGCGTGTTAAAGAAATCGGTATCCGAAAAGTATTAGGCGCATCTACAGGCAGTATAACTGCCATGTTATCAAAAGAATTTTTGCAACTGATTTTAATTGCTGCATTAATATCATACCCGGTAACATGGTTTGCGATGAACAAATGGCTGCAGGATTTTGCTTATCGCATAAACATCCAATGGTGGGTTTTTGTGCTGGCAGGCATAATTGCGCTATTGGTGGCTGCAATTACTATCAGCTTCCAATCCATCAAAGCAGCATTGGCAAACCCGGTTAAAAGCTTGAGGAGCGAGTAACGTCTGAACCGGGATTAAGCAGATTATACTGATTTCTGAGATTTTAAAAAAAATCGCTAAAATCCGCTTAATCCAGGTTCAGACAAAAAACCAATGAACTAATGAACAAGTGAACCAATGAACCAACCATGATAAAAAATTATTTAAGAAGCGCTTTTCGTAATATCAAAAAGCACCCATTTATTTCATTTATCAACATATTTGGTTTAACCGTTGGACTAACCTGTTGCCTGCTCATATTAGTCTATGTCATAAATGAAAAGAGCTATGATAAATTCAACAAAGCTGGCGGCGACATTTATAGGGTGACCACATCACTTTACTCCAGCGAAGGAGCTGAAATTTTCAATTTGGCATCAATTGCAGCCCCTTTTGCCCCGCTTTTGCAAAATGAGTTTCCTGATATTAAGAAAACGACAAGGCTCTTATCAAACGGGACAACAATTCTCCGCTATAAGGATAAACTATTTAATGAACAAAAAGCTTATTATGCAGATGAGAATTTCTTTGACTTTTTTAATACGCCGGTTATTTCAGGGGCTGCCCGAACCGCATTGGCCGAACCCTACAGCATGATGATAACGGAAAATATCGCGAGGAAATATTTCGGCAATACCGATCCGGTGAATAAAATAATCTTGCTGGATGCCAATAAACGCCCATTTAAAGTTACCGGCATTTTTAAGGAATTTCCTGCCAATTCGCATTTGCATCCGCAGATATTACTCTCATTTAATACCCTAAAAGACACCTCTATTTTTGGAGAAAAGCAACTGCGTACCGATTATTATGATAATAATTTTTTTACCTATCTCTTATTTCCTAAAAACTACAACGTAGGTAGAATTGAAGCCCAATTGCCAAATTTCCTGGATAAATATGTACCGTTGTCACCCGGATTTCCTGCTGGTTTTAAGACTCACAAAACCACCAAACTCGAATTGCAGAAGCTTTCGGATATTCACCTGCGCTCGCATCTCGACAATGAGATTGAGGAAAACGGGGATATAGAACGCATTTATATATTTTCGGCGATTGCCCTTTTCATTTTATTGATAGCCAGTATCAATTATATGAATTTGTCGACTGCCCGCTCGGCGTTAAGGGCAAAGGAAATAGGGATCAGGAAAGTTATTGGCGCGGAACGAAAAGAAATTATCAGCCAGTTTCTAAGCGAATCAGTATTAATTACGTGGGTGGCATTCGCGCTGGCCATAGTACTGACGATAATTTTACTGCCGTTTATCAACAAGTTTTCCAACCAGTATTTGTCTGTCACCAGCTTGCTTCACTGGCGAATATTGCTGCCGGCTTTATCTATACCATTCGTTATCGGCCTGGTGAGCGGCATCTACCCGGCAATCTTCATGTCGTCATTCGCGCCGGTAAAAGTGTTAAAAGGGGTATTGAAGGTTGGCTCCAGCAATCTTTCATTCAGAAAAGTGTTGGTAGTGATACAATTCTCTATTTCCATTATTTTAATTGTAGCCACAACTATAGTTTACCGGCAGTTGAAATACATGCAAAACAAGGATTTAGGCTTTAATAAGGACAGTGTTATTGTCATGAAGTATCCGCCCGCATTAAATAAACGATATATTGCATTGAAGTATGATCTGTTAAAAAATTCGTTAATAAAGGAGGTAGCCGAGTCATCGAATATCCCAACCGAGCGGCTGTTAAATGATGACATTGCTTCGGTTACTGAAGCAGGCTCTAATCGCCCTGTCAAGATCGAATTGAAATATATAAACGTCGATTACGGGTTTATTCCAGCCTATAACATAGGCTTGGCTGCGGGCAGGAACTTTTCAAAAGACTTCACGACAGATACCAGCAGTTTTATAATTGATGAGGCAGCTGTACAGGCGCTTGGGTGGAAAAATCCGCAAAACGCCGTAGGCAAAGATTTGATGTTTGGTACTGTCAAGGGTAAGATTGTGGGCATTGTGAAGGATTTTCAATTCGAATCTTTACACCAAAGGGTCATCCCTTTATTGTTTCAATTGCCGCCGCCCCGTAATAGTTTTTACGACAGGGTTTCTATAAAGATCAGTCGTAACAACGTATCGTCCACGATAAATGCAATTGAAAACGCCTGGAATAAAAACATGCCCGACACGCCCTTTGAATTTACTTTTTTAGATCAAAAACTTGAACAATTATACCTAACCGAACAGCAACAGGGCGTATTGTTTACTATTTTTTCAGGCATTGCCATTTTTATAGCCTGTTTGGGTTTATTCGGTTTGTCGGCGTTCACAATAACCCAGCGTGTTAAAGAAATAGGTGTCCGTAAAGTATTGGGAGCAAGCGTTTCACAAATAGTTGTTGAATTGTCCGGGGGCTTCCTGCAATTGGTATTATTCTCTACAATAATAGCATTCCCCATTGCATGGTACCTTATGAATAAGTGGCTGGTTAGTTTTGCTTTCCGGGTGGGGATCAGTTGGTGGATATTTGTGATTGCGGGGACGATAGCGATATTAATAGCCTTTGCTACTATCAGCTTTCAATCTATCAAAGCAGCATTGGCGAACCCGGTGAAGAGCCTCCGGTCGGAGTAGGCAGTTAGCAGTTAAGAAGGTGGAAGCTCGAAGGTAAAAGGTTGAGGAGGCAAGGGCCTCTTGGGAAATGAGTTTAACCCGCCAGTACCAATGAACTAATGAACAACTGAACCAATGAACTAATAAAATGATAAAAAACTATTTAAAAACGGCCTGGCGAAGCTTAATTCGCAACAAAAGCTACACTGCGATAAATGTTGCCGGTTTATCGGTAGGCATAGCGGCATGCCTGCTTATCTACCTGGTCGTTCATTTTGAAACCGGGTTTGATACCTTTCATAAAAAGAAAGACCGCATTTACAGGATTGTCACTGCCGCCAAAACACCGCAGGGCATCAGTTACCTGGGAGGCGTTTCAATGCCAACAGCCGCTGAGTTGCGCGTTGAATACCCTAAGTTAATGGTTACGTCGATTTTAAAAACAGATGACATATTGAGTGTATCTGAAAATGGTGCGAAAGCTGTAAAAAAGTTTGATGAAGATGGTGTTTACTTTGTTGAACCCCAGTTTTTTAAAGTGTTTGATTATGATTGGCTTTCCGGCGATGAAAACACAGCTTTAAGTGAGCCAAATACCGTGGTTTTAACTCAAAGCGCTGCTGAAAAATATTTTGGCAGTTGGCAAAATGCTATTGGCAAAACAATAAAATATGAGCATGCGAATGACCTTAAAGTTACCGGCATCTTAAAAAATATGCCGGTAAATACCGACCTCGATCTGCGGGTTGTGATCTCCTATTCGACCCTGCCGTACACACATTTTAAAAATGCCCTTAACGATGCAGGGGGCATAATTGGCTCGCACTATTGCTTTATGGTGTTGCCGGATAATACCACTCCAGGTAATTTTAATACTAACCTTTCCGCTTTTGCAAAAAAATATAAGCCGGCAAATCACGCCAATGACGGACTTATACTGCAGCCGTTAACCGAAATGCATTACGATAGAAGATTCGGAGTTTTTAACGGAAAAACTTTCAGCAAAGAATTAATAAAAGCATTAAGCCTGATCGGATTGTTCCTGCTTATTATTGCATGTGTTAACTTTATTAATATGGCTACCGCACAGGCGGTTAACCGCTCAAAGGAAGTGGGCATCCGCAAAGTACTGGGCAGCAATCGCAAACGGCTGGTGTTCCAATTTTTAAGTGAAACATTTATTGTTACCTTTTTTGCTGTGGTTATAGCGGTTTTTTTATCCTCGTTAGCCATACCGCAGTTGAACCAATTGCTTGGGACACAAATAAGCCAGGCATTTTTAAGCGATAACCTGGTGCTGGTTTTCCTCGCCGGCTTAACTTTGGGAGTGACCTTTTTATCGGGCTTTTACCCGGCTATCGTTCTTTCTGGTTTTAATCCGATAGCGGCTTTAAAAAATAAGATCAGCACAGGGACGTCAAAGGGAGTTTCGCTGAGGCGCGGCCTGGTTGTTTTGCAGTTTTGTATAGCCCAAGTACTGGTAATTGGTACGTTGGTTATTATAAACCAGATGAATTATTTTAGAAATTACGCGCTGGGTTTTGATAAAGATGCTGTTATTAACTTACCAATACCGGGTGATAGTGTCAGCCACTCGCGGTTAGGATCGCTGCAAAATCAGCTTTTACAGCAACCTGGGATAAAAGATGTAAGCTTTAGCCATTCGAGTCCATCAGACGACTTCTATACCGATAATTACTTTAAATACAATAATTCAATAACGAGAACGGATTTCCTCACCCATTTCAAATGGGCCGATGCGGAATATTTTAAGCTGTATAAACTGAAATTCATCGCCGGGCATCCCTATGAAAATAGCGACCAGGTACGCGGATACGTGGTAAACGAAACCCTGCTTAAAAAACTGGGCGTGCGCAACCCAAGCGATGCAATTGGCAAGAACATTATTATTTGGGACGACAAAACAAAACTGGCCCCGATAGTTGGCGTTGTTAAAGATTTCAATGTCTCATCGCTTCGCGAAGAAATTCCGCCGGTTTTACTGGCTTCATGGAAGGACGCATATCAAACGATAAATGTAAAACTGCAACCGGGCGGTGATAATGTAAAGCGATCATTGGCTTCAATTGAAAAACTATGGAGCGATGCCTTTCCGAATGACATATACCAGTACCAGTTTCTTGATGAAAAAATTGCTAATTTTTATAAAAGCGAGGATCAGTTATCAACGTTATACAAACTGTTTGCAGGCATAGCCATTTTCATATCCTGTCTGGGTTTATACGGCCTGGTTTCATTTATGGCGGTACAACGCACAAAAGAAGTCGGGATCCGCAAAACGCTTGGTGCAACAGTAAGCAATATCGTTTACCTGTTTTCAAAAGAATTTACTGTCCTGATTTTAATTGCTTTTGCTATCTCGGCTCCGCTTGGCTGGTATTTTATGAATAAATGGCTGCAAGGCTTTACTTATAAAATTACATTGGGGCCGGGGATATTTATATCGGCTATTGCAGCATCCGTACTAATTGCCTGGATAAGTGTTGGCTATAAAGCTATAAGAGCTGCCCTGGCTAACCCGGTGAATAGCCTTAGGAGCGAGTGAAAAAATTGGGCAGTTTGCAGAGCCTTAACCCGTCGATACCAATGAACTAATAAACTAATGAACTAATGAACTAACACTATGATAAAAAACTATTTAAGGAGCGCTTTTCGTAATATCAAAAGGCACCCGTTTATTTCATTCATCAACATATTTGGATTAACCGTTGGGTTAACTTGTTGCCTTCTGATTGTAACCTACGTAATAAATGAGCGTAGTTATGATAAATTCAATAAAAACGCGGATGACATTTATCGCGTTACGCGGATATTTTACTCGGCGCCAAATGTAGAAAGCCTGCATTTAAGCTCGGTTGCTCCGCCGTTTGGGCCTTTGCTGCAAACTGCGTTTTCCGACATTAAAAAAATGACCCGTGTGTTGCCAAACGGCTCCGCGACCTTAAGGTATAAAGACAAGTTGTTCAACGAGCAAAACGCAGCTTTTGCGGATGAGAATTTTTTCGATTTCTTCACTGTGCCCGTAGTCAAAGGCGATTTGCATAAAGGGTTGATGGAGCCGTATAGCATTATGCTGACCAAAACCGTTGCAAAAAAATATTTTGGCGATGCTGACCCGATGAACAAGACAATTATGCTGGATAACGGCAAGCATGAGTTTAGGGTGACCGGAATTTTTGATGCATTCCCCGCCAATTCGCACATGCACCCCGATATATTGATGTCTTTTAATACTTTAAAGGATACGGCCGTTTATGGCGAAAAGCAATTGGAGACCAATTTTGGCAACAATTCCTTTTACACCTATCTGATGTTCCCCAAAAACTACAATGTGGACCGCGTAAGGGCGCAAATGCCTTATTTTTTGGATAAGTATGTAAACTTCAAGGGAATGCCGGGCAACCTAAAAACCCACCAGGTAACCTCATTAACGCTGCAAAAGCTAACCGATATCCACCTCACTTCGCACCTCGATGATGAAATTGAAGAGAACGGCAGTTCTGGGCGCGTATATATATTTTCGGCAATTGCGTTGTTTATCCTACTGATAGCCTGTATCAACTACATGAACCTCTCCACCGCACGCTCAACCCTTCGCGCCAAAGAGATCGGGATCAGGAAAGTGGTTGGTGCACAGCGAAAAGAGATCATTGCCCAGTTTTTAAGCGAGTCGGTTTTAATAACTTATGTATCGCTCCTTATAGCTTTTGGCCTAACCGTGCTACTGTTGCCTGCGGTAAATAATATGTCGAACCTGCAGCTCAATATCAACACTTTGTTGCACTGGCAGGTTTTGCTGCCTGTTATATTGCTTCCTTTTGTGATCGGGTTGATCAGCGGTATTTATCCGGCGCTGTTTATGTCTTCATTTATCCCGGTAAAGGTTCTAAAAGGAATCCTGAAAATAAATACCGGTACTTTTTCTTTCCGGAAGATATTGGTGGTGCTGCAATTTTCAATATCTATTGTGCTGATCGTTGCTACCATCGTAGTTTTCAGGCAGCTCCAATATATACAGGATAAAGACCTTGGTTTTAGTAAAGACCATATTTTAACGATGGGTTATGATGGGTCGCTGGGCAATAAATATGAGGCATTCCGTACTGATCTCCTTAAAAATGATGGCGTCAAACAGATAGGGCGCTCGTCGCGTATCCCATCGGGACGGTTATTGGATGACCAGAATGCATCGGTTTTGGAAGGTGGTTCATTCCAGCCACTTAAAGTCGACCTTAAGCAAATAGCGGTAGACGATGGCTTCATTCCCACTTACGGCATAAAAATGGCATCCGGCAGAAATTTTTCGAAACACATCAAAACCGATTCAAATAAATTCATCATTAACGAAACCACGGTACAAACACTGGGGTGGAAAACACCCGAAAATGCTTTGAATAAGCAGATAAAATACGGAAGCGTGACAGGCAATGTCATCGGCGTGATGAAAGATTTTCATTTCGAATCCCTTCATCAGCCCATTATTCCGATGATCCTGATAACCAGTCCATACTACAACCGGCTGTCGATAAAGATCGACGGGCATAGTGTCCAAGCGTCGATAGCCAACATCAAGGAAACCTGGGAAAAGTACCTCCCCAATACACCATTTGATTTTACTTTTCTTGATGAAAAGTTCGACCAGCTTTACCGCAGCGAACAGCAGCAAGGTACCCTGTTCACCATATTTGCCTGCATCGCTATATTTATAGCCTGTTTGGGATTGTTCGGCTTGTCGGCCTTTACCATAACCCAGCGCGTTAAAGAAATTGGTGTGCGCAAGGTATTGGGCGCCAGTATACCGCAAATTGTTACGGAGCTATCGAAGGACTTTTTAATACTGGTTGTAATAGCCGCCGCTTTTGCTATACCGGTGGCCTTGTATGCAATGAACAAATGGTTAGATGGATTTGCATCACGGATCAGCATGAGCTGGTGGATATTGGCCGCGGCCGGTATAATTGCGCTGATCATCGCCTTTGCTACCATAAGCTTTCAATCAATAAAAGCGGCGCTGGCAAACCCGGTGAAGAGCCTTAGGTCGGAGTAGCAGTTAACAGTAACAGTTGGTAGTTAAGAAGGTGAAAGGATAAAGGCGAAAGGTAAAAAACTATCGACTAAAACGACGATGCAATACCGATGAACTAATGAACGATTGAACCAATAAACCAACATCATGATAAAAAACTATTTTAAAATCGCCTGGCGTAACTTATGGCGGCACAAACGGATGACTATGATCAACGTGGCCGGCCTTGGCATAGGTATGGCCGCTACCGTACTCATTGTTTTGTGGGTACAAAACGAATTGAGTTTTGATAAAGGCCAGCCGGATGTACAAAACATTTACCGTGTTAAAACGAGCCTGGCTGTTTCGAAAAATGAAACCTGGCTTTGGGAAACCTCGCCATATGTATTAAGCGATGTCGCCTCGAAACAAATACCCGGGATAGAAGGCATAACCCGCCTGAAGCCGAATAGTTATTCGGACCTGATCCTTCATTATAACGACAAGCTAATAGCCGAAAAGAGATCGGCTTATGTGGATGATCAATGGTTTAAAATATTCCATTACGATTTTATTGAGGGCTCGCCGGATGTTTTTAACAAAAATCCGTTCAGCCTTATTCTTACCACTTCGGCCGCTAAGAAATATTTCGGCGACCAGGACGCGGTCGGAAAGCTTTTACGGATCGATACGGTTAATTACCAGGTACAGGCAATTGTGAAAGATAATCCGGCCAATTCCAGCTTTCAATATGATGTGCTTATTCCGATCGCAGCCGAGTTAACCAATCCGGATTCGAAAAAAAATGAGCTGGAGTGGGGGAATTTTAACTATCTAACCTTCGTGAAGCTCAAACAAGGGGAAAACCCGGTATCAGTTTCCGCTAAGCTGACAGCAATACTGCTTAAGAACCGAAAAAAGGACAATACTACAAAAACGCTTTTGACCCTGGTGAACCTCAAAGACATGCATTTTGAAAACGATTTGCAGAGTTCATCGATGATACATGGAAACCGCAGCATGGTAACTGTGTTTATGATACTTGGTGCCTTATTACTGGTTACTGCCTGCATCAACTATGTAAACCTTACAACGGCCCGCGCCAGTATGCGTTCAAAAGAAGTAAGCGTACGTAAAATAGTAGGGGCGGCGCGCGGGCATCTATTCGGCCAGTTTATGTCGGAATCGTTGCTGGTTAGTTTTTTGGCGCTCGGCTTTGCTTTGGTCTTAGTAGAAGCGGCGATGCCCTGGTTTAAAACCTTTACCGGTAAAGCGCTTGATAATCCGTTTGTGTCGCCCGTTATATTGCTTATTTTAGGATTAACCCTGCTGGTCTCATTCTTGTTGAACGGCTTGTACCCGGCTGCTGTACTTTCGTCTTTCCAACCCTTAAATGTATTCAGGGGTAAGGCAGTACTCAATTTTAAGGACGCGACCTTACGCCGTGTGCTGGTGGTGGCGCAATTCACTATATCAGTGGTGCTTATTGTTGGTACATTGGTTATTTACACCCAACTGCAGTATATCGGAAAAATGGATCCCGGCTATAACCGGTCGCAGGTATTGAGTTTTACCTTCCCTTACTGGACTATCCCGCACTTTGATTTTAAAAATTCCGATGCGGTGCTGAATACGGTAAAACAAGAGTTAAAGGAACAAAGCGCCACCTCAAATGTGGCCATGGCCGGCAGCGGGCTGGTTAATTTTGGCAACTCGAGCTCGGGTGGTTTTGATTGGGCGGGCAGGCCTAAAGACTTTAATCCGTCATTTGCCCCACTGAGCGCTGATGTTGATTTTCAAAGCCTGATGCATATTAAAATTAAGAAGGGGCGATGGTTTACCAACGCTATTGCCGACAAAAAGAGCGTACTGCTTAATGAAACCGCTGTTCAACTGACAGGCCTTCGTCAGCCGGTAGTCGGCCAGCGTTTTATTCACCAGGGTGATACAGGCGTAATTATCGGCGTGGTTAAGGATTTTCACTACAAAAGCCTGCATGATAAAATAGGTCCCATGTGTATCTCAAACCGCGCGGGCGAGGGATTCTATATCAAAACTTCGCCCGGCAACACGGCAGCGGCAATTGCTGCTGCCGGCAAGGTATGGAAACAATACTTCCCCGACTCACCATTCGTTTATGACTTTTTAGATGAGACATACAATAGCCTTTACAAAGAAGAGCAGCAATCATCAGTGCTGATTACATTGTTTGCCGTAATAGCGATTTTTATATCCGCATTGGGTTTGCTGGGCCTGGCCGCTTTCGCAGCCGAGCAGAAAGTTAAGGAAATAGGGATCAGGAAGGTATTGGGCGCAAGCATGCAGCACATTGTGCGGCTGCTTTCTGTAGATTTTGTAAAGATGGTTTGTATCGCCTGCGTCATCGCCTTCCCGGTAGCGTGGTGGGCCATGAATAAATGGCTGCAAACTTTTGCGTACCGCATAACTTTGTCGTGGTGGATATTTATCGGCGCTGCGGGCATAGCTTTATTGATAGCCTTAGTGACGGTCAGCTTCCAGGCCTTAAAGGCAGCTATTGCTAACCCGGTGAATAGTTTGAGGAGTGAGTAAAGTAGAGATTGGAGACTGGTGATTAGAGATTAGTTGTCTTTTCCTAATCACTAATCTCTAATCTCTAAAAAACTGTATCATAACCGTACACTTACTGTTTCACTTACGAACACATTCGTATATCTACACGCATTTAATTAATTGACTATCAAATATCTAAATATTTGGTATGTGTTTTAGATATTCATATCAACATGCATTATGATAAAAAACTATTTTAAGATCGCCTGGCGTAATATTGTC
>Ga0206978_1005_pt1 | contig 53057 bp, 50 predicted proteins | sample Alteio_BWMinCont_21_FD_153477 | JGI IMG/M metagenome (GOLD analysis project Ga0206978, IMG submission 153477) | Enriched cells from forest soil in Barre Woods Harvard Forest LTER site, Petersham, Massachusetts, United States -... | ecosystem: Environmental > Terrestrial > Soil > Temperate forest >...
CCGCCACGGCTGCGGAAGATGATAATAATGATGACAATTACAATAATGATGAGTACCCCATAGCTGCCGCCGCCATCTTCCCGGGCATGCCGCACCTTTTTCGTGCCTTTATATTCGCCCTTCATATATTTCATCAGGTCGTCGGTACCAGCGTTTAAGCCGCCGTAATAGTCGTTTTGTTTAAAGCGCGGAACGATATCGTTTTGAATGATCTGCTGCGTAATAACATCTGGCACCCCACCTTCCGAGCCGTAGCCTGTTTGGATAGTTACCTTGTGATCGTTAAGCGCCACCAGCACCACGATGCCGTTATTTTTCCCTTTTTGGCCAATGCCCCAGGCACGGCCAAGTTTCTGGCCGTAATCGTTAATATCGTATTCACCGACTGATTTAATGATCACCACCGCAATTTGTGTCGAGGTGGAGTCATCAAAGGCAACCAGTTTATTTTCCAGCAGTTGGATGTCGGCCGGCGACATGGTATTGGTAAAATCGGTAACTAATGCGCTCGGCTTTGGCGGCAATTGCTGCGAAAAAGCCATAAAGCCAATCAGCAGCAGGGAAAAGAGTATTGTGAGTTTTTTAAACATGATCGTTTTTTTAATTGCCATCCATAAAAGCTATATCATCCGGCAACTCGTTGCTGTCGCCCTTTTTATGCGGGAAATATTTTTGGAGGTGTTCGCCCGTTATTTCAAGGCCGGTAACAATGCCTTCAACCAGGTTGCCTGCTTTAAAGTGCTCCAGCATATCGTCTTTGGTATCGTCCCAAAAATTCGGCGGTACAACCTTGTTGATGCCCGCGTCGCCAATAACAGCAAACTTACGGTCGACAACGGCCACATAGATCAATACCCCGTTGCGCAGTTTGGTTTTGTGCATATCCAGCTGGTGGAAATATTTGGCAGCGCGGTCGAGCACGTTTTCGCTGCAGGTTTTTTCGATACAAACCCTGATCTGCCCCGAAGTATGCTTTTCGGCATTTTCTACCGCGGTGCGGATACGCTGTTGTTCCTCGTCGTTAAATACTGCCATATTTTTGATTTTTTTATGATTTCACCGATTGTATTTTATGATTTCACCGATTTTAGAATGATTTCACTAACTTTTTATCGGCGAAATCATTCCAAAATCGGTGCAATCTCCAAATTAAAATGATACTTTCGGCGCTTTGTTTGCTCCGGCTTCAGCTGTAAAACTGCCTTTTTCGCCAAACCCGAAAATCTTGGCAGTAATAACGGCCGGGAACGAACGGATAGTGGTGTTATAATCCCGTACGGCATCGTTAAAATCCAAACGGGCCACGTTGATACGGTTTTCAGTACCTTCAAGCGAAGCCTGCAGATCGGTGAAATTTTGGTTGGCCTTCAAGTCGGGATATTTTTCCGAGGCTACCAGTAAACGGCCCAAAGCGGTGCTTAATTGTCCCTGCGCGGCCTGGTATTTCTGGATGGTTTCAGGATTTAGCTTTGTTGGGTCAACCTGGATGGAAGTGGCCCTTGCACGCGCATCGGTAACTTCTACCAAAGTGCTTTTTTCAAAATTAGCTACTCCTTTAACGGTAGCCACCAGGTTAGGTATTAAATCCGACCGGCGCTGGTACTGCGATTGCACTGCACCCCACTTAGCCTTTACAGTTTCGTCTTTTGATACCATGCCATTATAGCTGCACCCGCCTATAAGGCAGATGAAGACAATAACCCCTAATACTATTAATAGATTTTTCATTGTTTTTTAAATTTTTAGATTTAAGCTGTGTGAATTTAAACTTAGATTACAAAACACATACCGTTGTTACAATTGATCAATTATATGCCAATATGTCAATAACCGGCGTTTTGGTAAATGTAATTAAAAGGATTGAAAGCAGCGCTTTACCAGGTTAGGATATGCGAAAACTCCCAAAATTGAGAATAATGTATACGTCTCTGTGTAACAAACCATCATTATGCTTTGTCGAAGCTTTTTATATGTAAAAACTTTATAATTTAGCTTTCCATTAACTGACTTCTTAGCCGCAATTTATGATAAAGAAATTTTACTTTATTCTCGTCTTTTTTATTTCATCCGCAGCACTCGCTCAAAAAACCTATATCCAGTGCGGAAAACTCATTGACGGTTCTTCAAACACGATGCAAACCGGGGTTACCGTCGTTGTTGAAGGTAATATTATTACCGACATACAAAAGGGGTATACTACCGGTAGTGCAGGCGATAAAGTGATCTCACTGCAGGATAAAACGGTGATGCCGGGCCTTATAGATTGCCATGTGCACCTCGAATCCCAGTACAGCAAAAACACACTTTTGGAAGGGTTTACTAAAACCGATGCCGATATTGCTTACCAGGCAGCCGTTCATGCAAAACGGACCCTGATGGCAGGATTTACCACCGTGCGCGACCTGGGCGGCAGTGGTGTGAACATCAGCCTTCGCAAAGCCGTTGCGCACGGTTTGGTTGACGGGCCAAGAATACTCACCGCCGGCAGGGCCATTTCGGCCAGCGGCGGTCACATGGATGGGTCCGTTGGCTTCCGCGATGATGCTTTCAACCACAAATTTGGCCCCGACGACGGTGTTGCAGATGGCCGGGACGAGTTGATAAAGGCAGTCCGTCTGCAAATAAAACGCGGATCGGATGTGATCAAGATCGCTTCCACGGGCGGGGTGCTTGACCTGAGCGAGAATAGCTCGGGCGCGGAGTTTACCATCGATGAAATAAAAGCAGTGGTTGAGACCGCTAAAGATTATGGTTTGCGGGTTGCCTGTCATGCGCATGGCGCCGAAGGTATCCGCAGGGCCATCCTGGGCGGGGTAACGTCGATTGAACATGGCACATTTATGAACGAAGAGGATATGGAACTGGCCAAAAAATATGGCATCTACCTGGTACCTACCATTATTGCAGGGAAATCAGTGGCCGACTCAGCAAAAATACCGGGCTTCTTTCCGCCGGTAATAGCCCGCAAAGCCCAGGAGGTTGGCACACAGATACAAGCTACTTTTGGCAGGGCCTATAAAGCGGGTGTAAAGATCGCCTTCGGTACCGATGCCGGCGTTTATGCTCATGGCAAAAATTATAAAGAATTTGAGTACATGGTTGAGGCAGGTATGCCGCCGATGGAAGCTATTAAAGCAGCTACCACCAGCGCCGCCGACCTGCTGGGCATAAGCGATATAACCGGCAGCATCAGCAAAGGCAAATCTGCAGATATTGTTGCCGTTGACGGAGACCCGCTGGCTGATATCAAAGTAATGAAAAACGTAACCTTCGTGATGAAGGAAGGGAAAATATATAAACAATAAAAATCTTATGATAAAAATTAAAACACTTTCAGCATTTATTTTTTCGGGCCTTATAACGGGCATGGCCGTATCTGCCTCTTACGCACAAGCCCCCGCAAAGGCGGATGACCCGCTGATGAAGATCTATCGCGCAACGCCGCCAAAGATCAACGACCTGGTGCACACCAAACTGGATGTGCGGTTCGACTACAAAAAACGCTATTTGTATGGCAAGGAATGGGTTACCTTAAGGCCGCACTTTTATCCCACAGATACTTTAAGGCTGGATGCCAAGGGCATGGACCTTAACAATATTTCGGTAGTAAAGGATGGCAAAAATATCCCGTTGAAATTTAAGTATGATGACAGTTTGACCGTTGCCATCCAGCTGGACAAGGTATATCATAACAATGAAAGCTATACCATTTATATTGATTATACATCGAAACCAAACCAGTTGCACAGCAAAGGCAGCGCGGCAATAAACGCGGCCAAAGGCTTGTATTTTATCAATCCTGATGGTACCGAGAAGGATAAACCTGTACAGATATGGACACAGGGCGAAACCGAAAGCAATTCGGCCTGGTTTCCTACCATCGACAAACCTGAACAAAAAACCACTGACGAGATCAGTATGACTGTGTTGTCGAAATATGTTACTTTATCAAATGGCCGCCTGGTTTCGCAAAAAGATAATGGCAATGGAACGCGTACAGATACCTGGAAAATGGATCTGCCGCACTCTCCGTACTTATTCATGATGGCTGTCGGCGATTTTAAAATTTATAAGGATAAATGGCGCGATAAAGATGTTGACTATTACCTAGAGCCAAAATATGCCCCTTATGCCAGAGAAATATTCGGGATGACGCCTGAATTGATCGATTTTTATTCAAAACTCTTAGGAGTTGATTACCCCTGGAATAAATATTCGCAAATAGTAGTGCGCGATTATGTAAGCGGTTCGATGGAAAACACCTCTGCAACCTTACATGGTTCACAAGTACAGGAAACCCATCGCGAGTTGATAGATGCCTATTATGATTTTGCCCGGCAGTCTATCGCGCACGAGCTGTTTCATCAATGGTTTGGCGACTACGTAACCTGCGAAAGTTGGAGCAACCTCACCTGTAATGAATCGTTCGCAAATTACAGCGAAACCCTTTGGGCCGAGCATAAATATGGCAAAGATGAAGCCGATGCCCACAATTACCAGGATATGCAAACCTATTTAAACAGGCCAGGCGACGAGACTAAAAACCTGGTACGTTTTTATTATGATGATAAGGAGGATGTGTTTGATGCCGTGACCTACCAAAAAGGCGGCCGTATTTTAAATATGATGCGCAATTACCTTGGTGACGCCGCATTTTTTAAAGGTTTAAGTATTTACCTCAAAACCAATGGGTTTAAAAATGGAGAAGCGCAGCAATTGCGCCTGGCCGAAGAAGAAGCCAGCGGGCTTGATCTGACCTGGTTTTTCAACCAATGGTATTACGGCGCAGGGCACCCCGTATTAAACATCAGCTATAAATGGGATGATGCGGCCAAAACCGAAACTGTTTATTTACAGCAAACCCAGGACGGGCAAACTTTTAAATTGCCAATGGCCATTGATATTTATGCTGGCGGCAAAAAGGAACGTCACAAGGTTTGGATGAATGATAAGGCCGATACCTTAACGTTCGCCGTAGCATCAAAGCCGGACCTGGTAAATGTAGATGGTGATAAAGTATTGTTATGCGTGAAAACGGATAGTAAGAGCGTGGAAGAATCCGAATTTCAATATTTTAATGCGCCGTTGTACCTCGACCGTTTTGAGGCCATCAATGCTGTTGCAGGGCACCAATCAGATAAAGGTGCCCAAAAAGTAATGATCGCTGCTTTAAAGGATAAATATTATGGCTTACGCATTAAGACTATCGGCGCATTAAATATGAGCAATGATGATATTCATAATGCCGCCCTACCCATATTAACCTCGCTGGCGCAAACCGATGAAAACACATTGGTACGTGCTGCAGCTATCACGGCTTTAGGAAAACTCAAAGCATCCGGCAACATGGATATATTTAAACAGGCCTTAAGCAGCCAATCATACGCCATACAGGCTGCTGCTTTAAATGCTATTGGGCTGTTAGATCCGCAGCAGGCTTTAACGGTAGCCAAAGGATTTGAAAATGATAATAAAGGCGCTTTAACCGTGGCGGTAATCAACGTTTATGCAAAGAACGGCAATGACGAGCAATTCCCTTATGTGATGAATGCGATTAAGGAGGCAGCTCCCCAGGCCCAGTTTAATATGATACGCAATTTTTCTGTAATGACCGGCCGTGTCAGCAAGCCTGAATACGCCCAGGAAGGAATTGTTTTTATCAGGGACTTTGGTATTAAGTACAAGCAATTTGGTGTAGCACCTGTTATCAGCGGTGTGCTGACCGATATAAAAGACCAGCGTACCAAATTAAATGATAATGCTTCGGCAAAAGCAGCTGATGATGCGGTAAAGGCTATCAATGACGCTAAATAAAGGGGCCATTTCTTTGTGTCACTTTGTGAATTCTTTGTGTTCTCCGTGGTAAAAAATTAACCACTAAGGCACCAAGAATTCACAAAGGTCACTATGTCCGGAATAGTACTTTATGTCCTTATTTTAAAGGTATGCTTTTGAAACAACCTCTGCTTTTAAGCCGGGTATCTCAAAAGTCCTTATTCAGTAATTTCTCCAATTCAGCGAAGCTGATGTTCATTTTTACCCTGCCTTGCTTGGCGTAAGAAATTTCGCCGGTTTCTTCCGAAATGATGATGGCGGTGGCGTCGTTAGTTTCGGTAACGCCGATACCTGCGCGGTGCCGCAAACCAAATTGAGCGGGAAGGTCAGTCTTCTCGGTCAGAGGCAAAATACAGCTGGCCGATTTTATCTTGTTCTCAGCAATAACTACAGCGCCGTCATGCAGGGGGCTGGTTTTTTGAAATATGCTTTCCAGCAGCCGCTTTGATATTTTGCCTTCAATAACTTCGCAGCTGTTCTGGTAAAATTGTTCATCGTAATACTTCGCGAAAACGATCAATGCTCCGGTGCGCGAATGTTTCAAGCTCTTACACGCGTCGATTATTGGTTTAATGCGCACGTAGTTGTTTTTTTCGGCCTCGGCTTTGCCAAAAAAATACTGCCACCAGGCCCTATTTCTTTGCAGGGATGCATTCTTTCCTACCAGCAACAAAAAGCGCCGCACCTCCTGCTGAAATACTACGATAAGGGCTATAATGCCCACATCAACAAATTTGCCGAGTATGCCGGTAAGCAGCTGCATGTGCAGCGCCTTTACCACGTAATACAAACCGAATATAATGGCAAGGCCTATGAAAATATTTGCCGCTATAGTACCCCTGATGAGGCTGTATAACTGGTAGATCAGCAGTGCCACCAACAGCACATCCAGGACATCGAAAAAACTAAATTTAAATAAGCTGAAGTCGAAAAATTGCATTTACTAAGGTAGGGTTTTTTGTGTGAGAATTGCTGAAAGAGGGAAGCTAAAAGCTAAAAGCAAAAAGCTTTTTCCAGCCTTGGTCTTTGTGCTTTCAGCTTTCTGCTACTTTTTTCGGAAAAATAAACGAAGCCCCAATACTTATACCCAATATTGCCAGGATGATCAACAGCGACCTGCTGGTGGTGAGCCCTATCCTGTCGACATAATTTGCGGCAAGCATTTTTAGGCCGATAAACGCCAATAGCGCGGCGAGGCCGATCTTAAGGTAATGGAACTTATCGATAATATTCACCAGCAAAAAGAACATGGAGCGTAGCCCAAGTATGGCAAATATGTTTGAAAAGAATACGATATAAGGATCTTTTGTGATCGAAAAAATAGCAGGAATGGAGTCGACGGCGAAAACGAGATCTGTACCTTCGATAATGAGCAGCACTAAAAAAAGCGGGGTGATCAGTTTCTTATGATCGATGGTTACAAAAAACTTATTCCCAACAAATTGGGGGTGAACCGCGAAATATTTGGAAGCGAACTTTACTATTTTATGGTTTTGCGGGTCGATCTCTTTATCATTATTCCGGTTGATATACATCTCAATGCCGGTATACACTAAAAATGCCCCGAACAGGTACAATATCCAGTGAAACTGTTTAATTAATGTCGATCCAACGAAAATAAAACCAAACCGCATTACTATGGCGCCGATGATCCCCCAGAACAGCACTTTATGGTAATGTCTTTTATCAACCGCGAAGCCAGTAAAAATAAGCACCATTACAAATATGTTATCAACCGATAGCGCGTATTCAACCACGTAGCCGCTGATAAACTCCAGCGCCAGGTTTTTACTGTACAGGTTCAAGCTTTCAGGAAGGTTATTGGGATTAAGCTGCAGGTGGTGAAAGTTTTCGTTATTTATTTGCTGCAGCGCGGCAAAACTATCAATATGATGCAGCAGGTGCCCGTAGTTAAAAATAAGCGCATAAAAACCAAGCGCGAGGGTTACCCAAACCGCGCTCATTGTAGCGGCGCGTTTCATGCTTACCGGCTTGTTGCTTTTCGAAAACAAACCAAGGTCGATAGCGAGCATTATTAAAATGAAAATAATAAAGCCCGACATGAAGATTAACTCGCTTTGCATTATTTATCACGTTCAGTGGTGAAACGAACTAATTGTTCCAGGCCGTTACGGGCCTCACCATCGGGGAAGGTGTTTAATATTTCAAATGCCTCGGCCTGGTACTTTTTCATTTGGGTTTCGGCATATTGCAGTCCGCCGCTTTCCCGTACAAAATCGATAATGGCCTGTATTTTTTTTGGATCATCATTGTGGTTTTTCACCAGGTTGATCATTTGCTTTTTTACCGCCGACGTACTGTTATTGAGCGAATAGATAAGCGGCAAGGTCACTTTTTTTTTCTTTGATATCGATGCCCAATGGCTTACCAACGTCATCTGTACCAAAATCAAACATATCATCCTTTATCTGGAAGGCTATGCCTATCTTTTCGCCAAAAAGGCGCATTTTCTCGATGGTTGCATCATCAGCCCCTGCGGAGGCCGCGCCGCATTCGCAGCAAGATGCAATTAACGAGGCTGTTTTTTGCCTGATCACCTCGTAATAAACCGGTTCCTCAATGTCCATTTTGCGCACTTTCTCTACCTGCAGCAACTCGCCTTCTATCATCTGCCGCATTGCTTCGGATACTATTTTCAGGAACCGGAAGTCATCATTTTTGATAGAAAGTAAGAGGCCCTTTGACAACAGGAAATCGCCAACCAAAACAGCTATTTTGTTTTTCCATAAAGCGTTTATCGAGAAAAAGCTGCGCCGCTGGTACGAATTGTCGACCACATCATCATGTATCAAAGTTGCTGTATGCAGTAACTCTACGAGTGCAGCACCACGGTGTGTGGATTCATTGATGCCGCCGCAGATGCTGGCCGAAAAAAAGACGAACATTGGCCTGATCTGTTTCCCTTTGCGCTTAACAATGTAGTGGGTAATACGGTCGAGCAGCGGTACTGAGCTTTGCATGGAAGCTTTAAACTTTCCTTCAAAAACATCAATATCGGCAGCAATAGGTTTTTTAATCTCGTTGATGCTCAGCATTGAAACAAAACACGCTTTTATGTATAAGGACGCCTCCCGCCCGGTAATTACCGGGAACTGCCGGGATCAACCCGCACAAACATAAGGAAATTTCGTGGAATGGTTCATTAGTTCATTGGTTCATTGGTGGGATGGTTTTTTATTGAACAGGAATGCTTCTTACCATGAACTATAATCTATGAACAACAATATTTCGACCCCAATTAAACCAATAGTCTTATTTTCCCTCTATTACTATAACAATATAAATAAGAAATATTATGAAAATCAAAATATTAGGAGGGTTACTGGTAGCGGCATTAGCTATCACCTCAGTGGCCCAGGCACAAACCCATACACCTGTTATTAACCACAGGCAACACAGGCAGGAACGCCGTATTAACCAGGGTGTTCGCAGCGGCGAGCTTACCCGTAATGAAACACGCCACCTGCGCGGCGATGAACGAAGAATTGGCGAACAAAAACGCATGGCAAGGGCCGAAGGCAGAATGAACCGTACCGAAAGAAGGCATTTACGCCGCGAAGAAAATCGTACCAGTCGCGCCATTTACCGCGATAAACATAACGGCCGCGTTGAATAATTTTTTTAAATACAATTTGAGTTTTCAATTGAGCGTCCCGGTTTTTGCCGGGGCGCTTTTTTTATTACCGGAAAAAGTAATATTATTTTACCTTTGCGGACTTGTTTTGAGTTTAGTGTTGTAAATGTTGTAGTGGTTAAAAGGGTTGTAATGGTTGAAAAGGTTTAACCTCTCTAACACTTATAACCACTACAACATTTACAACTTTTTTAACAATAAAGGAGAGGTGTCTGAGTGGTCGAAAGAGCACGCCTGGTCCGTAGGACTCCTACGGAGAAAGTGTGTATGCTTCACCAAAGGAGTCCTACGGACAAAAGGGTATCGAGGGTAATGTAATAAATAGATAAATGTATTACAGTTACATATTAAAGAGTCTCAAAGACGGACGCTATTATTATGGAAGTACTGAAGACGTAAATAAAAGATTAATAAAACATAACAGTGGGCAAGTAAAGTCAACAAAGGGAAGAAGGCCATTTATAATACATTTTGTTGAAGAACATCTAAATCGTAGTTTGGCATTTCAAAGAGAAATGTTTTATAAATCTGTCGAAGGATACATTTATTTAAAGGAAAAGAAAATCATATAGCTATAACAATAAAGGAGAGGTGTCTGAGTGGTCGAAAGAGCACGCCTGGAAAGTGTGTATACTTCAAAAGGGTATCGAGGGTTCGAATCCCTCCCTCTCCGCCTTCGCTCGCCAAGCGAGCTACGGCGGACAAAGTCCGCTGGAGCCGCGAAGGAGAGTTTCGCTGGCCGAAGCGGCCCTTTATGACAAAGCCCGCGTCAAGGGTCCGCGAAGGGGCCTGCTATTTTTTGGAGAAGTGTCAGAGCGGTTCAATGTGCCTGATTCGAAATCAGGTGTACTGTCAAAGGTACCGGGGGTTCGAATCCCTCCTTCTCCGCAAATCAATTTATTGCCTGGCGAAGCCGGGCATTTTTGTTTGGCAGCGTTACCAAACGCAGTTTGTCTACGCCTGAAAGAGACTGACTGATCATTTTTGAGCATAGTAGTCAGACTACGATTATATTTTATTTCAGTGTAAATCTAACTATCCGTTTATAGTTCAGGTAATACCGCCAGTAGCGCTACCACTTTTTGAATAAGAGATTTATCTGCAGCCGAATATTGTTTTGAGATTGCCATAGCCAGCCATTCCTCCCTTTCTTTACGACTGCCTGATAGCCACTCATTGCCTTTTGTTGTAATGACTGCGTAGGACTTTCTTTTATCCGAAGATACGGCTTGCCGGGAGATATAGCCCAGCTCCGTGAGCCTATTAAGTACCTGTGATACATATTGCGATGATAGGTTCAGTTGTGTGCAAAGCTCCGACGGTAGTAATTGCTTGTTATCGATAAGCAATTGTATGACATTGAGTTCTGCAACCGATAGCTGTTCGGGATTGCTGAACTGCTTCCTGAGCCTCCTGTTCATTCGTGTAACCAGGTCGCGGATGCTGTGTGCTACTTCTTTATCTTGTTCAGTGACCATTGTTTTATTTGGTGAGATATAAAGGTAAGAAACAATTATCAAAGTTACTTTGATAATTAAAGATATCAAAGTAACTTTGTAAAGTGATTTTGATAATATGAAAAACAAAATAGATAAAGGACTGGCCAGGTTCCTGGCGCCGCTGGTATTGGGCAATATGCTTAACCCGCTGAACTCGACCATGCTGGCTACGGCGGTGCTTACCATCGTCATGACCTTTAAACAGGAGCCCGGCGCAGGTGCGCTCCTCATCATCCCGCTTTACTTTACTTCGGCCATCGGCCAGCCCTTAATGGGCCGTCTTTGCGATGTATTCAATCCCGGTAAGATAAACCTGTTTGGTTTCCTGCTGATCCTGTTATCCGGTATTGTGGGTGTATGTGCGCAAAGCTTTGGCTGGCTGATTGTATCGCGCATGCTGTTAGGCTTGGGCAGTTCGGCAGCTTATCCGTCCTCCATGACACTGGTCAGGCAACGCTATAAAGCATTGAACATGGATGTGCCAGGCCTTACATTAAGTATTATCGCTATCGCGAGCCAGGTTTCGCTGGTTTTCGGGCCGTTCCTCGGGGGCATCCTGCTGGAAAGCTTTGGCTGGAAGGGCATCTTTTTTATCAATATACCGTTGGTGCTAATCGGCCTGTTGCTATCGGTCAAAAATAAAAATGAAGGTAAGGTGGTAAAAGCTCAACGAAACAAAAGTGCCACGCAAGTCTTTAAAGACCTGGACCCTTTAGGCATGTTGATTTTTTGCGCCTTCCTGTTCGCTTTTTTAATGGCGCTGCTTTATCCAACCTATTTGTACCTAAAAATCCCGGCTGCTGTTATCCTTTTGATCTTATTAGTAGTTGTCGAGCTCCGGCATCATAAACCCTTTATCGATATCAAAATACTGAGCCTGAATTTGCTTTTAAATACAACCTTCCTGCGACAGATCGGCATCAATTTTATCATTTACCTGGTGCTTTACGGCCTGCCGCAGTGGATGGAGCAGTCCAAACATATTAACCCTTCAAGCGTCGGACTCGTCATGCTGCCCTTCTCATTGACCGCAATGGCGCTGAGTTTGATAATCGCCAAAAATAAAAATTACAAGCTCCTGCTAAGCACAGGTGTGCTTTGCATTATTGTGGCAACTATAGGCATCTTCCTCTTAAATAGCGGCTCGCCGGTGTATTTTATTGTAAGTATCACGATAATCATCGGCGCGGCTTTGGGGATTCTAACCGTATCCAACCAGGCAACCCTATATGCCGAGGCCCCGGACGATCAGGTAGGCGTCTGTTTTGGCCTGTTTCGCACAGTAGGCTATATCGGGGCTATACTGGCCGGTTCCAGCCTGAAGCACCAGTTTAAAGCCGGGGCTACCGATGCTGGCCTGCATTCGCTGGCGGCCTTTTCGCTGGTCGCCTGCGTACTGATCGTCCTGTTCCTGCTGCCCCTGTTTTTCAAGCGACGGAAAATAGAGATCGATTTAGAAGTAACCATATAATTAGAAGTAACCATATAATTTATAATCAAGATGAACAATTCAAAAAACAGTAAAACCGTCCTCCTAGTGATGGACATCCAGAAAACGATGATGGGCTACCTGCCCGATCCTGAACCGTTACTAACGAAAATTGAAAAAGCTATTGTTTCCGCCCGAAAAGCAGGCGTAACTGTAGTTTACGTAACCCTGGCTTTTCGCGAGGGTCATCCCGAAATTCATTCAGCGCATGCGCGCTTTGGAGCTATTAAGGAAAGCAAGGTGATGTTCACCCACTCCCATGAAGGTACATCCGTACACCAGGCTATCGAACCGCTGCCAACTGATATTATTGTCCACAAGAAACGGGTAAGCGCCTTTGCGGGCAGTGACCTGGAGATCATTCTCCGCGCCCATAAAGCCGAGTCATTGGTATTATCAGGATTTTCGACGACCGGGGTTGTACTCGGCACCTTAAGGGAGGCAGCTGACCGGGATTACCACATGACCGTCCTTTCCGACGCTTGTGCTGATCCGGAACCGGAGGTGCATGATTTTTTGTAAAAAAAGTGTTCCCTTTTTCCGGTGAAGTGCTGACCACCGATGAATGGATAACAGCTTTAAATTAAGTTAACGGATCAGGCGGGACTGGCCGCCTGATCATTTTTAAATTAATGCCATTCCCAATGATCTCCGCAGTATTATCCAAATTGTTGGCTTCTGTTTTTAAAGCAGTTAGCTATGGCCGGTTCCTTAAATTGGCCATTAGTTGCCTGGATGTGAGCTTTTGCTTGTTGTCCGGCATTAACATAATCAGGCTATTGATGTCTGCAACCTGGCTTTTTATGGTGAACCCTTCGGGAAAATGGGTGTTTTTAATCTGCCTGTTTACCAGGGAATTGGTTGTTATTGTATTGCTTTATGTTGTTTTTGAAAAACCGGTCAACTCAAGTTATAAGCTGGATGCTTACCGGTGCAGCGCTTACCTGTTTACGTTTATTAGCTATACTTTAGCGAAATATAGTGCGCAGGTTGGCTCCCTTGCAATGCAAACCGTTCTGTTTCAAAGCGGCATGGTCGGCTTCAGTTATACGCTTATGCTCCTCAGCAGACGGTTATACCTTTCGTTGCATTAGATATGCTTTATACTCATTTAAGTCATTGCGCTTTAAAGGGAACGAGAAATTACAGCTTCGTTACGAAAAGCACCATTTATTTCTTCTTATAGATTTCCCGAATACCCCTTAAAATTGCAGCGAGGTGTTCTATCCGGCTCCCTTGATCCCCGCTGAATTCAATATCAAAAACAGGTAAAATCCTGAAAATCAAATGATTGCAGGCTTTTGTTTTTGGATCAAAAGCCCATTTTTGCCACCAAATCGCAAAAAAAAGGGGCGTATTTCGGTGAGTCAATTTAGTGCAAAAGTTACTCACCGAAATGTTCTTATCGTTTTGATTATCAACACGTTCAGTCATTGAACATCTTGTCATGGATTGCTTGCAAGCTTACTTTTGCTTCACTTTTTAACGCTTTAAAAACGTATGAAAACCACTTTTAGCTTGCTTTTTCACTTAAAAAGGCCAAAAAATTATGAAAACGGGCCGATGCACACTAATTGTTTTCAATTATTTTTCAGGTGCCTGGTTCTGAGTTTGCTCAAAAACTCAGGCGACATACCGAGGTATGAGGCTATATAATGTTGCGGCACGCGCTGCGGGATGGTTGGGTATCGTTTAATAAATTCAAGGTATTTCTCTATACCAGGTTGTGTAACGGTTTTAAACAACCTGCTTTGAACTACTGAAAGATGGCGCTGTATCATCAGGCGGAACATCCTTTCAAGCTTAGGTACTTTTGCCAAAAGTTGCTCTTTCGATTGCCACGAAAGCATTAAAAGCTCGCAATCTTCCAATGTTTCAATATACATATTACTTACTTTTTGATCTTCGAAACTGGTAATGTCGCTAACCCACCAATCTTCAACGGCAAACTGAAGTGTTAGTTCTGCCCCGTTGCCGTCAATATAATATTCGCGTATGCAGCCCCTGATCACATAAGCTTCGAAATTGCAAATATTGCCAGCCTGTAGCAGCATTGTTTTTTTTGGTATTACTTTGTACTGCAGCAATGAATTAAAATGCTCCAATTCCCGGGCAGATAAGCTAACACACCTTAAAACATATGCGTTTATATTTTGAAACATTATTTTTTAATTTCTTGTCCCAGTTCAATGGATTTTACACAAAGTGGGTCTAACTTTACACTATGAATTTATGCCAGGCCAGTGGGTGCAGCAATCATACATAAAATTACTTTATATTCTGTAATATGGAAAATCAAAAACTGGGAGCGATCATCGATAAAATGTTTGACGAAATCGAAAACCTTATACCGGTTTATATGCAAAACCCTGAAGATAGAAACATTGCCAACGGGAACGTTGCGGTTTGCATCATAGCTGAAAATGGGACGGTGTTTGGTAGAATGCTTGGAACGAATAAACCGCGCTTAAGGCAATCCTATAAAGTCGCCTGGACAAAGGCAAGCCAGGTTTGGCTAACCGGCGTAAAAACCGGCGAATACGAAAAAATGGTTTTTAACGGCCTCGTTGAAGAAAATGGCAATGGCATAGAGGCCCCTGATCTGATAGGATGGCAAGGCGGCCAGCCGCTAACCCTTCCTGACGGATCAAAACTTTCCGTTGGATTTAGCGGCTTCAGGGGTGTTATTGATCTGGAGATAATGATAAAAGCGCTTGATAAAGCTATAAATATTAATTGATCACATTTAAATTTTAAGGATATGACTTACGCACCCAATCCCGCCCGGTATAAAAACATGCCTTATCGTCGTTGCGGTAAAAGCGGGCTGTTACTTCCGGCTGTATCGCTGGGCCTGTGGCACAATTTCGGCGCTATTGATAGCCTCGAAAATGCCCGCACCATATTAAAGCTGGCCTTTGATAGCGGCATAACGCATTTTGACCTCGCCAACAACTATGGGCCGCCGCCCGGCTCGGCTGAAGAAACTTTTGGAAGGATTTTTAGGGACGACTTTAAAAGCTACCGCGATGAGTTGATCATCTCTTCAAAGGCAGGATGGGGTATATGGGAAGGGCCTTATGGCGATTGGGGATCGAAAAAATACCTGGTAGCCAGTTTGGATCAAAGCTTAAAACGCATGGGACTGGATTATGTGGATATATTTTATCACCACCGCCCCGATCCTGAAACGCCTTTGGAAGAAACAATGGGCGCCCTTGATCTTATTGTACGCCAGGGAAAGGCTTTATATGCAGGCATATCAAGCTATAGCGCATCTGAAACTGAGGCTGCCATTGCCGTTTTAAAACAACTTGGTACGCCCTGCCTGATACATCAGCCAAAATATTCGATGTTTGACCGCTGGGTAGAAGGCGGTTTGCTGGATGTGCTTGGCGATAAGGGCGTTGGCTGTATTCCGTTTTCGCCATTGGCACAAGGCCTTTTAACCAACAAATATTTAAAAGGCATACCCGAAGGCTCCAGGGCCGCAAGCCATCGAGGGAATGGAGCTATTGAGGAAGATGCAATCACGCCCGAAAAAATTGCTAAAGTAATAAAACTGAATGAACTTGCCCTTAAACGCGGTCAGGACCTAGCGCAAATGGCACTTTCGTGGATATTAAAAGATGACCGGATTACTTCGGTATTAATTGGTGTTAGCAAACCCGAACAGGTTACAGATTCCATTAAATGCCTCGAAAATATTTCATTCTCGCCAGATGAGCTCAGCACCATAAATAGCATTTTAGGATAAGCCGGTTCAAACGGCAATCGCCTGATGATAATAAATTTGACCGTTTGACAACTCATCCGTTTTTTAAACAGAATTAGCAAATGGTTCCCCGGCATTCAAACAACCATATCATCCGAATGATTTTGATATTTTAGCCAGGTAACAATCCCAACGACAACGGGAATAGCGAGCAGCAGAAATAAAGTTACCAGCAAACTGAGAACGGAGCAGTCTTTTGAAAAAATTGAAACGGCGATCAGCAGCAAAACAACTACCATGTTCCACCGCATCACCTGCCTGAGATAATTTCTTGTCTGCAGGTCATCATCCGCAATCAGGCGACCAATGACGCACATTGCGGCAAGGAATACGGCCAAACTTATAACAATTATCCGGTTCAATACCAGGGGCACCGGTGTTTCAAAGTGCCCAACGAGGTTCTTCAGGCATGCGCCGAAAACCCCGAGGGCCCCCAATAACATCAAATGAACGAACACGAAGAACTGGTAATAACGGTAACCCGCCTTCAATTCCTGCTCGTTTGTCATGTCAAAATAGAGGCTCCAGAGCAGGAATGCGATGCTGATAGACAGGCAAAAAATGCACCATACAAGCAAACTCCTTGTATTGACCATTGAAAAGCCAGACACAATACTGAGGATGCTCTCCGCAAGTACAATAATAGTGAACTGCCCAAACCGTTCAACAAGCGCGGGAGATGCGGAAAATTGTTCGCCGCGTGAAGCGAGGGTTCTGTTGAAATAACGGCCGCTTAGCGCCGGGGCAAACATGTTGATAACAATAGCCAGCAGGTACAGGGGCAATATAGCCGGGGGCGGACAAAAAAGCGAAATGAAGAGGATGGCGAATGCAGCGCCATAGCATAGCAGGAACGGGCCGCTGAGCTTGATGTGGGATCTGTCGTAGAACGAGACGCTGGCGAGCAGGTAGATGATAATGCCCTGTATGACAAGAAAACTTACCGTGAAATTGAAGCCGTTACCCCTGAAAGCCGCGGGGGCGGAAATAGCTACTGCGCCGACAGCCAGCATTTGGAGAAAAACGAACCAGCGGGTGCGGAGAGTGTCGTTGCCGTGCAACTCGTAGTATTGCGTACCGTTTATCCACGACCAGTAAATGAAGACAAAGAAGAGGACGGCATAACCGATATCTTTTCCGCCAGGATGCGCGGCGATATGACTGGTTATCTCGCCAATACAAGCAACGTAAACAAGATCGTAAAATAGCTCAAGCCAGCTGATCTTGCGTTCGTTTTGCTTGTCCTCAAATCGCCGGGGCGGCTGCCACCATGTCTTTTTGTTCATACCGCAAGTTAAAAAATTTAGCGCGTAGACGTCCCCCTGATGTATATTAATAGCTATCCTAAAATAGCTTTTATCTATTCTCAATCCAGCACACTTTCAATTTTCGCTCTGAAAATAGCCAAACACCACCCTGTTTTACCATAGTGTCATGGTAGCGAATGCCCGCGATCATAAGCTTTTGCACTCCGTCCAGCACTTTCAGGTGATAAGCCCGGCAGTAAGTAATGCCGGTTGCCCTGTCGCCGTTAAGCTTAACAGTACTTTGACCATTGAAATGCATCGTAGAAAGATATTGATTCAGGTCGTCGAAGACAGGGCGAAGATTTTTCCTGCCTGTGACTACCTGTGTCGGCGTAGGTATTTTTTCATCCATGTAGACTTCGAAATTCGTATCCCCGGTAAAAATCGCCATTTGCCCCTCTGCATCCCGGGTATCGGCGCAATAAGTGTATTGATCGATCAGTTCGCGGATAGCGATCCGGTCTTCCAGTTCCTGTAATCTTTGTTCCGTGCTCATGTCTATTGTTTTTGAAGTTTAATTGCAGCAGGGGTATGCCCGTATTTTTGCTTAAAGGCTGTATAAAAGTGGGAAAGGTTTTCAAAACCCAGTTCCAGGTAAATGTCCCGGGGGTTTTGGCTCTTTTTCTTGATGAGATAGTATGCCTCTGAAAGTCTTTTGTCTTTGAGCCAGCTGCCCGGAGATGTCTTAAAAGTTTCCGCAAAATCCCGTTTGAAACTGGTCAGGCTTCTTCCGCTGAGCCTGGCAAAATGCTTGATAGGCGCATTGTGATGAAAATTCTTCAGCATAAATTCTTCCAGGTTCTGCTTATGCGGATCGCTGAAATCAAAAAGAAAGGATTTCAGGTCAGGCCGCATTTCCAACAGCAATTGAATAGCTTCATTCACCTTTATAGACGCAAGCTTTTTACTCACGCTTTTCCCCGGTTGAACGTACGGCAGCACGGAAAGGAAATAATCCTTCAGCATACTATTCGTTTCAAGCAAAATATTCTTGTTCCCGTGATATTTCTCGTTGCAAAAAATATCGCTGTCCAACGCAAACTGCTGCAACCGGGCATTGGTAAGCAACACGGAAATACATTGGTACGCTTTGTTTTTCGCGGGAATTTTTATGCTTTTTGCGAACTGGTTCCTCCGGGCAAGCAGGATCTGCCCTTCTTTCAGTACCATTTCTCCCTTGTGATGATAAATCTGGGTTTGACCCGAAATCTGGTAGGCCAGGAGATTCTCAGGCACGAACTGCTCATATGTATGCGCTTTGTCAAACGAACAGGCATAGAGGAAAGATTCTCCGAATATCTGGTAGATTACAGGATTCATGTATACAAATTTAAATTTTTATCCTCCATCTTCATTTGCTGTAAGGCCCAAATTTCATTTGCTGTAAAGCCCGGATTTCCACCATTCGGTTCTCTACCTGAATGCAGGTTTCCCTGTCTGTTTATACGTGCATTTTTTAATTGCCAGGCTATTTTTTATCCAGCTACCAGGCTGCGGGTTGCGTTTTTTCTTGGTTAATCAAGTAAATGTTTCATTTCATGTAAAATATTACACTGCCGATTTGGCTTCTTTCATATTTGTGGCGCAAGCATCCGGAGTTACCCTGATTGTTGACAGCCCGGAATAGTTAGGAATCTACATGAACGCTATTATTTATTTATTATTTATCAAAATATAAGACTAATGAAAAACGAAATCAACTACAAATTACTATTTACAATGCTAATCGGGATTACTTGTTTCTATGCTTGTAAAAAAAACAACAACACGCAGGTCAAACAATTTAACATCAGTCAAACCAACCTGGTTGCCGACACAGCTGGCTTCGGAGCGGTTAGGATTGATGCTAACCTGCTAAACGCATGGGGCCTGGCCAGGTTCCCGGGCGGCCCAATTTGGATTGCGGCCAACCATTCTGGCTTAAGCACAGTTTACGACACCACCGGCCAAACGGTGATACCCCCGGTTATCATTCCATCAGTTACACCGGGGCAGCCGGGAGCGCCGTCGGGGATGGTTTTTAACAATACGGCAGATTTCGGCGGCAACAAATTCCTGTTTGCCAGCGAAGAAGGCATCGTTTTAGGATGGAAATCGGGGGCTGCAGCAGTAATAGTTGCTGATCAGTCGAAGGCAAATGCCGTTTACAAGGGCCTTGCCATAGCCGCTGATGGCGGTAACAACTTTCTTTATTTAGCGAATTTCCGCCAGGGCAAAATCGACGTTTATGACAAAAATTTTAACTGGGTTACGGGTAAATCTTTTGCCGACCCCGGCATACCGGCAGGTTTCGGCCCGTTTAACATCCAATGTATAGGCGGCCAATTGTATGTTACTTACGCGAAATTAATGGCGCCTGATAACATGGATGACCAGGCCGGTCCCGGCAACGGCTATGTTGACATCTTTAATCCAAACGGCACGTTAGTTAAACGCTTCGCAACGCAGGGAATGCTTAACTCTCCATGGGGCGTCGCCCTGGCAAGTGCCGGATTTGCAGATACCCAGCAAAGTATCCTTATTGGAAATTTCGGCGATGGCAGGATCAATATTTTCGATATGTCGGGAAATTACAAAGGACAATTACAAAATAACGGGCTGGTGATAAGCATTCCGGGATTATGGGCCATTGATTTCCTTAAAAACAACCAGCCCGGCGGAAGTCCAAACAGTCCATTGTATTTTACCGCAGGACCTGCCGGTGAAGCGCACGGGTTGTTTGGTACTTTACAGCTCTATCAAACAACTAATGCAACCAATGGAAATAGTGGAAATAGCGGGGGTTATGGCTATTAAATAGCTATGCAAAATTCAGCGTACACAATTAATATATTAAAATATCAAAAACAAAGAATTGCGGAATAATTCACGATCCAATACGATGAAATTTATAACTATTGTTCTGTTTGCCTGGGTGAGCCAACTCGCCCAGGCAAGCGGTCAGGAGATTTACACCTGTAAAAATGCCAGGATCACCTTATATTCAAGTTCGCCTTTAGAAGATATTAAAGCAGCTTCTTCTACCGGCGCTTCCGTTTATAATGCATCCACAGGCGAGCTGGCTTTCAGTGTTGCTATTCCCTCTTTCCAATTTGAAAAGTCGTTGATGCAGGAACATTTTAATTCAGATTATTTGGAAAGCGACAAATTTCCCAAAGCTACGTTTAGGGGTAAAATCCAGGAACGGGTAGACGTTTCAAAAGACGGCACGTATCCTGTAACGGTTACCGGCGACCTGAACGTACATGGCGTTACACAAAAAAGGTCGATACCAGGAACGATTAGCATAAAAAACGGCGAGATAAACATGACGTCGGAATTTATAGTGAAATGTACTGATCACCACGTAGAAATACCAAGTATTTTATTTCACAACATCGCCGAAAGCATTAAAATGAATGTTTCGGCGACTTATTTATCCAACAATATAAAAACCAAATAAACTTCAATGAAGAAATTCTTTGTTATATTAACTATAGTCATTACCAGCACCGGATTAATGGCCCAAACTAAAGACACGGGGAAACAAAACGGCGCCACCGATTCTTTATTAAATTCAATAAATAATGACACCCCAAATGGGCCGGTCGCCATTTTCAAATCATCACGACTGATTTTAACACAAACCACTGAAACGGTAAAAAAGCATAATCTTAATTTCCTGATTATACATCGGTTTGGCGATTTTGCCGGTAAAAACGGCGGGGGGCAGTTTTATTATGGCCTCGACGATGTAGCCGATGTTTACCTGGGGTTTGAATATGGCGTTTCTGATAACTTAAATATTGACATTGGCAGAAGTACTATCGGCGGACTGGCCGATCTCGAATTAAAATATGCCGTGCTGCATCAGACAACCAACGGCAGCTCGCCGGTGGCCATTACAGTTCTGGGCGAAGGGGCTTTAAGGCCGTACGGATTTGTGACTTACCCCACGTTTGGCGACAGGGTTTCTTACCTCGCGCAAGTCATGATCGCCCGGAAGTTCTCGCCCGGCTTGTCTTTGCAACTGACCCCGGCAATTGTAAGCAATAATTCCGCGGTGCCATTGGCGCCCGGTAGCGAAGAACGTTTTTTTGCACTTGGGGCCACAGCCAGGTTAAAGATAACCAATCACATGGGCTTGATAATTGATTATGCACATCCTTTTTCTTCATTCAGAAATACCGGCAACGGTTTCTATGATCCCCTGGGCGTTGGAATTGAAATTGGAGCAGGAGGGCATGTATTTACCATAAATGTAACCAACTCCAGGGCTGTTTCGGAGATCAATTATTTAAATGATACACAATCCAATTTTTCAAAAGGACAATTCCGGCTTGGCTTTACTATTTCCAGGATATTCGACTTTAACTCAAGGAAAAAGACCGACTAACGACAAATGTCCCGGTTCATTAGAACGTTCCACCCCTTTTTAGCGAAATACAGTTGTAAGGCGATACGACTTGTATAAACGCGGGTAAGACGACACTGCTGAACAAATAAATTCAATTCCTTTTCCTTTTGTATATCTCATACCGGACCGATAGTATCCGATGCTTAAAAACGGTTTTGACTAATACATACTTGTTAGTATAACTTATAGGCAATGGGTCTGAACCGAGCCGGACAAAATATTGTTCTGTTCCCGGCATACAGTTAGTTACCCGATCGCCCCTGAGCTTACATTGATAATACCAATAGAAACACTCATCCGAAAAACCAACACTACTTCCTTTGGGTATAAAATTGATGCCCTCCTGCATCAACAGGTCATATTTTAAATTGATATCATTGTCATAAAGGTAATAGCTGATGTTTGACTTATTACCCAGGGTAAAATGAATACCCAGGATTATTAAAATAATCATTAAAACTACATCTGCAATCATCGAAAGCCTCAGTACTTCATTTAGCTTCGACAATAACAGGTACAACGCGTAAATACTGAATGCGAGGCTGATACTGAAATGCCCGCTCATGGTTCTTTCTATGGGATAAATTTTCATGATATAAGCCAAAGCAATGCAGGACAGCCACAAGGCCAGGTAGAAAAAACCGCATAAAATCGCCGGTTTGTTCCGATAGAAACCAAACAAGGTTAAGGGTAAGAAAAAAAGTACCTTATCAATGGCATGATTGGCGGTAAAATGGGAAGTATAAAAGCCGAGATAACCGGTAAACATTTGGATACCTTTATCATAAAATTCCTGCAGGCCGTGTATCTGGGCCGATACATACTGGTTGCCCGCCAGGGCGTTCATGCCGGAAAAACATATAGCAGGCAGGTAAAGCAGGAAGACTACTGATATAATGCTAAGTTGTGCTATCCAAAATTTAGGGTCGGGCGTCTTAGTGCAGATCATCCGGAACAAGCCAAACAAAAGAACCGCTGCATGGAAATACAGGAAAACCGGCACACATAAATACCCGGTTATGCCCGCTAACACATAATAGTAAAGCCAATGCGAGATTTTTGTATTAATATATTGCAGCAGCGTAAAAAAAGCGGACCATTCAGCAAGCGAACAAAGTGCATATCCCCTTCCCTGGAAGCTAAAACCCCAAACAGGAAATTGAAGGGATATAACGATTGTTGCCATTGCCAACAACAGCCTATTCTTTATGAGGCCGGAGAGCCATGCGAATGCGACAACAATAATTCCCCAGTAGCAAACCAGCGATATGATTTTACCTGTAAACACCTTATCCCCGGCAAAATGAAACAATGTTCCATTTAGTAAATTGAAAAGAATATGGTTGTTAGGTAACATGTAATACGAAAGTGTCTGAAAGGGTGGCAGTGAAGCACAATTAACTGCTGAGAACACTTCGTCAAAGCCCTGGTGTACGAGCGAATAACCCCATATCCATGCAGCAGTACCGGTTAAAACACACAGCCCGGCCATTAACATATTCCATCTTGAGAACTGTACTCTTAATAATCCACCCGGGTCCTTCAGATGTTTTATTAATTGAAATAGCAATGGGATGGAAATTATAAGCCCCAAAACACAAAAAAGGTTACCCTTATGTTTTGTATCAGGCGTAAAAAAACTATCCTTCCAATGCCCATGCCGATAAAAGCCGTCATTCATTTTCAAATACCAGGCCGCCAGGTGGGAATAATCTGAAAGAAGATAGAAACAGCAGAAAATAATAACCAGGATCAGCCCCTGGAAGGCAATTACAAAAAGCCACCTGCTTTTGATTGTGATTTGAATTTTCCGATTGAGGTTCACCTCGTGAGGAGTTTTGATATAGTCCGTGTGACTGAAGAAAATAACACCTGCGACCTTAATAATAAGTCATCGCAGCTCATGGCCCCCCAACGGGGACCACGCGGGGAAAGGATGCCAATATATGCGCTGAACTGTAAAAACTTTACAACTCTTTGGTTATTTCCGGCGATAGCGGTGTCACATTTGAACGGTAACGGTGAATAAGCTTTCCATTTTCATCTATCAGGAATTTTTCAAAGTTCCACTTAATTTCGCCGGTAAAGTCAGGGTTTGGCGCCGAAGTGAGATAGGCAAATAGCGGGTCGATGTCGTCTCCTTTTACACTTATTTTTGAACTTAAAGGAAACGTCACGCCGAAGTTTTTTTGGCAAAAAGTTTTGATCTCTGAATTTGCAGCGGGCTCCTGGTTGGCAAAATTATTGGCCGGAAAACCCACAACAACCAACCTGTCTTTATATTGGTCAGCTAATTTTTGCAATTCAGCATATTGTGGGGTAAATCCGCATTTTGACGCGGTATTTACTATGAGTACTTTTTTGCCTTTAAATTTGGCTAATGAAAAATTTTGACCATCTATAGTCTTCAGTTTAAATTCATATACAGAACTTGTTGAAAAGAACCAAAAGGTTAGCATTAACATAATTGATTTCATGATTTTTATTTATGGTTGTAAATGGCTATAATTTCTTCTACCGCATTAATGATAGATTACTTTATGCTGCATTTTTGTAGAAACACTGCGACGTTTTCACAAAGTATGGAGCAATTGTTCCCAAAGTAAAGCGAAACTGAAAACCTCTATAATAAATTACATGAAGTAGGTCTATTGCTTGATGAAGTATGTACTTTAATAGTATATCCATTAATTATCGATCAGCATTCGCTGCCCGCATCCGCTAACTGCCACCCGCTCAATCTTAGTTACAAAATCAGAATTGCCATCATTTAAACTACCTGCACTGCCGGCAAAAGGGAATTAAAAGATGGTTCATCAAGCGAAAATCCTGTTTCATGTAAAATAATATGGTTTTATTTTTTGCCTGTCCACGTTCAAAGGCGAACAATTAAGCTGGGATTATTGGGCTATTAGCATATTGGTTGCCCTTCACCATATTTAGCATAATTAGCCTGGTGTTCGAATCTTGAATTTAACCGCTTTCATCAAGCAATTCCGGTACTTAATGTAAAATATTTACTTGACATTAAGTTTAACCATTTCTTAGCATCATAATTCACAGCGTCATTAAAAAAATATTATGGAAAACGAAAAAAAAGACAATTTGATCCATAGCGATAACAATCACGATGGTATTGACCGCAGAGGCTTCCTGGAGTGTATGGCATGGGCAGGTACAGGTGTGCTATTTATGATGACCGGGGGCGTATTAAAATCATATGGCATGAGCCAGGTGATCGATAAAACGACCGGCGGCATTAAGAAAGGTTTGATATTGCCGAAATCTGATTTCAGCTTTGTGCAAATCAGTGACAGCCATATCGGCTTTAACAAAGCGGCAAATCCTGATGTTACGGGAACATTGCAGGCGACAATAGCAAAAATCAACGCCATGCCGGATGCGCCGAAATTTATTTTGCATACCGGCGACCTTTCACACCTGGCACAGGCTGATCAGTTTGACACCCTGGATCAATCGATGAAAGCTACCAACAAGCAGGTATTTTATGTGCCCGGAGAGCATGATTTGACCGACAACGGGAAATTATACCTGGAGCGTTACGGTAAAGGCACTAAAGGCAGCGGCTGGTACAGCTTTAATTCAAATGGCGTACATTTTATCGGCCTGGTAAACGCTTTGGTGCAGGTTGACGGCGGTATGGGTACACTTGGAGATGACCAATTGAAATGGCTCGCAGACGACCTGAAAGGTCTTTCTAACAGTACGCCTATTGTCGTATTTGCACATATACCCCTTTGGGCCGTTTACCCGCAATGGGGATGGGGAACAAAGGACAGCGAACAGGCGTTAACACTGTTGAGGAGGTTCGGATCAGTTTCCGTTTTAAATGGCCACATTCATCAAACCATCCGAAAAGTTGAAGGCAATATTACTTTCCACACTGCCATGTCTACCGCGTTTCCACAACCCGCGCCAGGCAGTGCGCCGTCGCCGGGGCCAATGAAAGTACCTGCTGAAAAATTGAAGAGCGTACTGGGCTTAACCGATGTTAACTACCAGGAACATGACCATACACTTGCTGTTACTGATAGCCCTTTAATGGAGGCAACCGCGCAATAATTGTTGACCATATATATATAGCGGGGTAACCATTGTTGTTGCTCCGCTTATTTTAAAATTTCGCGCCATATCAATTCTATTGGTTGCGGCGCCAGCAAAACACAAATGAAAAAAATTGTTTTATTTATACTGACTGCTTTAATTTCGGGCAGTGCTTTAGCCCAGTACAAACCGACGGACCAGGGCTCCTCGCTAAATTTCACCATCAAAAACTTTGGCATCGAAGCCAATGGCAAGTTTACCGGTTTGCAAGGTGATATTACGTTTGATCCGGCAAATGCAGCGGCGGCTAATTTTGACGTAAGTATCGATGCCGCATCGGTAAATACTGATAATAGTTTAAGGGACAGTCACCTTCGTGGCGATTCGTATTTTGATGTTAAAGACTACCCGAGGATCCGATTTGTGTCGACGAAAATAACAAGCGGTAAAAGCGGCGAATTTGTTATAACCGGGAAACTTACCATAAAAAAGACAACTAAGGTTATATCATTCCCATTTTCAGCAACAGCATCCAGTGATGGCTACGTCTTTAAAGGAACATTTAACATAAACAGGAAAGATTTTGATGTTGGCGGAACAAGCACCATTTCGAATGAACTGGAAGTAGCATTGAATATATTGGCTAAAAAGAACTAAGTATAACCCTATAAATAACCGCTTCGTCAGGAGCAATAGGTCGGCAGAAGTAATTAAAAAAGTGATTTTTCCATAAATGATCTTTGTGCACTTTTCATTTGCGACCCGAGCACAAATTTTCTGCCGGCCTATTGCTCAGATGGGGCACACATTTTAACCGTCAGGTTTAACTCTTAATGTAGTAAACAGACCCTTAAATAAAGGCGCTGATTTAATCAAATTAACATTACGTAACATAAATGGGAGAGGAAGAGTTAAATCAGCTCATCAGGGGATGTATAAAGCAGGATGCAAAATGTCAAAAAATACTGTATAAGACATTTTATGGATTTTCGATGGGGATATGCCTGAGATATACCCATAACCGTGATGAGGCAGCTGAGGTTATGAATAAGGGTTTCTTTAATGTTTTTACCCATATAAAAAATTATGATATGAGATACCCATTTAAATCATGGCTGGGGAGGATCATGAGGAACGTTGCCATTGATTTTTACAGGGCCAATATCAAAATAGCATGCACCGAACAACTGGATAAAGCAAGTCATATCAGCGATGGAGAATTGATTGATAAAAATCTGAACTATAATGATCTTTTAAGAATAATCCAAAAGCTTCCGCATGCGTATAGAACCGTATTTAATCTTTTTGCAATCGAGGGTTATCCCCATACCGAGATCGCCTCGATGCTGAATATTAACCCCGGTACATCAAAGTCAAACCTGTATAAAGCCAGGCAAAAGCTTAAACAAATGATAATTGAGGCGGACTTGCCTGTTAATGATATTCACAACATACACTGCTAAAAACAAAACCATGAAACTCAATCGTAAATTTTTAATGATCATTACATTTATCGTTCCGGTAACTATTGTTGCGGCTACAACAACAACAAAGGCGCCCGAAGAACAGTACGTAAACCTGAAGGTGCTGCCAAAGAACATAAGCTCAAAAGACCTGCAAAAAATAATGGTGGATGACTTTGAAGACGGCCTGGGTGTAGCCTGCAATTTTTGCCATTCGGCAGATAAGACTACCGGCCAGCTCGATTTTGCCAGTGACGCCAAGCCCGAAAAAGAAATAGCCCGGCAAATGATGCGTACGACCATTGGAATTAATAAAAAGTATTTTAAAGTTAAACACCCGATGATCGGTACAAACGCACTTGTGGTAACCTGTAATACCTGCCATAATGGTGTGGCATTCCCTGACAAGGCTAATGATTAAGTTAAAATATTGTAAGGGTTGTAAATGTTAAAAAATACAACTTTTATAACCATTACAAATCTGCAACTACCTCTTAATCATCCTATCCCTCAAAATTTCATTCAGCACCTTTTCGCGAAGGTTTTGGCTGATTGTAATTCTTTCGGTTCCGATACTTATCATATTGCCTTCAATGCTTTTTATTTTGTTCCTGTTCACGATAAATGATTTATGAACTTTTACAAAAAGGTTCGAGGGCAATTGGTCTTCTAAGCTTTTAAGTGTGATGTACACAATCATTTTCCTTGTTGCGGTGTACAATAATACATAATTCATCATCGCCTCTGCATAAAGCAGATCATCATACAAAACCTTTTCTATCTGGGTGTCGCATTTGATAAAAAAATGATCGTGGTGGCTTTGTGGCGACTTTGCCATTTGAATTTTTGTTTCGCAAACTTGTTTGGCTTTATTACATGCTTTTAAAAATCTTTCGAAAGGGATAGGCTTTACCAGGTAATCCAATACATCCAAAGAAAATGCTTCAACAGCATGCTCGGCGTACGCGGTAGTCATGATGATGCTTGCGGAATAATTTGAATTTTTTAAAAAGTTGATGCCATTTATAACAGGCATGTTTATATCCAGGAAGATTAAATCAATTAGATTATTATCAAGCAATGTAATTGCTTTTGTGGGGTTTTCGGCCTGTCCTGCTAACTCTAAAAACTCAATATCGCCAATGAATTCCTCCATTAATTTCCGGGCAATGGGCTCGTCATCAATGATTACGCATTTCAATTTCATACAACTTTAATTAACCACTTGTCGCTATAAATAATGTCACAATAAATGCCTGCGTCTTCCAAATAATAAATCGTTGATGTAATGGACGATTTGTTCTGTGACTAAGACATGTTTCAAGGCATCATCTTTAAATCCTGCAATTTACAACCTCTGCAGGCATTTAACTTATTACATTCTTTGCTCTTTATTATTTCGTTGTTTACAATTTCAGCTAAAACCTCTTCCCGCAGACGCCGGCTGATAGTGATTTTTTCACATACAACGTTAATCAAATTGCCTTCAATGTGTTTTGGTATTTTCTCGCTTCCCATATATAATTAAGTACTGTGTTAATATCCTCTGTTTGGTGGTTCTCAGCCTACATATATGCATATTATTTTCGCCCGGCGTACAGGTCCAGCATCGCTTCCGCGTAACGCAGATCATTATAGAATACCTTCCCAACGAGGTTATCGCATAAGGAAAAAAAACGTTCATCAGTGCTCCGGCTTACCTGCCGCGGCGGTTTTAACAAATAGATCTCCTTTGCCCTATTGCAGCCATTTAAAAATAATTCAAACGAAATGGGCTTTACAAGGTAATCCATGATATCTATTTTTATAAGAACGTACAACATTTCCAATGAAAAGGCTTCTACCGGGTATTCCACGCCCGCGATGGTTATAATAATACTTGCTGAACCTGCATACTTCAAAAAATCAGCGCCGTTTAACTTTAGTATGTTAATATCCAGGAAAATTAAATCGATTAGCTTATTTTTTATTAATTCGGAAGCTTCCGACGGGCTTTTAGTTATTGCTGTTAGTTCTAAAAATTCAATATCGTGGATGTACTGGCTAATGGATTTTCGGGTAATCGGATCGTCATCAACAATGAGGCATCTTAATTTCATAAAAGTTGTAATTTTAACGTCGCTTCGTAATGGTCCAGTTCCTGCCGGAAAGCCATTTCATATTTATCCGGGTATAATAATTCAAGCCTTCTTTTCAGGTTAACGATGCCAATACCGCCCGGATTCAGCATAGCGGATAAGGCCTGCCTGTGTTCAGTTGTATTACAAATTTTAAAAGTAAAAAGGTCTTCTTTTACAGTTATTTTGATGTCTATTTTATTATCCTTATCGGTAAAATTGCTCACAAATTTGAATGCGTTTTCGATAAGTACTACCAATAACAATGGCGCGATGTGGTGACTATATTGATCGATCTCTATATCCGTGTCCACAATCAGGTCTTCTTCTTTACGGATTTGCTGGAAAGAAATGTAGTTACGGATATACTCTATTTCTTTTTCAAGCCTGATTTTATCTTCACTGCAATCATATAGCTGGTAGCGTAACAATCCGGAGAATTTTAACAAAATATTCCTTGCCGTTTGATTGCTCTTATCAATATGCCCGTAAATGGAATTAAGCGAATTAAAAAGTGCATGCGGGTTAATTTGTGCTTTTAAAAAATCCAGCTCGTGCTTTACTCTTTCTTTTTCTAAAATGGTTAGTTGTTGCTGGTTATATATCCGTTCGACAATCATTTTCCCCATTATAAATAACTCCACCCAAATAAAAATGTTTACCAATGAGTCAAGGTATAATAGACCAAAAGCAGGTGGAGGAATTGTTATAAAAACATGCAAACTCATTTGCATTGACACTATTGCCCGTAGCAATGCCGAAAAAGCGATTAAACCGGCGGATAGTAAAACAAAAAAGACATACTTTTTTTTCTTTAAAAAACGGGGCACTATAAAGTAGATCGTGACATAATAATCGGCGGTAATAAATACCAAATAGCAGAATTTAACTGAAACAGTTTTTGTTAATGAAAAGGAATAGTTCCGGAAAACAAAAATCCAAAGCAGGTATATACCCAACCAAAATAAAATATGATAAATTAATTTATTCTTCATCGCATGTTTTATTTACTCAAAAATACCAGTGGGGTTTTAGTTTTCAGCTTTTCTTACACGATCCAAGCAAAACGCGTGATAAAACCTACATTATCAAGTATTATCCGGGCTTCGTGTAAATGTTTTTTCTGCCAAGCCAATAAGATCCACTTTTGATCTGTATTGAATAAACTATAAATGAAAAAAATATTTGAATGGTTTCAGCACCCGCCGGTAACAGGGCAATCGTCTATTATAATTATCCGCTTAATGGCTGGGACGGTCTTCTTTTTTGAAGGAATATTAAAATTCTTATACGCCAACCAGGGTGTTGGCCGGTTTACCAAATTAGGGTTTCCATTTCCTGAAACGACCGCACATATTATAGCTACAGGCGAAATCATTGGTGGGCTGCTGTTGTTGTTCGGGTTGTTTACCCGTTTTGTTTCATTTTACTTTATTATACAAATGATAGTGGCGGTACTGTCCACAAAAATTACTTTGTATTTCGGTACTTCGCCGCTGCCTGTGCCGCCTGTCGCGCCAAAAATGGGAATATGGGCAGTTGAGCATGAAACAAGATCAGATTATGCCCAAATTATGGCTTGTCTTTTCCTTTTGATAGAGGGGGCAGGGCGAATGTCAATTGACTTCATCATCTCGGCTTCCAAGAAAGTATACAGTTTTAGCGATAAATAAATTGAAGACGTTACTATTTTGCCAAATTCAATCGATTAACTGGTCAATTTATAACGGAATGAATTGACCTCAGTTCTGGAATAAGGTGTCCAGGAGTCCGAAATCACAATAAAATTACTGAATCGCCGTTTTTCGTCGTTATACCTACTGTGGTCAAAAATCAGAAAAATCAATTAGTTGAATTTTACAGATATTTGAAATGAACGCCAAAACTACGGGCGCTGCTGCTACTTCACTTTTGAAGTGCTACTTTTTTTCAATCGATAGTTAGCTGGTTTTCACTCCAAACAAATATCCTACGTAAGCCGTTATACCCATCGCTACGGTTCCCCAAAAGCAAATCCTGATAACCGCCTTCCCAAGCGGGGCGCCTCCGGTCCTGGCCGAGACTGCTCCCAATATAGCCAGGGCAACAATGGCAAGGGCATATTGCGAGATAACCATTTGTTTCAGCGGCGCAAATATGGAAACGATGAGTGGCAATATGCCGCCTGAGACAAATGATGCGGCTGAAGCAAGCCCCGCCTGCATTGGCCTTGCCGTTGTGATCTCGTTAATCCCAAGCTCATCTCTTGCATGGGCTTCCAGGGCATTGTGTGCCGTAAGTTCCCTGGCCACTTTCATGGAAAGCTCCTTGCTGAGTCCTCTTTGTTCATAAAGCCCGGAAAGTTCTTCCAGCTCGATCTCAGGCATCGTATCCAATTCCTTTTTTTCTCTTTTTAAGTCCGCTGTTTCGATGTCCGACTGGGAACTTACCGAAATATATTCCCCCGCCGCCATTGACATTGCCCCTGCCACCAGGCCAGCCAGCGCCGCAAGGATGACCGGATTCCTGCCATCGCTTGCTGCGGCTACGCCAATAGCTAAACTTGTCGTCGATAAAATGCCGTCATTGGCCCCTAACACCGCGGCCCTAAGCCAACCGATCCTGTTGATGTAATGTTTCTCAAGTTGCATCGTTTATGCTAATTAATTATGACAAACCTATTCCTTCAGTTTACCAATTATTAAAGGTAAATTTTATTATCTAAAGGGAAGTTATGGCGCTGAAATATTAGATTGTGGGCGGATTTTGCTTACACGGGTTTGTTCGTTCGGCGCTCGGCAATCCCCCCTGTTTGTAAAGATAACGCCCCCCTCTCATCCTTATTGCCCTTAAAAAAATATACTCAAAAAACATTGTTTTGCAACATCATGCCCTATACTTTTGGCTTTATCCATCTATAAAAAGCCATCAGTATGCCTCCAAAAAACAGTCTCAACGCATTAAAAAAACCACCCTATGTACTTGGTTTCCAGCAGATCGACAGCTCAAAGTTTGCACTTGCAGGCGGCAAAGGCGCCAACCTGGGCGAGCTATCCGTGATCGATGGGATACAGGTGCCCGAGGGTTTTTGCATTACCACCGAAGCATATAAAAAAATAACCGGGAATAACCGGGAGTTTAACAGCCTACTGGATGAATTAACGCGTTTTAAGCCGGAAGAGCGGGAAAACATCAGCAGGATTGCAACGAAGATCCGCATGGTCATCGAAAGCGCACCCATTGCTGAGGATATAGCGAAAGAGATCGTTAGTTATCTCAGCAATTTTGCTGAAAAAAAGGCCTTTGCCGTTCGGTCAAGCGCTACGGCGGAAGACTTGCCGGGGGCATCCTTTGCGGGGCAACAGGATACGTATTTGAATATTATGGGGAAGGAGGCGATCCTGAAACATATCAGCAAGTGCTGGGCATCGCTGTTTACAGATCGTGCGGTAATTTACCGCCTCCAGAACGGTTTCGATCACCGAAAGGTTCAACTGGCGGTGGTTGTTCAGCAAATGGTGTTCCCGCAGGCGGCGGGGATATTGTTTACTGCCGATCCCATTACCGGCAACAGGAAAGTGTTATCCATCGATGCCAGCTTCGGGCTGGGTGAGGCTCTGGTCTCGGGCCTGGTGAATGCGGATAACTATAAAGTTTCTCAAGGCGAGATCACCGACAAAAAGATTTCCACCAAGAAACTGGCTATTTATGGCTTAAAATTTGGCGGTACGACAGAACAGGAAATCGGTCCCGGGCAGCAGAACAAGCAAGCGCTTACCGATGATCGGATTTTACAGTTGGAGCAAGTCGGCAGAAAGATAGAAGCACATTTCGGTCGGCCGCAAGACATCGAATGGTGTTTGTCCAAAGGACTCCTTCCGGAGGCTGATGATAAGTTCTATATCGTCCAGAGCCGGCCGATCACTACTTTATATCCCATCCCTGAGATTAGTGATAAGGAAAACCACGTTTACATATCTGTCGGCCACCAGCAAATGATGACCGATGCCATGAAACCGCTGGGCTTGTCGATATGGCAGCTTGCCGCAGGCAGGCCCATGTATAAAGCCGGCGGAAGGTTGTTTGTTGACGTGGCGGCTCAACTGGCCACAACGGCAGGCAGAAAGATGATAATAGCCATCATGGGAGAGCATGATCCGCTGATAAAGGACGCGCTGATGGCCATCACTGAGCGGGATGATTTTATAAAATTGCTGCCAAATGATAAAGATGACCTGGGGCGCATTAAAAGCAGTACAGGCAAATCGTCAGCGGATATCCTGGCGTCCATCAAAAACGATCCGGCAATTGTTGCCGGTTTGATTGAGCAAAGTGAAACATCGATAGCAGCGTTCAAACAGGAAATCCAAACGAAATCAGGACCGGAGCTTTTTGATTTCATCCTTGAAGATGGGCAGCAATTAAGAAAGAGCTTAACCGGGCCGGAAACTTTTGCGGCAATAGTAGCGGCTGTAGATGCGCCGACCTGGCTTAATAACAACCTGAAAGAATGGTTGGGTGAGAAAAACCCGGCAGATACGCTTTCACAATCGGCGCCCAACAATATCACTTCCGAAATGGGCCTGGCGCTATTGGATGTAGCGGACATGATCCGCCCTTATCCCGAAGTAATTGCCTATTTACAACAGGTAAAAGACGACAGTTTTTTGGATGGGCTTGTTAAGTTTAATGGTGGAGAGGAGGCCAGGGCCGCTGTCTATGCTTTTCTCGACAAGTATGGCATGCGCTGCGCGGGCGAGATAGATATTACCAAAACCCGCTGGAGCGAAAAACCATTAATGTTGGTGCCTATGATCCTCAGCAACATCAAAAACCTTGCGCCGGGTGCGGGCAAACAGAAATTTGAGCAAGGGCGGCAGGAAGCTTTGAAAAAAGAACAGGAGCTATTGGACCGGTTGCGCCAGTTACCGGGCGGTGAACAAAAAGCCGCGGAAACAAAAGAAATGATCAGCCTGCTGCGGAATTTCGCCGGTTTCCGCGAATATCCGAAATACGGTATAGTTAGCCTTCACTTTGTTTATAAGCAGGCTTTACTTAAGGAAGCCCAAAAACTGGTGCAAGCAGGCGTTATTCACGAAAAAGAAGATGTATACCATCTCACTTTTGAAGAACTTCGCGAAGTTGTACGCACAAATAAACTGGACCAACAGCTCATCGGCAAACGAAAAGAGGAGCACAAATTGTTTGAAAAATTGACGCCCCCACGCGTTATCACGTCCGACGGTGAGATCGTTACGGGAAAATACAAACACGAAGATCTCCCGGTCGGCGCTATTGCAGGCCTGGCTGTTTCTTCCGGGATTATAGAGGGGCGGGCGCGTGTTATCTTAAACATAGCAGATGCTGACCTGGAAGATGGGGATATATTGGTCACCACATTTACCGACCCCAGCTGGACACCATTGTTTGTATCCATAAAAGGCCTGGTGACCGAAGTTGGCGGACTGATGACCCATGGCGCAGTTATCGCGCGTGAATATGGCTTACCGGCAGTTGTAGGGGTGGAGAATGCTACCAAACTTATTAAAGACGGACAGCGCATCCGGGTGAATGGAACGGACGGGTATGTGGAAATATTATAAATGGAGTTATTTGTTGTTTTGGATCAAAAGACGCAGACGTGGGAGAGATGTGTTTAGTCAGTCGCACCCAAATGTTTCACAGCCATTGCTTTAAGATGTGAAATATTCTCTACCGGTATACCCGTTTCCTTAGCCTTATCATCCCAATAACGCAGGCGGATAAATAATTCGGCATCGGGATCCGATTCAAAAACAGCGGCTTCATCCTCATTCATTCTGCCGCCCTGGAATTCAAGGGTGGCTTTGCTGGCTTCTGAAAGCTGGTTGTAGTAATCGTGATATTTATAGGTAAGGTATCTTTTAGCTATCACATGGCTTTCAACTAACCTGGCAAGCCTGTCCGAAAATCCGCGTTCGCGCAGGTAATCGGCGCCTAATTTTTCGTGGTCGACATTTCCGAAACCATCCATGCTTTGAGCTTCGCCATTTGTTTCAACCAGGTGACCTAAGTCATGAAAAAATGCTGCCAGCACCACTTCATCTTCAAAGCCTTCTTCTTCGGCCAGCGCGGCAGCCTGCGACATGTGTTCCAATTGTGAAACGGGTTCGCCGATATAATCCTCATCGCCATGTTTTTCGTACAGGGCAAAAACTTCGTCGACTATAATTTCAGGTGCTTGCATAATTTTATTTGTTCAAATTTAACGGTTTGGTGTTATCAAATTGTTAATGGAACTTGATTATTTAGCCCCTCCTAAATCCTCCCCGGTAGGGAGGACTTTAAAAAAATATGATCGAAGCTAAAAAGTCTCTCCGCCAGTTGGCGGAGGAGATTATTCATATTTAATTTGTTTTTTAGAGGTATTCATGAATGCTTCGCAATTTAGAGGGGGCTATTGACTTATTATTAATCAAATCTTAACATAAGTTGTGCCTGTCATTAATAAAATAAGTTTAGTATTGCCATACGCCTTAATAACAATTACATGCCCGTTAAATTAGTAGTTTTTGACATAGCCGGTACTACGGTTAAAGATGACCATAATGTAAGCAAGGCCTTCCAGGCAGCGTTAAAGAAGTATGATTATGAAGTACCGCTGGATATGATAAACCCATTAATGGGTTACGAAAAAAACGAAGCCATCACAAAAATGCTTCGCCTGCACGAAACTAACGAAGAAAAAATTACTGCTGAATTAGTGAACGCAATACACCGCGAGTTTGTTAGCCAGATGATCAACTTTTATAAGTTCGAGCCTGGTATTGAGCCATTGCCTAATGTTGAAGAAACGTTTGCAGCCCTGCACAAGATGGGCATACAGGTTGGCATAAACACCGGTTTTTCGCGTGATATTGCCGATACCATTGTTCACCGGCTGCAATGGCGCGAAAAGGGATTAATTGACTATGTAGTTGGTTCTGACGAAGTAGAGCTGGGCCGCCCGCACCCTTTTATGATCCTAAAAATGATGCACCAGAGTGGTATTATCAACCCGCTTGAAGTAGTAAAAGTGGGAGATACAGAAGTTGACGTACGCGAGGGGCAAAACGCAGGATGCCGTTACGTTATCGGGGTTACAACAGGTATCTTTACGCGCGAAGAACTGGAAGCTTACCACCCCACGCATATTATAGATGACATTGCACAGGTAATTGATATTATCAGCCAATAACATGAAACTGGTCGATCAGCTCAGGCTAAAAGTTGCTAAATGGCCATACGGATTGCTTTCCGTTATGGCGGCTGTTTCGTCGTTTGGTGCTTACACCTCCATGTACGCATTCCGTAAAGCATTTGCGGCCGGGACATTTACCGGCCAGCAATATTTTCACGTTGATTATAAGGTTTGGCTGGTTATCGCGCAGATCATCGGCTATACCATGAGCAAGTTTTACGGCATTAAATTCATAGCCGAGTTAAAGCCGGGCCAGCGGGCCAAAAGTATTTTTTTATTGATAGGGATTGCCTGGCTGGCGCTGTTGTTTTTTGCCATAGTCCCTGCTCCATATAATATCATTTTTTTATTCATTAACGGCTTTCCGCTGGGTTTAATATGGGGGCTGGTTTTTGGTTACCTCGAGGGGCGTAAATCAACCGAGTTTATGGCTGCGGTATTGTCCATCAGTTTAATTTTTGCTTCGGGGTTTGTGAAAACAGTGGCACGCACACTGATGGGTTCATTTCATGTAAGCGAATACAATATGCCTTTTATTACGGGAGCATTATTTGTTATCCCACTCATATTATTTGTATTTTTCCTTGAACTGATGCCCCCGCCGACAGCCGAAGATGTGCGCCTGCGCACCAAACGCCTGCCGATGAACGCAGCGGAACGTAAAAGCTTTTTACTGCGCTTTTTACCGGGTATTATACTCACACTTGTTATTTATGTGCTGCTTACAATTATGCGTGATGTAAGGGATAATTTTGAGGTTGAAATATGGGCGAGCCTGGGTGTAAAGGATAACAGCATTTATACAAAGATCGATACCATTATATCCGTAGCAGTATTGGTGGCGATGAGCCTGCTTATACTGGTTAAACAGAATCTGAAAGCTTTCAGCATTATCCATATCATGATTATATCCGGGTGCGCGCTCATAGGAATAGGCACCGTTTTATTTGCCCTGGGGCAGATTGGGCCGATGGTTTGGATGACCCTGGCAGGTCTTGGGCTCTACCTGGGTTATGTACCCTATAACGCCGTTTTTTTCGAACGCCTGCTGGCTTCCTTCCATTACAAAGGCAACGTGGGTTTCCTGATCTATGTGGCAGATTCCATAGGCTACCTGGGCAGCGTAAGTGTTTTGCTGGTGAAAGAACTTGGTCGTCCCGGCATTAGTTGGGGCGCATTTTTTAAAGAAGGGGTAATGACCGTCGCCATCATCGGCGGGATATGCGCAGCCCTATCGCTGCTGTATTTTTTACGAAGTGCAAGAAAACAGCACCTGGAGCGGGATGAACAACAACTGAATATTGTACCAGCATGAAACAACGTTCGGCAATAGTGATCGGAGCGGGGATAGTGGGACTTGCCACGGCGCGCGCACTGGCAATACGCGGTTACCGTGTAACGGTTTTTGAACGGAACGAAAGAGCCGTCGGCGCATCTATTCGTAATTTCGGGATGGTTTGGCCTATCGGGCAGCCTGCCGGGCTCTTGTACGAAAGGGCAATGCTGTCGCGAAGTATCTGGAAAGAAATTTGCACTGAAGCCCGGGTATGGCATGATGAAGTAGGCTCCCTGCATCTCGCTTATCAGCAGGATGAACTGCAGGCAATTACAGAATACGTGGAAGCCAACCGTCAATACCGCGATTGCGCACTACTTACATCTAAACAGGCGCTGCAAAAATCTCCGGCTGTTAACCCCACCGGGTTAAAAGGCGCTTTGTGGAGCAGCGAAGAAATGATCGTTGAACCGAGGGTGGCAATCGGCCAGATCGCTCTATACCTTGCCGAAAAATATGATGTTGAATTTTACTGGAACACGGCAATATGCCGGGTAGATCATCCGAAAGTTACGTCGGGCGACCGCAGCTGGGAAGCCGACGAAATATTTGTTTGCAGCGGCGCTGATTTTGAAACCATTTTTCCCGAATTGTTTTCGGCAACGGATATCACCAAATGCAAGCTGCAGATGATGCGCCTGGTAAGCCAGCCGGATGAATGGCGTATTGGCCCCGCACTGTGCGGTGGTTTGTCTATGATCCATTACCCCGGCTTTCAATCCGCAGCCTCATTGCCCGCCCTTCGCAAACGCTATGAGGAACAATATGCAAGATACCTGCAATGGGGTATCCATGTTATGGTTTCGCAAAACGGAAGCGGGGAGCTAACTATTGGCGATTCGCACGAATACGGTTTGGTGCACGACCCGTTCGACAAGGAATTTATTAATAATTTAATAACGGCATACTTACAAACTTTTGCCAAATTTAAAGATTGGAAACTTCTGCAGTCATGGCATGGGATATACCCCAAAATGACTAACGGCGAAACCGAACTGATCATAGAGCCCGCTCCCGGTGTAACCATCATCAACGGGCTTGGCGGCAACGGGATGACATTGTCATTCGGGCTTTGCGAGGAGTATATTGGAAGAAGGAGTTAATGGTCTATGGTCGATAGTCCATAGAAAAAGTTAACGTTTTATGAGGTGCACAAAAATCAGATTTATGATAGCATAGTAAGCATTCGTTTTGCAAATTTGCCATGGACCATGGACTATTGACCATGTACTTTTTACCATGAACTATGAACTAATCCATCAACTCAAAATAAGAAATACAAAACATGGATAACAGGAGAGATTTTATAAAAAAGGCCGCGCTTTTAGCCGGGGCGGCAGGGGTATCAAACTTTTTGCCGGCTTCCATTCAAAAGGCAATGGCCATTAACCCGGCGCCGGGGAGCACCTTTATGGATGCTGAACATATTGTTATCCTGATGCAGGAAAACCGTTCTTTCGATCATTGCTTTGGCACACTTAAAGGTGTAAGGGGTTATAATGACCCGCGTGCCATTGATCTGCCCAATAAAAATAAAGTATGGCTGCAATCCAACAAAAAGGACGAAACTTACGCCCCCTTCCGTTTGGATATAAAAAATACCAACGCCACCTGGATGGACTCCCTGCCGCATTCGTGGGCCAACCAGGTAAATTCCCGCAACGATGGCAAATTTGATAAGTGGCTGGAAAATAAGCGAAACAGTATCCCGGAATATGCCGATATGCCTTTAACTTTAGGCTACTATACCCGCGAGGATATCCCTTTTTACTATGCCCTGGCCGATGCTTTTACAGTGTGCGACCAGAATTTCTGTTCAGCGTTAACAGGTACTAACCCTAACCGCCTTTATTTTTGGACCGGCACCGTGCGCCCGGAGCAGCATGAAAACTCAAGGGCCCATGTTTGGAACGATGATATGGATTACGGCACATTGAACTGGGGCACCTTCCCCGAACGTTTGGAAGATCACGGCATATCGTGGAAATGCTACCAGAACGAAGTTTCGATCGATACAGGTTTTGAAGGCGAAGAAGACCCCTGGCTCTCAAATTTCCAGGATAACGCCTTAGAGTTTTTTGCGCAATATAATATCCATTTGCACCAGCCACACCTCATTGCCCTTGAAAAAAGATCGGTTGAGCTACCGCTCCAAATAGAGGAATTGCAAAAAAAAATAGCTGCTTTACCGCCCGATGATAAAAGCAAAAAAGAGTTAAAGCAACAGCTGCGGGAAAAGAAATCGTACCTCGAAGCAGTTACTAAAGAACGGGAGACTTATAAACCCGGTATGTTTGATCAACTACCTGACAAGCAGAAAAGCATCCACAAAAAGGCTTTTGATAACAATAAAAACGACCCCGATTTTCACAAACTTGCAAACCTGAACTATAATGATAATGGTACTGAACGCGAACTGCAAGTACCTATGGGCGATGTGCTGCATCAATTCAGGGAAGATGTAAAAACTGGCGCTTTGCCAACGGTATCATGGCTTTCGGCTCCCGAAAACTTTTCCGATCATCCGAGTTCGGCATGGTATGGTGCATGGTATGTATCTGAAGTAATGGATATCCTGACCCAAAACCCTGAAGTATGGAAAAAAACTATTTTTATACTTACGTACGACGAGAACGATGGCTACTTTGATCATGTGCCGCCTTTTGTTGCGCCACATTCGCACAGAGAAGGTACAGGCAAGGTTTCAAAAGGGATCGATACACGGGTTGATTTTGTGACCCTTGAACAGGAACTTGAAAGAAAGGATTTCCCCGAAAAGTATGACCGCGAAAGCTCGATAGGATTAGGTTTCCGGGTGCCAATGGTGATCGCTTCGCCATGGAGCAGGGGAGGATGGGTAAATTCCGAGGTTTTTGACCATACCTCGACCCTGCAATTTTTAGAAACGTTTTTAAATAAAAAAACAGGCAAGAACGTAAAGGAACCCAACATCAGCGACTGGCGGCGTACCATTTGCGGAAATCTTACTTCGGTATTCAGGCCCGATAACGGCAAAAAGATGCCAAACCCTGAATTTGTAAAAAAGGATGCCTTTTTGGAAAGTATACATAAGGCCAAATTCAAAAATGTACCTTCTGACTTTAAGCTGCTGACCAAAGAAGAAATTGCAGTGATCAATAAGGATCCCCATTCTTCACCTTATATGCCGCACCAGGAAAAGGGTATCAGACCGTCGTGCGCGTTGCCATACGAGTTATATGCCGACGCAAAATTAAATGCTGATAAAACGGCAGTGGAGATACAATTTACAGCAGGTAACAAAATTTTTGGCAATGAAGCTGCGGGCGCACCTTTTAATGTTTATGCGCCGGGCAGCTATCTGCACCAAAAAGAAAATGAACAAGCCGCATTTGCACCTGTGCGTACCTGGGCTTACGGGCTTACTGCCGGCGATAGTTTAACCGACGCCTGGCCGATAAAAGAGTTTGAAGACAAGAATTATCATTTACGGGTTTATGGCCCTAACGGCTTTTTTCGGGAGTTTAGAGGCAATGCCGGCGACCCGGGTATACAAATAGCCTGCAAATACCAACGCAGTTTGAGCGACAACAAAAAGTTAAGCGGTAATATTGGATTAATAGTGGATAATTTTAGCAGGAAGGATCATGAAATTGAAATAACTGACCATGCTTATAAAACCGGCAATAAAAAATTAATGGTAAAAGGTTCGACAAAAGGCAAGGGGTTAATTATTGACCTGGGTAAAAGTTATGGCTGGTATGATTTCAGCGTTAAAATAGCCGGCAGCCAAAATTATGAGCGGCGTTATGCAGGACGTGTTGAAACAGGTGATCCGTCGTACAGCGATCCGTTTATGGGTAAGGTAATTGTATAAATAAAAACTCCCGAAGTGAACGGGCTGGTTTTAACTGCTTGGCCCGAACATGATAAAATTCAACGTACAATTAAAACCCACCCCGCTAATTTTGGCGTGTTGTTTTTAAGGTCGATGATATAATAATATGTACCCGTTGGCAACGGTGAGCTATTGTATATACCGTCCCAGGGCTTTGCGTAACCGGTACTTTGGTAAACCTGCTGGCCCCAGCGGTTATAAATCATAACGGAACATTGCGGGTAGGTGGAGAGTGCGTGAATATCCCAGTAATCGTTCACGCCGTCGTTATTTGGCGAAAATGTGTTAGGTACTTTGATCTTTTTGTAAACTTTTACAAAAACACTGCTGGTTGAGGTGCCGCAGGTTTGGGATACTGCAGTTAATGTGTAGGTGGTATTTTCCGTGGGAGTAGTAACAGGGGTAAGTGAGGTAGGGTCATTCAGGAAGGTTGCCGGGCTCCAGGAATAACTGGTATTATCACCTTTTACAGTCCCGTTTAATGTAGCCGACTCCCCCTCAAATAAGGTAATATCATTGCCTGCATTAGCAATGGGGATTTGATTTACGGTAACTGTCACCGATTTTGTACTATCGCTGCAGCCGTTATTACCAACGTTAACGGTATATTTTGTAGTTTGCAGCGGGGTGGCAACGGGGTTTGGAATAGCATCATTGCTAAGCCCGGTGGAAGGCGTCCATTTATAATTTGTGCCACCTGATGCATTGAGTTGCGCAGATTCCCCCGCGCATATTGTTACTGCATTGGTGCTTACACTTGCAACTACTTTTGGTACAACTGTTACCGAAGCCTGGACGGGAGCGGCGGTACAACCACTATCTGACACAGCTACAACGGTGTATATCCCGGCATTTGCCTGGGTAACATTGTTTATAACGAGTGGATTTTGCGTTGTTGGCGCCATGTTAGGCCCGGTCCACGTATAGCTTGCCCCGCCCGAAGCCGCTAAAGTTAGCGTCTTGCCTTCACAAAACGCCTGCGGCGGAAATGGCGGGACTACCGGCAACGGGTTTACCGTGACCGTTAGCGGAGGCGCGTACACACGGCATTGGGCATCTGTGATGCCCGAGCCATTAGCTACCCCAAGCCGGTATTGGTATGATCCTGCTACAGCGTTTACGAAACTAATGTCAAGCGAGGGGTTCGTTTTACCAGCCATATCAACCCATCCGTGCCCGGAATAGTTTGACTGCCATTGATAAACGGGGTTCACATCGCCTATTACCTGGGCTTTTAGCGTATAATTGGCATTGCTTCCTGCGCAAAGTTTTTTGCTTATTGGCCCGTTTGGTGCTGAAAATCCTTGCTGGATTATAGGTCCGCAAGCCCTGAAAGTAATATCGTCCAAAATAAAATCATTGCCATTACCCCCGGGGGCGTTGTTGGTCATTTCAACAAGCACATCCGTAACATTTGCCGGGGTGGTAAAATACGTAGTGAGCTGACGCCACAAAGGGCCCTGGTTGTAAGAGCTTGGCGCGATAGTGCCGGTAGTATAACTGCCTAAAGGCTGCCCCGTAGTTGTCTGAATAGAAAACGTGATATTGGGTTGGGTATAGGAGGCAGTAATCAGGCTCGGTATGCATAAGTTGAGTATATAAGTTGAAAACTCGTAGGTGGTATTAGCGCAAAGGCCCCTTGCTGTTTGTGTGAAAAAAATATTTGGCTGGTACGAAGCATTGATGATCATCATGTAGCCGTTTGGATTGCCCGTGTGGTCCTTGGTCACATTATACCAGGTGGGCGGGTGGCAATTGCCCGCGCCTACAAGGCTGTTTGATATGGTGTACTCGCCATCATTCGGGCAATTATTGGTAGTATAGGTCATATTGGTTACAAAAGATGCCAGCGGCAGCCCGGGGTTTGTTCCCGATCCGAAATCTTGTTTAATAACGGGGTCGCCCAAACTGCCGGTACAGGTTTGGCCATTAGTTTGGAAAGCAAATGCAATACAAATTACCAGTAAAAATAAATTTAGTCTCATTGCCCGCATTATCAGGTACCTGTAATAAAACAAGTTTCTCCCAAAAATAATTAATTAACCGGTTGATTAATTGTTGTAATGATATTGTATCAACTTGTACGGATTTGTTTTGCGATTGAGACAGTTACCGCACAATTAACACCCACCCGGACAGTTTCGGCGTATTGTTTTTAAGGTCGATGACATAATAGTAGGTGCCTTGCGGCAGTGGCGAGTTGTTATAATTGCCGTCCCAGGGTTTTGCATAACCGGTGCCCTTATATACAGGCTGGCCCCAACGGTTATAGATCAGTACAGAACAATCGGGATACGTCACCAGTGCATCGATATTCCAGGTATCGTTCACGCCATCGTTATTTGGTGAAAATGTATTCGGGATAGTAATTTTTTTATAAACCCGTACAAAGACGCTGCTGGTTGATATGCCGCAGGTTTTGGACACCACAGTTAAGATATAGGTGATATCGTCTGTGGGGGTGGTAACCGGCGTAAGCGAGGCAGGGTTATCGAGAAAAGTTGCAGGCGTCCACGAATAACTGGTAATGTTGTCGCCCTTCACTGTGCCGTTTAATGTGGCAGACTGTCCCTCAAATAATATTTTGTTGCCGCCTGCGTCGGCAACAGGGTTTTGGTTTACCGTGACTGTTACCGATTTTGTGCTGTCATTACAGGGGCCATTACTAATGTCTACCATGTAAGTTGTAGTTTGCAACGGGTTGGCGATAGGGTTGGCGATGGCATCGTTATCAAGCCCTGCAGACGGTGTCCATTTATAACTTGATCCGCCCGATGCTGAAAGCTGCGTTGGTGTACCCGCGCATACAGTTACTGGACCACTAACTACAGGTAAAATTTTTGGCAATACTGTGACTACTGCTTGTCCGGAGGAAGTACACCCACTGTCTGACAAAGCCTGCACAGTAAAGGTGCCCCCGTTTGCCAGGGTAACGCTATTAATGGTGAGCGGATTTTGCGTGGAAGGCGCTATGCCGGGGCCTGTCCAAACATAGCTTGCACCGCCGGAAGCAGTTAAAGACAAGGGCGAGCCCTCACAAACTGTTTGCGGCAGTATAGCCGGGACAACAGGGAGCGGATTGACGTATATGGTTGCAGGCGGGGAATAGACCCGGCATTGGACCGACGAGATATTTGAACCATTGCCGACACCAAGCCGGTACTGATAAACACCCGGAACGGCATTGGTAAATTGGATATTGATCGAAGCACCCGTGTTTCCTGGCATATCTACCCATCCTGCGCTATTGGTGTTTATTTGCCATTGATACGCCGGGGCCACCCCTGCGGCAACTGCCGCATTTACGGTATAAGTTGCATTGCTGCCCTGGCACAACCGCTCGATGGCCGGGCCGGCTGTTGATCCAAACCCCACGTTAATTATTGGCCCGCATGCGCGAAAGGTAATATCGTCTAAAATAAGATCGTTGCCATTGCCGCCCGGGGCATTGTTGGTCATGGTAACTATCACGTCCGATACGTTTGCCGGCAAAGTAAAATAAGTGCCGTATTTAACCCATGTGGGCGTTGCAGTCGGCGAAATGGTTCCTGTTGAAAAGGTCGTTAAAAGCGCCCCGGCTGTTGTTTGTATGGAAAATGTAATATTAGGTTCGCTCACGCCGGCACCGCTTACTGCCAGTTTTATTAAATTAAGTATGTACGATGAAAACTCGTAAGTAGTATTAGGGCATAACCCACTTGCGGTTTGCGTAAAAAAAACACTTGGCTGTTGAGATGCATTAACGATCATCATATAGCCGTTCGGGTTTCCGGTATGGTCTGAAGTAACATTTTGCCATGTGTCGGGATGACAATTACCGTCGCCGGTGAGGCTGTTAGCGATGGTATACTCACCGTCATTGGGGCAATTATTGGTGGTATAGGTCATGTTGGAGATACCGTTCGCTAACGGCGGCCCCGGATTTGTTCCCGAACCAAAATCCTGGTTAATAACCGGATCGCCCAAACTGCCGTTGCAGGTTTGGCCCTGCGACTGGAACGCAAACGCTAAAAAAAGAATCAGTAAAAATAGTTTCACGTTAACCGGGGGCAGCATCAATTTGCAGCGGCAATTTAAGCTAAACAACGGATAATCCGGGGTTTTATTGGCATAAAATATTACGAACCAATATTAGCCTGGCAACAGCTAAAAAGTTAAACTTTGCATTTGACCCTTATGTAATTAAAAAAGCTATTTTTGTTATCCTGATTAAAGTGTATGGTAAAAATATACCTGGTCCTGATTTTTATTTTTGCTGTCGTTTTAGGCGTTGACGCGCAGAACAAACCCGATACTTCAAAGAAGGATACTATAAGGCAATTGCAGCCCGTAACCGTAAGGGCGTACCTGTCGGAGCAGCCTGTATTAAGCGTGCCCGCCTCGGTAAGTGTTATCAATCAGCAGCAGCTAAACGTGCAGCCATCCAATTCGTTTATTTCTGTTTTGAACAGCCAACCCGGCGTAAGGGCTGAAGAACGCTCGCCCGGCAGTTACCGTTTATCTATCAGGGGCAGCCTGCTGCGCTCGCCTTTCGGGATACGTGATGTGAAGATATATTATGACGATATCCCCCTAACCGATGCAGGGGGCAATACTTATTTGAATGCGATTGATTTTAACAGCATCCATAATATGGAGGTGTTAAAAGGCCCTGACGGCAGTTTGTTTGGTGCAAACACCGGCGGGGTAGTTTTATTGAGCCCCGTGCCCCGTGCCGACAGCAATTATGTATCAGCAGGGTTAAACGGCGGATCGTACGGGCTAATCCATGAAAACACTGCTTTGCAGGAACGTTCGGGCAATTACCAGTTAAATTTAAGCCAGGGTTACGAAAGCTACGGCGGTTACCGCCAGAACAGTTATATGCAGCGCCAGTATATCCAGGCAGTAAATAAGTGGACTTATAATAGTAAAGACGAGTTGCGCGTGATGGGCTTTTATTCAGACCTTAGTTATGAAACACCCGGAGGATTAAATTTAGCCCAATATGAAGCCGCCCCGCAGGATGCAAGGCTGGCGACGAAAACCCTTCCGGGATCAATAGCACAGCATGCCGGCATCTATCAAAAAATGCTTTTCGGCGGGGCGGTGAATGAATATCACTTTAATGATCATTTACGGAATGTCTTATCAGTTTTTGGCACTTACGTTGATTTTGCAAACCCGTTTATCACCGACTACGAACAGCGTTATGAAAGCACCTACGGATTTCGTACCTATTTTGAACTCACCGGGAATGACAGGGCAAATTTTAAATGGAAAACTAATGCGGGCCTCGAGTGGCAGCAAACCAATGCGGATATCAATAATTATGGCAATAGGCTGGGCGTTAGGGATACCGCGCAAACTTTAGACAAGATAAACACCAACCAGCATTTTTTCTTTGCCCGGTATGTGGCTGATATTTATAAAAAATTGCATGTCGAAGCCGCGTTAAGCCTTAATTTTTATGATTATAAATTTTTGAATGTTTTTCCCAATGAAGAAACGGCCTATACCGATCGCTATTTTACCCCGCAGCTAATGCCGCGTATCGCCTTATCCTACCAGCTAACCGGCGATTTTGCCTGGCGGGCATCGGTTAGCCGTGGCTATTCAACGCCAACTACATCCGAGATACGGCCGACCGACCATGCCATCGATCCAAACCTGGAAGCAGAATCCGGCTGGAACTATGAAACGGGTTTCCGTTTAAGAAATAAAGATGAAAGCATGTACCTGGACGCCTCAGTTTTTTATTACCATATCCAGAACGCTATTGTCCCCCGTTTTAACGCGGATGAAACTGAATATTACATCAACGCGGGCGGCACCAACCAACCCGGCGCCGAAATTTATTTTACCGACTGGATCATCCGGGAGAATAGTTCAGGGTTCATTCGGGGGCTGCAGTTTAACGAATCACTTACCCTTGACAAATTTACCTTCAGCAGTGATTATCATGATGCCACAAACAATTATGCGGGTAACAATTTAACCGGCGTGCCCGAGCAGGTAATTGTCACCAGCTTTCAAATTAAATTGCCGCAGTACCTATACCTTTTTATCGAGCATAATTATACAGCCCGCATCCCGCTTAACGATGGTAATACGGCTTATGCCCCGTCGTATAATTTATTACAGGCAAAGGTGGGTTGGGCGCATAAGTTTAACCACAAAAGCCGCCTTGAAATTTATGCCGGGGCAGATAATTTGCTCAATGAAAAATACAGTTTAGGCGACGATCTTAACGCTGTTGGCAACAGGTATTATAACGCTGCGGCGCCCCGCAATTATTATGTTGGGTTTAACGTGGTGTTTTAATCCTACTAATAAATTTAGGATTTAGCATTTACTTTTCTGATTTTTACCTTATGAATAACCTGCCGCCATTAGCCGAGCGTATGCGCCCAAAAAACCTGGATGATTATGTAGGCCAGAAACATTTGGTTGGGCCGGGCGCGGTATTGCGCAAAGCCATTGAATCGGGTGCGCTGCCGTCTATGATCTTTTGGGGCCCGCCGGGCGTGGGGAAAACTACGCTGGCCTATATTATTTCGCAGCAACTCGACAGGCCGTTTTTTTCGTTAAGCGCCATCAACTCGGGTGTTAAAGATGTGCGCGAGGTGATTGAAAAGGCAGCCGTATTGAAAGCAGAAGGCCATACATTGCCTATTTTGTTTATTGACGAAATTCACCGTTTCTCCAAATCACAGCAGGACTCATTACTGGGCGCGGTAGAACGCGGCACGGTAACGCTGATCGGCGCAACTACTGAAAACCCTTCGTTTGAAGTGATCTCGGCGTTGCTTTCCCGTTGCCACGTCTATATCCTGCAGCCTTTAAACGAGGATGACCTGGTGAGTTTATTAGAAAAAGCCAAAAAGGAAGATGAGGTCATTCGTACAAAAAATATTACGATTAAAGAAAACGAAGCCCTGCTCCGCCTCTCCGGCGGGGATGCCCGTAAGCTGCTCAACATTTTTGAGCTGCTTGTAAACAGTTTCGACAGTAAAAAAATAACCATCACAAACGATGCCGTATTGGAGCATGTGCAGCAAAACATGGCGCTTTATGATAAAGCCGGCGAGCAGCATTATGATATTATTTCGGCCTTTATAAAATCCATGCGGGGCAGCGACCCCAATGGCGCGGTTTACTGGCTGGCGCGGATGATCACCGGCGGGGAAGACCCGCTGTTCATCGCCCGGCGCATGCTGATATTAGCTTCGGAGGATATTGGCAATGCTAACCCTAATGCCTTGTTGCTTGCGCAAAGCTGCTTCGAAGCCGTAAATGTGATCGGCATGCCCGAATCGCAGCTTATTTTGTCGCAAACGGTTATTTATCTTGCAACATCTGCAAAGAGCAATTCAGCTACTACGGCCATTGGTGCTGCCATGGACCTTGTCCGCCAAACCGGCGACCTGCCCGTTCCCCTGCACCTGCGCAACGCCCCTACCAAACTGATGAAAAACCTGGGCTATGGTAAAGATTACAAATACGCCCACAGCTATGAAGGCAACTTTACCGATCTCGACTTCCTGCCGTCAGAAATAAAAGGGACAAAATTGTATAACCCCGGTAACAATGCCCGCGAGCAGGAATCAAAAGAAAAGTTAAAGAAACTTTGGGGCGAAAGGTATAAGTATTAAATTTTTGTTCCCCATTTGTCAACCCCGTTGTTTTAAGTATCATTACAAAAAATTAACTGTTAACAGCTAAGGCCAATTTATGATATCAACCTTTTTTCAGCACGAGCTAAAAGCTTTCTGGCGGTCAAAAAATACGGGGAAAAGCATTGTGATACGTGTAGTAATGGGCATTTTTATATTTTACCTTTTACTTAACGTCCTGGTTCTTGGCTTTTTCCTTGACAAAGTTTTGGACAAAACTTTCCCCAGGGAAGACCTCGTGGTTTCATTCTGCGGCATTATCCTTCTCTACTATTTATCCGATCTTTTGATGCGCCTGCAGCTGCAGGACCTGCCTACCCTCCGCGTTCAGCCCTATCTGCAGTTGCCCGTTAAGCGTAATTCGCTGGTGAAGTACCTGGCCTTTACCGCCTTATTGTCGGTATTTAATTTATGGCCCTTTATACTTTTTGTGCCCTTTGTTTTAAAAATAGTGGCTACAGATTCCGGTGGACTTACTGCACTGGCGTTTATAGTTTCAATTGCCGGGCTTACCGTATTCAATAACTACCTGGCCTTGTATATAAAGCGTAAGGCCAATCTTAACGGCTGGATATTTTTGATAGTAACGGGGGGAATAATCTTGATCGGCCTGTCTGATTTTTACTGGCATTTGATCTCCATCCGTAAAATTTCCTATTTGTTTTTTGGCCACCTGATAAATCAGCCCTTATTTGCGTTAATACCGGTACTTCTTGGGGTATTGATGTATTACCTTAATTTTTTGTTCCTGAAAGAAAACCTTTACCTCGAGGAGCTTGGTTCGCGCAAAGCTTCATCATACAAAAGCAGTACTGAGTATCCGTTATTAAACCGTTTCGGCAGTGTAGGCGACCTGGCAGGCAACGAGCTCAAATTAATTTTGCGCAATAAACGTTCGCGTTCAGCTTTGATCATGGGCCTGTTTTTTATGTTTTACGGCCTGATATTTTACACCAACCATCTGTATGGCGAAGGCTGGCGCATATTTGTGGGCATGTTTATGACAGGGATATTTATTATTAACTACGGCCAGTTTATGTTCAGCTGGCAGGCCTCCCATTTTGACGGTTTGCTGGTGAGCAAGGTGAGTTTCTCCGATTTCCTGAAAGCCAAATACCTGTTATTTACCGTAGTATCCACCGGGTTTTTCCTGCTCACAACGCCTTATGTATATTTTGGCTGGCAAATACTGCTCATCCATTTTATAATGTATGTGTGGAATATCGGCGTAAACACAACATTGGTATTGTTTTTTGCCAACCGCAATTATAAGCGCATCGACTTGTCAAAGGGCGCTGCTTTTAATTGGGAGGGCGTTAGCGGCAACCAATGGATATTGTCTATACCGTTACTTCTCGCTCCCTATGTCATTTACGCGCCGTTCGCCTTGCTTGGCCACGCCGGCATTGGCCTGGCATTATTGGCGATAACAGGTATCGTATTTATTTTTACACGCGGCTTCTGGATAAAACAACTGGAAGCCGATTTTTATACAAAAAGATACCAAATAGCCGAAGGTTTCAGAAACAAATAACATGATAGAAATTAAAGACCTGAAAAAAGTATACGCCGGTGTTACCGTTGTAAACGTACCGCACCTTGAAATAAAAAAAGGTGAAAGCGTTGGCCTGGTGGGCAATAACGGGGCAGGTAAAACAACCTTATTCCGCATGATGCTCGACCTGATACGGCCAGAGGCCGGGGAAGTTTTATTAAACGGCGAAGTGGTTGCCGGGCACGAAAACTGGAAAAACTATACCGCATCATATCTTGATGAAGGTTTCCTGATTGATTACCTTACCCCCGAAGAATATTTTTATTTCATCGGCGGCCTGCACCAGCAAAGCCGGGCGCATGTAGATGACTTTTTATCCAAAATGACAGATTTTTTTAATGGTGAGATATTAAAGAAAGGCAAATATATCCGCGACCTGTCAAAAGGTAACCAGTGCAAGGTTGGGGTTGTATCCTGCCTGCTGCAAAACCCGGAATTATTAATGCTGGACGAGCCATTTGCCAATATCGACCCCAGCACACAGTTCCGTTTAAAAAGCATTTTGAAGGACCTGAATAAAAACAAAGGTGTGACCAACCTTATTTCCAGTCACGACCTTAACCATATCACCGATGTCTGCGACCGTATATTGCTGATGGAAAAAGGGGTGATCATTAAGGATATTGCAACAAGTTCGTCAACATTGAGTGAACTGGAAGCCTATTTTGGTGTTGAGCAGGGTGAAATATGAGCTTTGCAGAGGCGATCTCCAAAGTCAAAAAACGAAATTCAACACAAGATAATATTTTGTTTTTTTCAAAACTTTGTGTCCTTTGTGAAATCTTTGTGCTCTTTGTGGTAAAAAATTAACCACGGAGGGCGCTAAGGACTCACAAAGAACACTAAGACAAAATTAAATTTGGTTTTCTTTTGCTATCGAATACTTTTGAGACGGCCTCTACCGGAATGATTTGCATACGAAAGACGTAAACTATTGCGTTTCTAAAAAAATAAACATGTCAAAAAAGAATTTTACCGGCGTTGTTTACTCTACAAACCCCGATTTTCAATACCAGGAGAATACCGGCAATTCGTCGACTACATTGCCCCCGCAGCAACAAAACCTCAAAATTTACCTCGACCGCAAGGGCGGCGGGAAAGTAGTTACCCGTATTGACGGGTTTATCGGTGCAGACGCTGATCTTGAGGTTATCGGTAAAAAATTAAAATCCAAGTGCGGCGTTGGCGGGTCGGTAAAGGACGGCGAAATATTAATACAGGGCGATTTCAGGGATAAAATTTTAACATTGCTCCAGGCGGACGGGTTTAAGGCGAAGAAGGCTGGGGGATAGCCCTTTGGAAGTAACATTCACCGCTTTAGAGCGGATTATTCCTATTGTCTATAGGCATTCGTGATAGCAGCGCCGCTCAGATGAGGCTCCTCATGGTTATTCGGAAGATTTTAATGGCTGCCAAAACTCCCTCCTGTGGGAGGGGTGCGGCTGATCGTGAAGTGGCGGGGAGGGGTTTCGCCGCCATTTTGGACGATCGTACCTGCTTGAAACGGTAGTTTGAATAGTTTGCTAAACCCCTACCTCCTCCTTCCCCAAGGAAGGAATCGCACTTGGCCATCGCTTTTTTTAATCTCCAAACACCTTTAGTGAGAACTCCCAACTGAAATTTAATAAAACACTCCGGCATTTATTTTCGTATAAACTTAGATGAACCCTTAAGCCGGTAATAAATTATCGTTTAACGGCGTTTTATCTTAATCAAAAGGTCAACTTAAATAACAGAACATGCTAACTGAAGAGCTGGAAGCCAAACCAAAATACAAAGAAATTAAGGGTGTTGACAGGCGCACAAATTTGTCGCAGAAGGAATTTTTAAACGAA